>Ga0307987_1000375_pt1 | contig 26876 bp, 21 predicted proteins | sample EllFjometagen181_FD_203157 | JGI IMG/M metagenome (GOLD analysis project Ga0307987, IMG submission 203157) | Marine microbial communities from Ellis Fjord, Antarctic Ocean - #181 | ecosystem: Environmental > Aquatic > Marine > Unclassified | place: Southern Ocean | collected 2014-10-08 | reverse complement strand
CCGGAAGTACGGAGGCGACATCGTCCCTGCGACCGGAGTCGTGGATGAAGCGGCAGAGCAGAGGCTGGCGAAGAAGGACCAAAAGAAGAAGGCGAGGAAGAAAAAATGACCGAACAAAATACCAATACCAGTGTCCCCCCAGTCGAAGGCGCCGTCTCTGGCGAAGGCGACGATCTGCGCTTGGCCGTAGCGGACGCTGCCAAGAAGCTCGAGCTCGATGGCTCCATGCTGGAGTTCAAGCTCGATCGCGAACACTTCAAGAATCCCAAGTCCGGCATCAACATGGGCGTCGACACCGTCAAGGTCTGGGCCTGGCCCAAGGACCCCGCGATGATCGCGGTGAGCGAAAACGCCCGCAAGTGGATGACCGAACTCCTCGAGCGTATGGAATTTGGCGGCACCGTGGATGTGCACGTGGACGGCAAGGTGGTGTGGCTGCGCGTCAACACTCCCAAGGGCGGCCACTTCGTGGGCAAGCAGGGCGTGACCCTCAACGCCGTGCGCACCCTGCTCGACGCCGCAATGGGCGCCGCGCACCCCGACTTCGAGTTCAAGGTCGATGTGGCCGACCAGCGGCGTGAGCGCGACGAACGCGAAGAACGCCCCCGTGGACGCGACCGTGACGAACGCCCCCGTGGACGCGACCGTGACGAACGCCCCCGTGGACGCGACCGTGACGAACGCCCCCGTGGCCGTGACCGTGACGAACGCCCCCGTGACCGTGACGAACGCCCCCGTGGCCGTGACGAACGCCCCAGTGGCCGTGACGAACGCCCCAGTGGCCGTGACGAACGCCCCAGTGGCCGTGACGAACGCCCCCGTGGCCGTGACCGTGACGAACGCCCCCGTGGCCGTGACCGCGACGAACGCCCCCGTGGCCGCGATCGCGACGAACGCCCCCGTGGCCGCGATCGCGACGACGAGGACACCAAGACCCGCAACCGCGACGTCGAGCGGCTGGCCCATCGCCTGTCCAAGCGCGTGCTCAAGAGCGGCGAGCCCGAGCTCATCCGTAAGGAGATGAACAGCTACGCCCGCCGCATCGTGCACATGGTCGTGGCCGAGTACGAAGGTCTCGCGACCGAGTCCGTCGGTGAAGGCCAGCACAAGCAGGTCCGCATCCTGCCTGCGGCCGGCGAAGCGGCCGAGGCCAGCTCCGAGTAGCTTCGGTTCCGGCCATGAAGCCGAGCACCAGCCCCCGACCTGGCGCGGGCGACACCATCGTCGCCTGCGCCACGCCGTGGGGTCGTGGCGCCATAGCAGTGGTGCGCCTCTCCGGACCGGGCACGGCTGGAGTGGTGGCCGAGATCTGTCCGCGACCGAGAGGCCTACCCCGACCCCGGCGTGCAGTGCTGGTGACCCTGCGGGATGAGGACGGGGTCTTCGACGAAGGATTGCTCACCTGGATGCCCGGGCCCCGGTCCTACACGGGCGAGGACTGCGCTGAGCTGTCCTGTCACGGCAACCCCCTGCTGGTGGAGCGCCTGCTGGCGGCCGCCGTGGCCGCTGGGTGCCGCGTGGCGCTGCCGGGGGAGTTCACCCGCCGCGCTCACGCACACGGACGGCTCGATCTGGTGCGGGCCGAGGCGGTGCTTCAGGCCATCGAGGCCCGCTCGGCCGGCGGGTTGGAGGTGGCGTCCCGCGGGCTGCGGGGAGAACTGGGCGCATGGATCGAGGCACGGCGCCAGGAGCTGTTGGTCCTCGGCGCAGAGCTCGAGGCGCGGCTGGACTTTCCGGACCAGCTCGATCTCGTGCTGGATGGGAGCCCGGGGCTGCAGGATGACGACGACCTCGCCCTTCGCATCACTGGGGTCGAGGATCAGCTGTCGGAGGCTGCCGCCAGCCACCGACGCGCCCGCGTTCAGGTGCGCGGCGCCCGTGTGGCCCTGCTGGGCCCGGTGAACGCCGGCAAGAGCAGCCTGTTCAACGCGCTGCTGGGCCGTCGCCGCGCCCTGGTCAGCCCTCAGCCTGGCACCACCCGAGACGTGCTCGAGTCCAGCATCGAGCTGTGTGGGCTGCCGGTGCTGTTGATGGACACCGCGGGAGAGAACCTGCTGCCGGAAGAGCTCGAGCGTGACGGCATCGCCCTGCGCGACGAGCTGCTGACAGACGTGGATCTGCGGGTGGTGGTGCTTCCCGCTCACCAGCTCCAGCTTCCGGAGGTCGCCGAGCTGCTGGCGCGGACCGCCACCAGCCCTCGGGTGCTGGTGGGCAACCACGCCGATCGGGACGACGCCCGCTTCACCCTGGGGGATCTGCCCTTGATCCCCACCTGCGCCTTGGACGGTCGAGGCCTGGACGCGCTCCGATCCGCCATCGCCACGGCCCTGGTGGGGGAAGAACCCGGAGACAGCGCGGCGGTCATCGCCAGCCAGCGCCAGCACGAGCTGCTGCTGTCCGCGGCCGGTGGCTTGGAGCGGGCCCGGCGAGCGCTGGTGGGTGAGGCCGGGGTGGCCGTGGCGTCGGAAGAGCTACTGGATGCGCTGACCCAGCTGGACGCCCTGGGAGGTGGGGGTGTACGGGATGAAGTCCTGGACGCCCTCTTCTCGCGCTTCTGCATCGGCAAGTAGCGACCTAGGATACACTGCCTTTCGCCCCGCGCGCGGTCGAGTCGGAGGAAACATGCGCTCGCTGTTCGTGATGGACCCCCTGCCCGACGTTGATCAGGGGGGCGACTCCACCTGGATGCTCATGCTGGACAGCCGCCGTCGCGGCTGGCCCGTGCACTGGTGCGAGCCCCGGGATCTGTTCGCCCATGGCGACCAGGTCTACGCCCGTGCCCACAGCTTCGAGACCTCAGAGGTGGCGCCGTTCTACAGCAGCCAGGGTCCCGATCTGCTGGACCTGGCGGACTGTCGGCTGGTGTGGATGCGCAAGGATCCTCCCATCGACATGGACTACTACCTGTGTACCTATCTGTTGGATCTGGCAGCACGGCGGTCCACCGTGCTCAACGCCCCCCGTGGGATCCAGATGGCCAACGAGAAGATCTTCGCGCTGCACTTCCCCGATCTCTGCCCCGAGACCCTGGTGGGCAGCGATCCGGCGTGGATTCGAGCCGAGGTGGAGCGCATGGGCCGCGCGGTGCTCAAGCCCTGGGATGGCTGCGGTGGGCGCGGTGTCGTGGTCACCTCCGCCGACGATCCGAACCTCGGCGTGCTGGCAGAGCTGCTCACCGACAACGGCGCCCGTGCCGCCATCGTGCAGCGCTACCTGCCCGCCATCACCGCCGGTGACAAGCGCATCATCCTTGTGGACGGCGAGCCCCTGGGCTGGATCAACCGGGTACCCGGCCCCAAGGACCACCGGGGCAACATGCACGCGGGGGCCTCCGCCCTGCCCTGTGAGCTGGACGACCGAGATCGCGCCATCTGCTCCGCCATCGGCCCCACATTGAAGGAACAGGGGATGGTCTTCGTAGGCATCGACGTCATCGGTGGCCTGCTCACCGAGATCAACGTGACCAGCCCCACCGGCATCCAGGAAGCCAACCGCTTCCTGGGCACCACTCTCGAGCGAGACATCATCGACGCCGCTGCTCGGCGCGCCCACCTGCTCCACGGAGACGATGCATGAGGACGAGCTCTTTCGCCATCATCCTGGCCACCTCCCTGTTCCTGCTCCCCGCTGGCCAGGCCTTCGCCGAGAAGGTCAAGCGCAGCTCCAGCTCGGACGGCGAGGACAATAACGAGGACGAACAGCGCACCGGTGACATCAACGAGGGCACCATGCTGCGCAACCAGGCGCCGCGCCTCGAGGATTTGCCCGACGAGTCGGCGACCATGGGTCTGCGGGAGATGCTGCAGGAAGAGCACAACCGCCCCTACGACAACGTGGTCTACCGGGGCGCCGAGGTGCTGCAGCTCACCCCTGAATTTGTGCACGGCGCACGCCAGGGTCTCGAGCTCATCTACTTGCGGAACTATCCGGGCGCGCTGGAGCACTTCGGCACCATGGAGAAGGAATACCCCGGCACCGGGCTGGGTCCCGTGGGCCGTGGGCTCATCTACCAGGCCCTGATGCTCGAAAACTTCGACTTCGACTACGAGCCCCAGTACGAGGTCGCCTGGTCCCAGGCCAAGTCCGAGCTGACCGAAGCCCTCGAGGTCCCGGGCAACGATGCTTGGGAGAACTTCCTGCTGGTGGGTGTCGTGGGCGTCGAAGCCATCCACTCCACCCGCCGCTACAACTACGTCGGGGCCCTGACCAAGGCCATCGAGGCCATGCGCTATCTCGAGCGCTGCAAAGAGCTGGCGCCGGACTTCCCCGACCTGGTGCTGGCCGACGGCATCAACAACTACTGGCGCTCGGTGGTGGCCCTGAACACCAAGCTGATCCCCGACGGCGAGGACAAGCGCGCCGAGGGCATCAACCAGATGAAGTACGTGGAGACCCACGGCGTCTTCGTGGGGGCCCCCACCACCCTGGCGCTGACCTTCACCTACCTCGAAGAGCGCGACATCAAGCGCGCCCTGGGTTCCGCCAGCCGCGCCCACCAGATGTACCCCGACAACATCATCAACAACCTGGTGTTGGCCCGCATCTACATCTACATGCGGCGCTTCAAGCAGAGCGAGGGCATCTGCGCCCAGATCCTCGAGGACGACCCCGAGAACGAACGGGTGCAGTACTACCTGGGCCTGGTCTACTCCCGCACCAAGCGCATGGATGAAGCCATCGCTCAGATGGAGAAGTACCTGGGCTATGAACTCATCGATGAGTACCGGGCCACCACCCTGTACCGCCTGGGCGGCTTCCACTACCGCAAGGGCCGCTACGTCCAGGCCGAGGACTTCTACATCAAGGCCGTGAAGGTCAACAAGCACAAGGGCGCCAAGAAGCGCCTCGAGCGCATGAAGCGCCTCAAGAAGGAAGGCAGGATCAGCTACTAGCCCCCGTTAGGGGATGATCAGCTCGGTGCCCAGGGACAGGCCGTTCTTGCCCTTGATCTTGCCGGGGTTGGCATCCTTGATGGCCTTCCACTTGGTGCCTTCGTCGTAGTAGGTCCAGGCTAGCTCGTAGAGGCTGTCGCCGCTGACCACCACGTGGACGCGCTCGCTGGGGGCGTCGCTGACGACGCCGGTGTTGATGCCTTCGGTGGGCAGCTCCAGGAGATCTTCGATGGCCTGGTTGACCGGGTCGGAGTGGTCCACCGCCGCGGCGGCTTCCTGCAGCGCCACCGGCTGGTCGCCCAGGGAGGCGACCACGGCGATCTCTTCTCCGAGCACCGGGGCGTCCACCACCAGCTCGGCATCGGTGTCGGCCGGGGAGCCCAGCCAGAGGAAGGCCAGCAGGACCACGGAGAGGCCACCCAGACCCGCGGTGGCCGCGGACCAGAGGTTGGCGCGGCCGCGGAGCTGCTTGCGCTCGCGGGCCAGGCGGGTGTTCTCGGTGCGCAGGCGGCGGGCCTCGGAGCGCAGGGCCTTGAGCTCTGCCTGCTCCCGGGTGGCGGCGCGCTGGGCATTCACCTCGGAGGCGTTGCGCTCGGTCTCGAGCCCGGCTTCGACCTTGGCCTGCAGCGAGCTGGGCACCTGCACGCCCAGGGTGCGGGCGGCATCGAGCTGGGACAGGGCGTCGGCCCAGCGCTGCTGTCCCACGAAGACCTTGGCCAGCAGCAGGCGGGAGTCACCGCTCTCGGGGTCCAGGCACAGCAGCATGCGCAGGCGGTCGCGGGCGGCGCCGAGCAGGCCGCTGCGGGCCAGCTCGAGGGCCTCTTCGTACAGCTGAGGCGCGGCTTCGACACCGGCTTCGTCGAGGGCCATGCCGATCTTTTCGATGATACCGACGGTGGTGTCGTTCGAGATGCTGTCGTCGTAGACCGTGGCTTCGGGAGTGGTCATGGGGTCTTCCAGGAGAGCGTGGAGCAGGAGCGGTGGGCTGGGTTCCCCGCCCGAGTGTGGGGCAGGGTGAGGGGCTAGGGCGAAGATAGCATGTCTTGTCCTGTCAAGGGCAGGGTCTTGAAGAAAATTCTGATGTCCGGCGTTGAATTCCACCCATGAATACAGCAAAAGTACCAATGAACTGTGAAAATGAGCAGATATGCACACCTGTTTTGCCCCCTTTTCTCCTTCGAGAACCTTCATGTGACCCACGGCGCGAGGGTGGCGCGCAGCGTCGATTCGGTGCATGAAGGGCTCGCAGCAGGACTGCGCGGCGTGGCCGCGCACAGGAGGCTCCCATGCCCCGGCGCGACAACGTGGTCACCCCCGACGCCTGGCTCAGCCGCGGTGAGGCTGTCTGCAACCACTCGCAGCCGCCCACGGCGGTGTGGCAGGGCATCTCTGGCGAGCGCTGCCTCGTGCACGTCTACGCCCCGGGCAACAACCGCGACCTCGCCCGCTGGGAGAAGCCCGTGGCCGGGCCTTCGCGCTACCGGGTGACCCCTATCTGCGAGCGCTACTCTGTCTGTGGTGGGTGCCCCTGGATGCACCTCAACCCCGCCGGCCAGACCCGGGCGCACCTCGAGCTCATCCGTGATGCCTACGCCCGCTACGACCTCCAGGAACATGCCCCCAAGGATCTCCGAGCCAGCCCCGACGGCATGCTGGGCTATCGCCACCTGATGAAGCTGGCGGTGGGCAGCAGCGATCAGGGTCGGACCCGGGTGGGTGCCTTCGGCCGCGCCACCCGCAACGTGGTGCCCATCCCCGGCTGCCATGTCGTGACCCCTGGCCTGCGGGAGACCATGCGGCTGGTGGCCCACTACGTGATCGAGCAGGACGTCTGGCCCTGGGATCCCGAGAAGAACCGTGGGGTGCTGCGCTATGTGGTCGTGCGCCAGAGCCGCTCCACCGGCACTCAGCTGGTCACCCTGGTGGGGGCGCGCAAGTCCCCCAAGTACCGTGACCTGGCCGAGGCCTTGGTCCAGAAGAGCGGCCTGATCGCCGGCGTGCACATGCACATCAACGGCAGCCCGGGCAACGCCCTGTTCGAGCCTTCGGAGGATGGCGGCATCGCCACGGTGCGGCTCGAGGGCGATCGCACCATCGAGGAGAGTGTCGCGGGCCTGCGCCTGCCCATCGGCGCTGGCGACTTCTTCCAGACCAACCCGGCGGTGGCCGAGCTCCTGATCCGTGATCTCGAGGAATGGCTTCCTGCCAACCGGGCGGTGGTCGACCTGTACAGCGGCGTGGGGGGCTTGACCCTGGCGGCGGCCCGCCGCACGGGCTGGGCTCTGGGGGTCGAGTCGGTGGAGACCGCGGTCAATCGTGCCCGGGGTGCGGCTTCCCTCAACGGCCTGCCCGCTGAGTTCATCGCCGGTGAAGTGCTCGAAGAGCTGCCGGAGATCGGGCGTCGCCTGGCCGGGCGGCCTCCGGTGGTCATCGTCAATCCCGCTCGCCGCGGCCTCGAGCCCGGCGTGGTGGAGTCCATCCGCGATCTCTCGCCCTCGCGGCTCATCTACATCAGCTGCAACCCCGCCACCCAGGCCCGCGACATCGCGGCCTTGTCGGAGCGTGGTTTCGCCCTGCACCACAGCATGGCCTACGACATGTTCCCCAACACCCCCCACGTGGAGGTCATGGCGGTGTTGTCGGGTCCCAGTGCGGGAGACAAGGGACGCAAGCGTCCCCCACGCCGCAAGGTGGTCAGGTCGAGTTAGGCGGAAGGCGGGCTTGCTGGTAGCATCCCCTCCCATGCACCCTGTCGTCTCGACCTCGCGAACCCTGGCTAGCCTGGGCCTGTTGGCGGGCCTGTGCGCCAGCCCTTCGGCCCTGGCGGGCACCTCGGTGCTCGTGGCGGGTTTCCAACCGGAGACCCGGGAGAGCACCGGGCTGGCCGCCATGCTGTCCGTCGTGCTCGAACAGCAGCTCTCACTGCAGGAAGACCTGTCGCTGCTGCTCCTGGATGACGTCCCGCCCTTGCACGGCACCCCGGTGCAGCTGTACCTCGAGACCTGTCCCCTCGGCGAGTATGTGGGCTGTGCCTACGTGGTCTCCCAGCACGCCGAGGTGGACTACGCCCTCACCGGCACCCTCCGCACGGGCAGCGAGGCGGTCCGGGTGCGCTTGAGCCTGGTGGACGTGTCCCAAGCCCGCGAAGCGGTGGGGCTCGATCTCGACATCCCCCCGGGACAGGATCACCTGCTGATGGAGCAGGTGGCCAGCCTGCTGGGCCGCGTCATCCGCGGCGAGCTGGGCCAGCTCGAGGACATCCGCCAGGAAGGCGCCTACGACGAGGCGGCCACCCGGGAGCTGGTCCAGGCCGAGCTGGACGAGCTCAACGCCGAGACCGGCGCCGACGTTCAGCTGGGCTCACTCTCCACCGGCCTGGGGGTGGACATACCCGGCTTCACGCCGTCGGACCTCGAGGCCATGCGCGGCGAGGAAGGGCTCACCGAGTGGGAGCGGCTGGGCATGACCGAGCGCTCCTACCTGGCCTACCGCAACAGCGACATGGATCTGCAGAGCTGGCGCGCCCTGGCCTTCGGCCGACAACTCCAGCTGTTGGTGCGTCCCCGGGTCGGGACGCTGTACGGCCCGGTGGGTGGCGAGTACCTGGGCGCTTTCTTGCAGGACCTTTCCCCAAAGTTGGAAGACGATATCGTCGAGACCTACGCCTGGCAGGCGGCCCGCGGAGGCCTGGGCGCTGGCTATGGCCTCGACCTTGGGCTGGGGCTCACCCCTTCCATCGAGGTCGAGGCTGGCATCGCGCGGGCCCACGGCCGCTACACCACCACCATCCGCCAGGAAGTGGCCGGCTCCACCGTGCGGCCCGACAACCCCACCGAAGGCGGCAACGCCTCCACGGTGATCACCGGCGGGCTGCGCCTGGTGCCCTTCCCCACCCGTCGCTTCAGGCCCCTGGTCGCGGCGGGGGTGGTGTTCTGGCGCGGCAGCAAGGTCACCGACCACGTGGATCTCAGCTCCCTGAGCGTGGAGCTGCCCGACTTCGCCGCGCCCGCCCTGGTGGGGGCCCGCGGACTGGCCGGCTTCGAGCTCTACCTTGGACCCCGCTGGGATCTGGTGGCGCAGCTCCCCCTGTGCTTCCTGGTGGGGGACTTCGTGGAGGTCCACGACGAAGAGGTGGACGCCCTGTCCGCCAAGCCCGACGCTCCCGGCCCCATGCCCCTCTCCGTCGGTCTCGAGCTGGGCCTGCAGCTCCGCTTTGGCGGCCGCGATCCCCAGGGTCGCGACGATCGCCACGGCCAGATCGAGGACGAGGACGAGCTGGACCTGCTGGACTGAGGGCTACAGATCGATCTTCAGCTTGACCTTGAGCCGCTTCACCCCTTGCGAGCGCAGCTGGCAGGCCCTGGACTCGGTGACGCCCAGGGTGGCGCCGATCTCTTTGAGGGTCAGACCCTTGAGGTAGTACAGGTTGACGGCGATGCGCTCCTTGCGGGGGAGCAAGCGGATGGCGTCCACCACCTCGGCCTTGACCTCGTACTCCACCCAGAGCTCCTCGATGTCGGGCTCGCCGGTGGAGACCTGCTCTTCGATGGTGGTGGTCGAGTCCGGTCCCACCGGCAGGCTGCTGGAGACCACCTTGCGGATGAGGGCTTCGTCCCGAAGGTTGTCGTACTTCTCGGGGGCGATCTCGAGGGCCTTGGCCAGCTCGTCGCGGCTGGGCTCGCGGTCGAGCTTGCGGGCGAGCTGTGACCGGGCGGCTTCGATGCGGTTGGCCTTGCGACGCACCGAGCGAGGGGTCCAGTCCGCGGCGCGCAGGGCGTCGACGATGGAGCCCTGGATGCGGATCTCGGCGTAGGACTTGAAGGGTACGCCTCGGCTGGGGTCGAAACGCTCCACGGCGTCGATGAGCCCCAGCACCCCGATGTTGATGAACTCTTCGACGTCCTGGTTGCTGGGAATGCGCTTGGCGATCCGGTAGGCGATGGTCCGAACCAGGGGGTAGTACGCCAGGATGGTGGCGTTGCGGTCTTCGACGGACTTCCCCGCAGGCTCCGGCCAGGTTGGCCTACGCACGACTTCGGGGCTGCTCTCGCTGCAGATCATGGTGGCGCGCTCCGTGGGAACTTCCCTACCTGGGAAGTGCAAGCCGCGTGCCAGGATACGCGAAAGCGGTGCGCTGGGCCAACCCCCCTCTGCGTCTTTCCTCGAAAGCCCCTTCGAACCTGGACCGGCGCGCAGCACATGGCGCGGGGCGGCAGGTCCTCGGGGAGGGTCAAGGGGCAGAGTCTAAGTTGATACGCAGGGTGTTTTTTAACCCCCGCCCACGGAGAGGGCCACGGGGCTCCACCTGGCCTATCGGTATCGAGTCGCGAATATTGAGCCGTGTTGGGATCGAATCCGCCAGGCATCGCGCCGTTCGCCTGGACGCGCTAGGAGGGCAGGCTCTCGGACACAGCCATGACGCCTACCTACCAAGCCCAGACCATCTTCGGGAAGCTCGCCTCCTGGTGCATCCACCACAAGCGCATCGTGGGGATTGTGCTGGCCTTGGTCACGCTGCTCAACGGCGCCCTCGCCTTGCGGCTGACCGTGGACAGCAACACCATCGCGCTGCTGCCCGACAATGAGCCCTCAACCGTCGCTCTGCGCGAGCTCAACGAGCTCGAGGGTGGGGTCACCACCCTGTCCATCACCGTGGGTGGTGGCAGCGAAGACGGCCGCCACGCCTGGCTACAGCAGATCGGGGCCGAGCTCGAGGCGCTGCCCGAGTTCCAGTACACCTACCACCAGATGGAGCCCTCCCTGGTCTGGCGGGTGGGACTGATGCAGCTCGAGCCCGCAGAGCTGGCGGAGATCCGCGATCGCCTCAAGGGGGTCATCGCCCTGGGGCCTGCGGCCACCAACCCCTTCGTGGCCCAGCGGCTGATGTCCCTGGGGCCGCTGACCGACAAGCTCAAGAACGCCAGCTACAAGGCGCGGCTGTCCCCCGCCGACGGCATGAGCCGCATCATCGTGCGTCCCACGGGTCAGGCCACAGACATGGCCTTCGCCCGTCGGGTCATGGCCGAGGTGCATCGGGTCATCGACGAGGTCCAGCCCCCCGAGCCCGACATCGAGCTGCTGTGGATCGGCGGTGGCTACCGCCACAACGTCGAGGACTTCGAGGGCGTCACCCAAGACGTCAAGTGGACCAGCCTGGCGGCCTTGGTGATGGTCTTCCTGGTCATCAGCATCGGCTTCCGTGACTGGCGGGCCGTGCTGCTGATCTTCGTGCCGCTGGTGATCGCCAACATCTGGACCCTGGGCTTCGCCAGCGTGGTGGTGGGTTCCCTCAACACCTTCACCAGCTTCATCTCCGCAGTGCTGCTGGGCATGGGCATCGACTTCGGCATCCACCTGTTCAACCGCTACCGCGAAGAGCGGGCTGGCGGCGGCAGCCTGGAAGAAGCCGTGGTGCGCGCCTGGGACAAGGTCGGTGGTCCCTGCCTGGCCACCGCGGTCACCGCCAGCTGCGGCTTCCTGGCCCTGGTTGTCGGTCGCTTCCGCGGCTTCTCACAGCTGGGTCTGCTGCTGGGCGTGGGCGTGCTGTTCTGCCTGATCGTGGTCTTGACGCTGCTGCCCCTGCTCATCGTGTGGCGGGAGCGCGCCACCTCCAGCAAGCCCCTGACCCTCAGTCGCCGCCGCGCTTCCCTGCCCCCCACCTACCGCTGGGTGCCCCTGGGTTTCCTGGTGGCCTTGCTGGTCACCGGCGTGGCTGGCATGCAGATCACCCGGCTGGACTTCCAGTACGATCTCTCCGAGCTGCGCCGCGACGGTATGGCGTTCGGCGATCTCGACGAGACTCAGCAGAGCCTGGCCAGGGACTCCTACTCCCCCCTGGTGCTCACCATGCCCGACGCCGACTCCCTGCACGACGCCTTCGTGAGCGTGGAGGAAGACATGGCCGCCGGCAAGCTGCCCGAGGTGGGTCAGGCCCTGTCCATCTACTCGGTCATCCCCTACGACCAGACCGAGCGCTTGGGCATCCTCGAAGAGATCGGCGAGATCACCCGCCACGAAAACTCTCGCTACCTGCCGTCCATGGTGCGCGACAACCTGGCACCCCTGGCCGACGGACCCATCGAGCCCCTGACCCAGGACGACCTGCCCCCCGCCCTGGTGCACATCCTGGGTGGCGGCGTAGGCGTGCACCGCATGCTGCTGCTGGCGTCGGGCAACATGTGGGATCTGCGGGACACCGCCCAACTCGCCGACGCCGTGTACGAGCGCTACGACCCGGGCACCATCGCCGGTGAGTACCTCTGCATGGGCTCGCTCTACCGCATCATGAAGGAAGACGCCCCGCGCATCAGCCTGGTGGCCTTGCTGATGGTGCTGGTGGCCACCTGGATCGACCTCAAGTCGCCCCGCCGCGCCGTCTCCGCCATCGCGGTGCTGCTGGCGGGCATGGCCTGGGTGGGCGGCGCCCTGGCGGTGCTGTCCATCAAGCTGTCCATCGTCAACATGGTGGGCATCCCCATCCTGCTGGGCTTGGGCATCGCGGCGGTGATCCACCTGCTGCACCGCCTGGCGGAAGAAGGCCCCGGTGGCGTGTGGAAGGCCATGTCCACCACGGGCTGGGCCGCGGCCCTGTGTACCACCACCACCGTGGTGAGCTTCGCCTCCCTGTCCTTCGCGGGCTCCCAGGGCGTGCGCTCTCTGGGCATGCTGGTGGTCGTGGGCCTCACCTCGGTGACCCTGGCCGCCTTCGTGCTGCTGCCCCTCGGCTGGGCCGCGGTCTGGAAGGTGCGCGGACAGCTCCCCGAAGAACTCTGGCCCAGCCGCAAGGACAGCGACCCGCCGAGCCGGAAGAGCGGCGACTAGCCCAGCAGCACCTTGCGGAACAGGGTGGCGGTGAAGTCGTGGCCTTCGAGGTAGGCCAGGCGCACGTCGAGGCCCGAGTTGCAGATCTCGAGGCGGTGGACCTGGGGGTAGCCGATGCCGTCGGCCACGGCGCGTACGGGGCGCTGGACCCGGGCCAGGGGCTCGATGCTGACCCGTGAGGTCAGGGGCAGGGCGATGGGGATCAGCCGCGGGGAGAAGGGGCTGATGGGGGTGACGTGGAGGGTCTGCAGCAGGGCGTGGCAGGCGGGGCCGCCCGCCGAGACCGAGTAGGCCGTCGACCCCAGGGCCGTGGCCACGATGATGCCGTCGCAGACGAGGTTCTCCACCACCGAGACGCCGTCGATGGTGACCCGCAGGTGGCAGGACTGGGCGGTCATGCGCTCCACGAACACGTCGTTGAGCGCCAGGGCGTTGACCACCCGCTCCTGGGGCCGCCGGTCGTTGCCGGGCTGCTCGGTGGGCTCGATCCAGGCCTCGAGGGCAAGGCGGGGCAGATCGTGGACCTGGTAGCGGCCCTCTGCCAGCTTGCGCACCACCTCGGGCTGGCTGTCGATGTCGTTCATCAAGAAGCCCACCCGCCCGAAGTTCAACCCCAGGTAGGTGTAGCCATCGCCCAGGTCGCGGATGGCCCTCAGCATCGTGCCGTCGCCCCCCAGCACCAGGCAGAGGTCGGCCGGCAGCGCCGCGAGATCCAGGTGGCGCTCGAGGTAGCGGGCCAGTGCCACCGCACGCTGGTTTTGATGATCGATGCGGAGCACGCCCACTCCTGGGCCGAAGGGTGCGGTCGGACCGCGTGGATTCCGATAGCGCAGCCAGAGAGGTAGAGCAAAGCGGGGCCCGGGTGCGATAGAGTCTCCATCCGTGCACGGGAGGTCGCGTAGCCCGCGGCCCGCACCATGGAGGTCCCTTGTCTCTGGAAGCCCAGTCCAGCGATGTAAAGCTCGAACTTCGGCTCGCCCGCTTGGCCCAGGCCGGGGCCACCGGAGTGCTCGAGGTTCTCCACGGCAAACGCCGCCGCAGGTTCTGGCTGCGGGAGGGCAAGCTGGTGGCCAGCTCGTCGAACCTCAAGAAAGAGCAGGCCGAGCAGGTCGCCACGTCCTTGCCTGGGGCCACTCCCGACAAGGTCAACGAGCATGTCGCGGCACTGCGGCTGGCGGCGGCCATGTCGTTGTCGGGTGGCAAGACCTCCTGGAAGGTCGACGTGGCGCCCAAGCGCGAGTTCCCCGCGCGGGTACGCGTGGTGATCTGGGCGGCCCTCGAGCTCGCTTTCGAGACCTCTCAGCTCATCGATCGTCTCGAGTGCGAGTACGAGGGGCTCCCGGCCTGCAAGGTCAAGGACGCCGATGCCCTGTCACAGCTGGGCCTGCCCCTGCCCTACCGGGAGTGGCTGGTGGGGCTCGACGGCTACCGAACGGTGCTCGAGGTCAGCCAGTTCGGGCCTGGGGAGCCCCGCAGCTGTGTGGCGGGCATCTACCTGGCTTCCATCTGCGGCGCCGTGGAGTATCGACCCGCCGACCTCGAGGTCCCGGTGGTCCACGCTCCCGAAGAGCAGACCGACGACGGCGAAGTGCTCATCGACGACGAGGACGACTCCGGCTCGGCCTCCCCCACCGACATCTCCAGCCTCATCGCCGCCAGCGTCACCCCCCTGGGTGGCGGTGATTCCCCCGGCTACGAGCTCGAGCTCGACGATGACCGCGAGTCGGACGTCCCCGCCCTCGACCAAGAATCCGTGGGCGACCAAGAGATCCCCTTCGACGAAGACGCCGTGGGCGATCAAGAGATCCCCTTCGACGAAGACGCCGTGGGTGACCAGGAGATCCCCTTCGACGAAGACGCCGTGGGTGACCAGGAGATCCCCTTCGACGACGAAGCCGAGACCGGCGGGGCCGAGGACTGGAACATGGACGCGGCCGAGGCCGCCCTCAGGGCCGAGATCCATCGCATCCTCGAAGCCGACAACGTCTTCGAGGTCTTGAGCATGAGCCACGAGTCTGAGGTGGAGGACTTCCGCAGCACCTACTTCAGGCTGGCGCGGATGCTGCATCCCGACCGGGTGGGCGACTCGAATCCCGAGCTCCAGAAGAGCGCCGCCGAGGCCTTCGACCGGGCGCGGGCCGCCTGGGAGATCGTCAAGGACGACGAACTGCGCGAAGAGACCATCGCCCGGGTCATCTACGGCAAGAAGACCGAAGAAGAAGAAGCGATGGAGGAAGTCCAGGAACTCCTGGCCATCGAGAAATCCTTCGATCGCGGTCTGGCGCAGTTCCGGGCGGGCCGCATCGTGCAGGCCCACGAGATGTTCTCCAAGGTCATCGAGTTGTCGGCCAGACACCCGGACTTCGAGGTGCCCGAGTTCCGCATCTACCTGGGCTACTGCTTGTGGCGTCTCAACCACGAACGGGACGACGACGAGGCGGACCGCGGCGTGGAGATGATCCAGGGCGCCATGAACAAGGCCCAGAACCACCAGGAAGGCTGGGTTCTGCTCAGCCGCATCGTGCGTGAACGAGGCCACCCCGACAAGGCCAAGCGCTTCGTCATCCGCGCCCTGAAGCTCAACCCCGAGAACAAGGACGCGCTGCGGGAGCTCGAGCGCATTCGGCGGGAGCTCAACCCCGACGAGTACAAGAAGAAGGGCTTCTTCGGCCGCCTGTTCAGCCGCAAGAAGACGGACAAGAAGAAGAAGGGGGACTAGACCGTGGGTTTGTACGAGAGCACGGTCAGCTACTACCTGCGCCCCATCCTGCACCTGCTCGAGGATCCCACGATCTCCGAGGTGTTGGTCAACGGCCCCGATGACATCTACGTCGAGGTTCGCGGCCGGCTGCAGCGCGCCGAGGGTGTGCACTTCTCAGGGCTCGAAGAGCTCGAGGCCGCGTGCACCAACGTGGCCCAGTACAGCAACAAGATCTACGACGCCGAGCACCCTCGCTTCGACGGGCGCCTGCCCGACGGCAGCCGTGTTCACGTCATCGGCCCGCCGGTGGCGCCGTTCTTGGCCATGGCCATCCGCAAGTTCCAGACAGAATCCCTGGGGCCAAAAGAGCTGGTGGCCCTTGGAACCTTGAGCGCCGAGGCCATGGCGCTGCTGCGGGCCACCATCCAGATGAAGCGCAACCTGCTTGTCTCCGGCGGCACCGGGTCCGGCAAGACCACCCTGCTCACGGTCCTGGCTGGCTACATCCCCAGCGCCGAGCGCATCGTGGTCATGGAGGACACCAAAGAGCTGCAGATCGACAAGCCCCATGTGGTGCAGCTCGAGGCCCGCCTGGCCGACGACAAGGGCCGGGGTGAGGTCACCATCCGCGACCTGCTGCACTCCACCCTGCGCCTGCGTCCCGACCGCATCATCGTGGGCGAGGTGCGCGGCGGCGAAGCCCTGGACCTGCTCAACACCCTGAACTCGGGTCACGGCGGCACCATGACCACGCTGCACGCCAACAGCGCCATGGCCGCCCTGTCCAAGCTCGAGACCCTGGTGCTCTTCGCGGGCGAAGACCTGCCCATCCGTGCCATCCGGGGCCAGGTGGCCTCCGCAGTGGACATGGTGATCCAGGTGAGCCGCTTCCCCGATGGATCACGCCGCATCGAGCAGATCGCCGAGGTCTTCACGGGCCTGGATGAGAACGGCAACTACCGCATCAACACCCTGTTCCAGTTCGAGGGCCAGGGCATGAAGAACGGCGAGATGCTGGGCGCCGTGATGGCCACCGGCCGCCTGCCCAGCTTCTACAAGGCCGCACTGGGCCGCGGCGTGAAGATCGACAAGCGCTGGTTTGTGCCCAAGAAGAAAGCCGTGATCGGCTGATCGAGCGGTCTCCAGCGCTCCTCGGCAGCCCCCAACGCACTAGGCGCGAAGTAGCCACAGCCGCCGGCGTGGCTTGCGGCCTCCAACCCCGTGCTCGTGGATGCCTTGAGGACCACCTGTGTACTGGCCTGCTGCACTTCTGGCGCGCTCGTGCGCGTGCTCCTCCCCCAGCGAATCAGAGCGCAGTGGGCGTCGGGACGTGGCGGTGGCTGCGTAGGAAACAATCCGTAGCGAGGCGCAGGGATCAGGGAGCCACCGGCGTGGTCGAGCGAGCCCGTGTGCGTGGCGGGCCGCAGGGCCAGGTATCCCACGGCCCAGCCCAAGGATCGCCTGCGCCGTCGAGATTGGGAGCGACAAGCCATCGTGCCAAGCGCCTGCCTCACCGCCAAGGAGGCGTGGTGGTGCTCGCGGACACCACCACCACACCGCCCGACCTTGCCTGCTCTACATGATCGCCGGAAACTTGGTACCCCTGCCCCAAAGGTGGTCACTTACCAGGACTTTGGGCCTTCAATCCCTCGACATCGTGCCCGACCTCGCGTCGCCCCCCAACCCCTCGCTCTATCGCCCCGGAGGCGGCTCGAAGGCCGGCTCGACCTCGCGCATGAGCTTGTCGTAGTAGTTGACCACCTGGCGCACGTAGGCGCGCTTCTCCCGGTAGTCCCCCGGGTAGAAGCTGCGCTTGAAGCCGTAGATGATCAGGTCCCGCAGGGACTGGTTGGACAGCTCCAGGCCCTCGAGGGCCAGCGCGATCTCGTTGGTCATGCTGGTGTGGCTCACCAGGCGGTTGTCGGTGCACAGGGTGCAGGACAGGCGCGCGTCGAGCATCTGCTTGAGCGCGTGGTTGGCCACGGTCTTGATCTCGGGGTTGGTCTGCAGGTTCGAGGTGATGCAGACCTCGATGGTGATGCGGCGGTCGGCGATGAACTGGGCCAGAGCGCGGACGTAGCCTTCAGGATCGCGGACGTGCTTGGCGGTGATCAGGTCGGGCCGGAACAGGTGGTAGCCGTGGCCGATGCGGTCGGCGTGCAGAGCGGTGATGGCCTGGAAGATGGACTCGGGGCCGTAGGCTTCGCCGGCGTGCACGGTCTTCTTGAGGAAGTGTCCGTGGGCGTAGTTGTAGGCTTCCGCGTGGTCCACCGCCGGGTAGCCGGCTTCCTGGCCCGCCAGGTCGAAGGCCACGATGGGCAGACCCATCTCGTCGCGGGCCTTGATGGCGGTCCGGGCCAGCTGCAGGCTGGCGATGCCGAAGCGACGCTTCTCGTCCAGCTCGGAGGTGACCTGGTGCAGGTGCTTGAAGTACCAACCGAAGCTCGGGGTGAACATGCGCATGGCGCAGACGATGATGCCGTACTCGAAGGGGGGCTCGCCCCGCTCGGCTACGGCTTCGGAGCGGCGGTGCTCGCGCTTGGCGCGCTCGAGGCCGGCGTTGACCGCCTGCAGCACCTGCTCGCTGGTCATGGACTCGTTGACGTGCAGCTGGGGCGCCAGGCGCACCTCGATGTAGCGCACGCCTTCGTCGATGTTGTCCCAGGCCAGCTCGTAGGCGGTGCGCTCGAGGGCCTCGGCGTCCTGCAGCACCGAGCACGTGTAGGCGAAGCCGTGCAGGTACTCACCCAGGTTGGCGTATTCGGGCTTGAACACCAGCTCGTTGAGGCCTTCGGGGGTGTCCGAGGGCAGGACCACGCCGCGGGTGCGGGCCAGCTCGATGAGCGTCTCGAGGCGCAGGGAGCCGTCGAGGTGCAGGTGGAGGTCGGACTTGGGAAGCTTCTTGATGAGGTCTTTGGTGATCATGGCCCGGCAGTTAACATCGCAGCCCCTCAGGAGGGAAGCCGTCACCCCGCCAGCCCTGGGGCGGACATGCTAGAACCCTGGCATGTTCAGCACCCATCGTTTGCTCGTGGGCGACGCCCGTCGGCTCTCCGGAGTCCCCGACGCATCCGTTCAGCTCGTGGTCACCTCGCCGCCCTACCCCATGATCGCCATGTGGGACGAGATCTTCGTGTCCATGGATCCCGCCGTCGGCCCGCTGCTGGCTGACGACCAGGGGCCGGCCGCCTTCGAGTTCATGCACCGCTGCCTCGACACGGTGTGGGCCGAGTGCGCGCGGGTCCTCTCGTCAGGGGGCTTCGCGGCCATCAACATCGGCGACGCCACCCGCAGCGTGGGTGGGACCTTCCGGCTGTACCCCAACCACGCCCGCATCATCACCGCCATGGTGGCCCTGGGCTTCGACGTGCTGCCCGACGTGTTGTGGCGCAAGCCCACCAACGCCCCCAACAAGTTCATGGGCTCCGGGATGCTCCCCGCTGGGGCCTACGTGACCTACGAGCACGAGTATGTGCTGCTGTTCCGGCGTGGGGCCAAGCGGGCCTTCCGCAGCGCCGCCGACAAGGCCGCGCGCCATCGCAGCGCCTACTTCTGGGAAGAGCGCAACCGCTGGTTCTCCGATCTCTGGTCGGATCTGCGGGGTACCCGTCAGGCCCTGGGGGATCGGGCGGATCGCGAACGCTCGGCGGCCTTCCCCTTCGACCTCCCCTTCCGGCTCATCAACATGTATTCCCTGTACGGCGACACCGTGCTCGACCCCTTCGCGGGTACAGGCACCACGCTCGCAGCGGCGGCGGTGGCCGGTCGCAACAGCCTCGGGGTGGAGCTCTCCGAGAGCTTCGCTCCGCTGGTGTCCCAGAGCCTCGAGCGGGCCCTGCCCCAGGGGGTGGAGATCCAGAAGGATCGGCTCGCCGCCCACCGGCGCTTCCTGGCTCAGCGTACCGAAGCGGGAAAGTCCTGCAAGCACCACAACCAGCCCCATGACATGCCCGTCATCACCGGCCAGGAGCGGCAGCTCGAGCTGCTGGCGCCCCAGCGCTGGGAGCGGGTCGACCCCCTGTGCGTCCGGGTGGAGCACGTCCACGCCGAGCGGGCCGAGCCCGAACAGGCCGGGCAGCAGTCCCTGATCTGAGGGCCGCGGGCCAGCAGGTCCTCGGGCTCGGTGCTGCGCAGCTCCGACGGGTCGAGGCTCCCGCTTCAGGGCCTCCCGCTGGAGGTTCTGCTTGGCGGGGCGTGCGTCCAGCTAGGGGCCCGGTGACCGCCGGGGCCATGGGGCAGGGATCGGAGAGGTGCTCGTAGCGCTCGAAGCCGCGGTTCAGGTCGGTGCTCGGTTGTAGGTGGGGCCCCGAGGTGAAGGCGGCGGTGGCGTAGCCGTTGGGGCGGGGGTTGACCTGGGTCACCGGCGCCGGGGGTCACAGCCCGCAATCCCCAGGCCGGTCAGCAGCGGGGCGAGCATCCCTGCGCGTGCCGCGATCATTGCACGTCGCGCTTCTTCAAACGCCCCATCACCAGGGGGGTCTCCTCCTGGGCCAGGGTCTCGCCGACGGCTAGGGCTCGTTCGGGATCCAGCATCGCTCCCAGGCGCGCTCCGGCCCAGCGCAGGATCTCGAGCTCCTCGCTGCCGACCAGGGCCAGGAAGGCATCGGCGCTGGGGGGCACGGGCTGCCTGGCCAGGGCCTCGAGCATGGCCAGGCGCATGTCGAGGCTGGGGTCCGCGTGGGTGGCCCGGCGGGTGCTGCCCATACACCATGCGGCGGGGATCGCGCGCTCGCCGACAGCCGAGCCGTTCCAGCTGTGACGGGTCTGGACGATGGTGGCCGGTGACAGGCGGCCGCCTTGGTCTGGCAGCGGCTCCCGCTGGGCCAGTGCGGCCTGGGCCCGAGCCACCAGGAGGTCGAGCTCGAAGTCGGGGCCCGGGGGTTCGTCCTGCAGCAGCCGCCAGGCCAACGCGAAGCGCAGGTGGGGTCGGGCGGCGGGGGGCAGGGCATCCAGCAGTTCCCCCCGCGGGGTGTCGGCGTTGGCGAAGGCCGTGACGGTCCATACCGACCAGAACCAGCCTTCGTACAGGCTCGCTACCGCCTCCGAGCCTGCAACGGTGCGGAAGTGCTCGGCGGCGACGACCGCCTGCTCGAGCTGCTGGGGCCCCACGGCGTCGGCGGGGGGCACCCCGGGGATGGCCAGCTCCAGGACGTGCTCCACGCAGTCGGGACCGTGATCGCTCAGGGCGCACAGGCCCAGGGCTTCGTCGAGGGCCGGCAGACCGCGGCCCAGCACGGCGCGCTCGGCGCCGAGGAAGGCGCACTCGGAGGCGGCCAGGTCCCCGCAGTCTCCTGGGGTGGCCTGTGCGGGGTTGGCCGGCAGGGGCAGGGCGCCGCTGGCGGGTCCCGGTGCCTGACGCGCAGCCAGCTTGGTGGGTCGGCCCCCCAGCTTGCGGCCCTGGCGCAGGTGCGGGCGGCGGGTGAGCCGCGTGCAGCGCTCGTGGGAACCGCCCGTCGGCAGGGCATCGCAGCGACCCTCGAGGCCGCCAGGCCGGTGGGCGGCGATGGTGGCCACCAGTGCGGCGCGGGTCATCTCGTCACCCGTCGAGGTGACCAGGGCCCAGCAGGCCTCGGTGTCGGCGTCCCAGGCGTCCAACACCGCCTCGAGCTGACAGTCTGCGTCGCGGCAGGCCTCGAGGCGCGCCATGGGGTCCGGGTCGGAGCAGCCCAGACCCAGCAGCGCTGCGAGGGCCGCGCGATGCCTCACGCTTCGTACCCCAGGGCCTCGACGTAGGGGGCGAGCAGCGGAAGGACCGGCTCGAGCTGGGTCTTGTAGCGGCGCCAGCGACCCCGGGCGCGGGTGAACACGGGCCGGGCCACGTCCTGGCGGCTGGGGGTGCTGATGTAGCGTCCCGCCACACTCGAGCGGTAGTCCAACACCGCGGGGTCCCAGGCCAGGCCAAGGTGATCGAGGGCCTGGCGGGCCTGGGGCTCGATGTCGTCCACCAGGTTCTCGTAGCGCAGCTCGAGCAGCGGCAGCCCCGGCAGCTCACGGGCCTGCAGCCAGCAGTCCATCACACCTGCGTACAGGGACGCGCTGCTGTCCAGGCTCTGGAAGTGGATCATGGCCACGGTGGGCACGAAGCTCTGCATGAAGCCACTGAGGCAGCAGTCCCGTGGATCCCGCAGCATGACCAGCAGCGGGGCGTCGGGGAAGATGGCCTGGATGAAGCCCACGTGGGCGATGTTCAGGGGCATCTTGTCCACTACACGCGCCGGCCACTCGCCGTCACCTAGGAATGCCTGCAGGCGGCGATGGTAGTCCCGACGCAGGGCGATGCGCTCGGCCTCGGTGAGGGTGGGTAGATCCTGGGGATAGCGGATACTGCGACCGATGGTGCGGGGCAGGGCCCGCAGGGTCTCCACCAGCAGCTCCTCCTCGTCCACACTGGCCACCTCCGGGTGGGCCAGCAGCACCTGCTCCATCAAGGTGGTGCCCGAGCGGGGGAAGCCAAGCAGGAAGGCCGGGCAGGGCGTGGCTTCGGTGAGCGCCTGGGGCGCGGTGGCCGCGGGCTGGCTGCGGGCCTGCGAGTAGTGGGAGGAGAGCTGTTGGAGCAGGGCCGGGAAGTGTTCGCGATCGATGCGAGCGGCGTCGGGGAGCTGGGCGGCGATGCGGCGGCCTTCTGTGAAGGCGGCGATGGCCTGTCCGGGATCGTCGAGCCGGTCGAGCACCTTGCCCAGCTCCATCAAGGCCCAGGAACGCTCCTGGGGGGAGATGGGGTCGGCCATCAGGGTCTCGAGTTGAGCCCGCGCCCGGCTGTGCTCGCCGGCCTCGCGGGCCAGCTGAGCCAGCACCAGGCGCGCCAGGCTCTGGTGTTCGTCGAGCTCGATGGCGCGGCGCGCTGCGTCGCCGGCTTCGTCGTTGCGACCCAGGCTCTCGAGGGTGCTGGCCAGGTTGGCGTGCAGCTCGGCCAGCTCGGGCGCGAGCTCGATGGCCCGCTCGAGATGGGGCAGGGCCTCGTCCAGGCGGCGCAGGGCCCTGAGGGCCAGGGCGCGGTGGGCCTGGACCCGGGCGTTGCTGGGCTGGGCTTCGGCGGTGGCGACCAGGTGGGGCAGGGCCTGTTCGGGCTGGCCCGCCGCCAGCAGACAAGCACCCAGCTCTCCGCTGATCTCTGCTGATCCTGGCGTCAGGCTCAGGGCCACGGCCAGGGCGCGGGCGGCCTGATCCGCCTGACCCAGGGAGAACAGCAGGTGCCCAGCCAGCCGCATGGGGCGGTGATCTCGTGGTGCCTGGCTGGCCAGGGTGAAGCAGATCTGCAGGGCCTGTTTGGCCTTGCCCTGTTGCTGCAGGTGGAGGGCGCGGGCCAGCTCCTGATCGATGGTTGTCTCTGCCATGGTCGGTCTCCGTGTGCGAGGGCCCCTCGGCTCTCCCCCTTCAGCTATCCGCTCCCGAGCAGTCTGTGGCGTTAGCCTGGAGACATGGCGCCGCCCGTCCCACGCATCCTGTCCATCTCGCCACCGGATCCCGGGGGAGCCTCCATGTGGGTCGCGGTGAGCCCTGCGTTTGCCGAGGTCCCCGGCGTGGGTCTACTGCTGCGGGTGCTCGCGGACCGTGAGAGCGCGGTGGAGGCCTGGCTGGATGAGCTCGAGGACACCGGCGTCACGGTGATCCTGCATGCCCGCACCCCCCAAGGAGCGCGCCTGGCGGCTCAGCGAGGGCTGGGGCTGCACCTGCCCTCGAGTGCTGATCCGGCGCTGTGGCGGCCACGAATCTCGGGACTGTTGGGACAGAGCTGTCACAGCCAGCGAGCGCTGACAGTGGCCGCGGAGCTCTGCGACTACGCCACCCTCTCGCCCATCCACGCGCCCCACTCCAAGCCCCACGACCGACGGGACACCCTCGGACTCGAGGGCTTGGCCTTGGCTTGCCGCGGCTCGAGGCTGCCGGTGCTGGCCTTGGGGGGCCAGGGCCCCGGGCGGGCGGCTGCCAGCCTCGAGGCGGGGGCACACGGGGTGGCGGGCATCGGGAGCTTCGGCGACCCCGCAGCCCTCGCGACCATGGCGGCGGAGCTGCGTTCCTGGGCAGGCTGGGCCGCGAGACGCTAGACTTCGGGTATGTTCGAGCGCACGCCCAAGGTCGATCTCGCCTCGGTGGTCTTCGAGGTCACCCCCCGCTGCAACCTCGCCTGCCAGCACTGCTACAACCCCTACAAGCGGCCGGGCGAGACCCCACCGCCGGTCTTCGGCTACCGGGACAATGTCCGCACGCTCAAGCGCTTGCTGCGTCAGGCGGAGCTTCGGCAGATCACCATCAGCGGTGGCGAGCCCCTGCTGGCCGAGCGCTTCCTCGAGCTGGTGCTGATGCTTCGCCTGAAGGGCCTGCCCGTCACCCTGATCTCGAACGGCACCCGCGGCGATCCGTCGGAGTGGGAGCAGCTCGTGGATCTGGGGGTGGGCCTGTTCGAGCTCCCGGTGCTGGGCCCCGATGCCGCCACCCACGACGCCATCACCCAGCGGCCGGGTTCCTTCGACGCCACCCAGGCCACCCTGCGGCTGCTGGTGGCGCGGGGTGCCAAGGTGTGCGCCGCGGTGGTGGTGTCCGGGCTGAACCTCCATCGCCTCGAGGACACCCTGGCCCTTGCGGCCTCCCTGGGGGTGGGCTCCATCCTGCTCAACCGGGTCAATATCGGTGGGCTGGGCCTGCGCCACTGGCGGGCGCTTTGGCTCGAGCCTAAGCAGGTGGACGACATGTTGGTGGTGGCGGACCGGGCATCCAAGACCCATGATCTGAGAATCGTCTCAGGTGTGTGTACGCCCCTGTGCGCGGTGGACCCCTCGCGTCATCCCGGTGTGCGCACGCCCACCTGCTCCACCGATCCCTCTCGTCGGCCCCTGACCATGGACGGCAGCGGCGAGCTGAGATCCTGTAACCACTCTCCTGTGATCCTCGGGAACATCTGGAAGGAACACCTGAGTGTGATCGTGCAGAGTCCAGAGCTGAGACGCTGGCGAGAGCTCGTCCCGCCCATGTGTCAGTCCTGTGATCGCTGGGACGCGTGCTTGGGTGGCTGCCGCGCTGCCTCCGAGCAGCTGGGCTGTGATCTCGACACCGTCGACCCCCTGCTGTGGTCCGACGAAGATCTGGCGGCGAAGCTGGACGGTTAGCCGCTCAGTCCAGCTCATCGGGCAGGTGCTGGGCCACCGACAGCAGGAAGCCGCGGGTGCAGGTCTCGAGGGGCGCATCGTGAGCGCAGATCTCGGCGCCGGTGGTCACGGTGCCGTCCACGCCCCGTAGCTCGACGGTCAGGCGGGTCTGGAGCTCGGCCAGCTGGCGTGGTCGTACTTGGCCTGGGGGCTGGCAACCGCCAGACCGACGGCCGCGGCGGCCGCGGCGATGACCTGTGACCAGGCATCGAGACGGTGCGCGGGGCTGCGGTCCAACTCGTCCATGTTCCACTCCGTAGCCAGGGGTCCCATAGGATCCCGGCCAACCCGTGCGCGCCCGTTCGCCGGGTGCGCACCCAGCCACCGTCCCGTACAATAGGGCACTCCCCCCACGGGCCCCGTCATGATGCTCATCGCCCTACTGCTCGCCTGTCAACCGTCCGACGACAGCGGAGCCCTTCCCTTCTTGGACTGGGGCTTCGCCTTCGAGGTCGCGGTGACCGAGTACCGCTCCCCGGTGGATGGCAGCGCTGTGGCTTGGGCCACTGTGAGCAACCGCGAGGGCGAGGCGCCTCCGTGGGACCTGGAGCACAGCGCCGGCGACTGTGGCTTCTACGGCGTGCGCCCACAACAGAACTGTGATCCCAGCTGTGAACCTGGCTTCACCTGTAGCTGGGACGGCGAGTGCCTCGAGGCCACCATCCCCATCGACGGTGGTGTGATCACCGTCGATGGCCTCGAGGTGGGCCTCTCCCTCGAGCCCAGCGGCGAGTGGGTCTACTACGGATACAGCTTCGAGCCCGAGCCTACCGACGGAGAGATCTTCCACCCCGGCGCCACCATCAGTGCCCAGGCCGCCGGTGGGACCCTTGCGCCCTTCTCCCTCGAGACCCTGGGGGTCGCCGCGCTGGGCAGCGATCTCCCCTGCCCCCTGGCAGACGATGCCGGTGAGGATCTCGCGGTGACCTGGACCCCTGGCCAGCCCGGGGACCGCGTGCGCCTGACCCTGGCCAGCAGCAACCACGGCAGCCAGTTCCCCGCTGTGATCTGTGATGTCGAGGACGACGGGGAGCTCGTGGTGGCTCAGGAGCTGCTGCAGAGCTGGATGTCCAGCAGCCTGCCCGTGTGGAGCTGGAGCTTGGTGCGATCCCACCAAGGCTCCGGTGTGGTGGACGGGGTGGACGTGGTGCTGTCGGCCAACGCGTCGGAGGGCTGCAGCTGGTAGCGGGCGGCGAGGGCCGCGCTTCCCGTTTCAGGCCTTGGGCACGCCGATGCGCTCGCCGCGCAGCAGGGCCCTGAGCAGGGCGAGGTAGGGCTCGGTGTCCACCTCGTCTTCCATCATCTTCTGCATGCGGAAGCCGTCGTAGAGGGAGAAGAGAAGCCGGGCCACCGCTTCGGGATCCAGAGATGGGTTGAGGCTACCTTGTGCCTGTGCGGTTCGGACCAGGTGGGTGAGCTGCTGGACGAAGCCCGTGTGCATGGCGGCGCTCTTCTGCGCGATGTTGTCGTCGAACAGCGCCTCGGCGTGCATGAGGATGCCCTGACGCAGGCCTTCCTTGGCGGCGGGGTCGTCGAACCAGGAGAAGGACAGCTCGAGCATGGCCAGGATGCCTTCGAGCACATCGTCGTACTCGGAGATGCGCTCCCACATGTCGCCCACCTGGTTGCTGTAGATGGTGAAGACCTCTTCGATGATCTCGGCTTTGCCCGAGAAGTGCCGGTAGATGGCGCCGGGGCTCAGGCCGGACTCGCGGCAGATGTCCTGCATGGAGCTGCTGTGGATGCCGCGGCGGGCGAAGCAGGCCACCGCGGCGGTGAGGATCTGCTGCCGGCGTGCGTCCATGTAGGCCTGGCTGACCTTGGGCATCGGGTCTCCCAAAAAAAGCGAGCGCTTGTTCCATATCCGAAAGTGCCGTGTCCTACGACCCTTACGTACGGTGGGTGGTTTCTATTCGGGGGTCGGTGAGAGCCATCGGGTGACGGCCCCTCTGGCCTGCGGTGTCCAGGTCTCTGTAAACAAAACGAGCGTTCGTTTTATGCCCGGAGCCGCCATGTCCTCCCTCCCACTGTCCTCCCTGCTGCTCATCGCGGCGGCCCTAGGCGCGGCGGGAGACACCGGCCTGGCTTCCGACGAGGTCCTGGTGGCGGCTCGTTCGGCGGATCCCCTGCGTCCGCTGCGGCTGGCGGTTCCCGTTCCCCTGCCTACGGCCGGGAGCTACGGCCGCGCTGCTGCGGGCGAGATCGTGACCGGGCTGGTGCAGGGCTCACCCGGCGAGCCCCATCGCGCGTGGGCGGTGGCGGTGCTCGATGTGCCCATGGACAGCCTCTGGGCCGCAGTGAACGATGAGCTGGGCTTCG
>Ga0307987_1000374_pt1 | contig 26887 bp, 23 predicted proteins | sample EllFjometagen181_FD_203157 | JGI IMG/M metagenome (GOLD analysis project Ga0307987, IMG submission 203157) | Marine microbial communities from Ellis Fjord, Antarctic Ocean - #181 | ecosystem: Environmental > Aquatic > Marine > Unclassified | place: Southern Ocean | collected 2014-10-08 | reverse complement strand
GATTCAGTCTGAAGGATATAAAATGCCTGTGTTGTGGCAGTACAAGTCCTGATTTGCTGATGCCGGGGCATGCACTCATGGTTGCAGGAGAATTGAAGCTGCCCCCTTGTGATGCCGTATCAACTGCAGGAATTTGCATTGCTGGCATGACGGCCCTTAAATATGCCTGCATGAATGTGGAGATCGGTGCCGTGGAAAATGCAGTTGCAACGGGTTCGGAGCTTGCATCCTCCTATATGCGGGCCAATTATTTTAATCTGGAAGTAGACCCGAATGCTGATATTGCAAATCAACCCATATTGGCTTTTAATGCTGATTTTCTCAGATGGATGCTTTCCGATGGGGCGGGTGCGGCATTTGTTTCTAAAAATAAAAATGAGGAGGGCATCTCCCTCAAGGTGGAATGGATAGAAAATTATACCTTTGCAGGTGAATTTGACACATGCATGTATGCCGGGGGTGTTAAAAGAGAAGACGGGTCTGTCATGGGGTGGAGGGAAAAAGACAACGCCATTGATGCGGCTGCACAAAATTTTCTTGCCGTAAAACAGGACACCGCACTTCTGGGGAGAGAAATTGTCAACACAGCCATGGGTCGAACACTCAAAATGGTGGTGGATAAATACCAACTTAAACCATCAGACATAGACTGGTATCTGCCCCACTATTCCTCGGATTATTTCAAGGATAAATTTTACCAGGCCATGAAGCGGATAGGTTTTGAAATTCCCTATGAAAAATGGTTTACCAACCTTCCCACCACGGGCAATATTGGCAGTGCATCGATTTATGTGATCATGGAAGAGCTATTTAAATCAAATAAATTGAAAAAGGGTCAGAAACTTTTATGTTTTATTCCTGAAAGCGGAAGATTTTCACATTGTTTCATGATGTTGACGGTCTGTTGAAAAATTGAATATGAGCTTTAAAAATGAAGCGTGTACCCTTTTTGCAATATTCTTCCCTTTCAACTCTTAGAGATGGCTTGGGGACGAGGTATTGAGCAGGCTCTTTCCCCCGGGTTACTCTAAAAAGGGTGCACTCAAAAAGGAATACGTACCCGAGCAAATGTTCCTCAGGATCAAATCTATATGTATTAATAGTATGTGTTTATGGAATACTGAAAAATATATGTGTGGGTACTTACGGGTTAAATTTATTCAGGAGTTTTTGAATGAAGCATAAAAATCGGGTGGCTGTCACCGGAGTCGGGTGTATCAGCGCGCTGGGAGAAAACTTGGATGAATGTTTGGAAAACATGTTTGCCAGCAGGCAACATATCCATGCTCCTGTCAGGTTTTCAACCACCCATCCGGTGAAATATCCTGTTTTTGAAATCACAAAAACATTCAGGAAGCCTGAATCCAAAAAAAATGAAGATTTAACCCTCAGTGCCCAAATGGGAATTGCTGCGACATACCAGGCCCTCTCGGATGCAGGGTACGGGGCAGAGTCTTTCCAGGGTAAAAGAGTGGGCGTATGCATGGGAACAACCGTGGGAAGTTCTCTAAATAATGAGGTGTTTTACCGGGAGTACCGGGAAGGCAAACACCCAGATCTTGCACCCATTAAACGATTCTTAAACAGCAATCCATGCGCATCCATTGCAAGGGAATTTGATTTAAACGGCCCGATTCAAACCATAATGAATGCCTGTGCGTCAAGTACCGACGCTATTGGAATCGGTGCATCCTGGATAAAGGCAGGTATTTGCGATTTGGTTATTGCCGGGGGAACGGACGAACTTTGCCGGGTGACCTATAACGGTTTTATTTCTTTAATGATAACCGATCATGAACCCTGTAAACCCTTTGATGCAGGAAGAAATGGCCTGAATCTGGGAGAAGGGGCTGCCGTCTTGATTTTGGAGTCGGAAGACAAATTAAAGCAAACGCCTAAATGTTTTTTTTCAGGATATGGATCAGCGTGCGATGCATATCATTCGACCGCCCCTAAACCTGATGGATGCGGGTTGAAAAAAGCCATCACAATTGCATTAAAATCCAGCGATCTCTCCCCTTCTGATATTGGTTTTATTAATGCACATGGAACCGGGACAATTGAAAATGACAAGGTGGAAAATTTGATCATTGGCGAGGTAATGCCCCATACGCCTTTCTTTTCCACAAAGGGCTATACTGGCCATACCCTGGGGGCAGCAGGGGCCATTGAGGCTGTATTTACCATTGCGCATCTTAATGAAAATAAAATTCCCAAAAGCCTGGGATTCGCCAAGGGGGATTCTGGGGCAAAGGTATTTCCGGTGAAGGCATCAAAAGAACTCTCCTGTAAGGCGGCCATGTCTGAATCCGTCGCCTTTGGCGGCAATAATTCAGTATTGATATTTTCTAAAAATTAAGAGGCATCCTGATGGGAAAAATAATTTTTCAAGAAAAGGTCACTTAAGATGACTCACATTTATGATACCATCATCATCGGCTCTGGGGTCAGTGGAATGACTGCGGGAATCGTTCTTGCCGGAGAAGGAGAAGATGTCTTGATCCTGGAACAGCATAAAATTCCAGGGGGACTGATGCAGACATATAAAAGGAAATCTGCCTTATTTCCCACAGGCGTTCATCGACTGGGGGCATTGAAAGAAGGACAATCCCTCTGGCATTATTTTAAATATCTTGATGTTCTAGATCGGTTAGATCTTGTTGAAATGGATAAAGATGCATATGAATATTTTATCTTCCCTGACAAGACATATAAAATTCCCAACGGCCACAACGCATACAAAAAAAGGTTAAAAGAATATTTCCCCAAGGAGTCATCTGCCATTGACCGCTATGTTTCTGATTTGAAAAATGTGATTGCATCCGTTAACCTGTACGACCCATCCATCACTCCCTTAAAAGATAATTCCTTAGAATATATTGGATCGCTTGATCACTATATACAGTCCCTGGGGGTTTCTGAGGAACTCAAAAGTGTTCTGACGGCGAATAACCCGCTTTATGGCATTGCTTCCGATGACTGCCCATTGTTAACCCATTTTTTGGTTACGGAGTCCTATCTGAACAGTTCTTTTCGAGTGAATGAAGCACTGACCCCTCTTTCCAAAACTTTTTCTGATAGCTTTATTGCCCGGGGTGGAAAACTGAAAGTGAATTCAAAAGCAGTCTCCATAATAATTGAAAACAGGGAATCAAAAGGGGTCGTGCTTGAAAGTGGTGAGAAACTTTTTTCCAACCGTGTTATTTTTACAGGCCACCCCTCATTTCTACTTGATATCTGTTCTCCTGATTTGTTCAGGCCCGTGTACAGGAAAAGGTTAGCAAATTGTGAAAATACTACGGGGATGTTTGGTCTGGCCTTAACCTGGAAGCAAGCCTCCTGCCCGGTTACAAACACTGATGCATTTATCTATAATTCCCGGGATACTAATAGTCCTTATAAACAACATGATCTGCTGGATGGAAAAGCACCTGTTCTGGTTTTTTTAAGTGCTTTACCCGGTAAGAATAAAGAAGGTACAATCTGTGTTAGTGCCCTTATCGGCCTTAGTGATCATGAAAATGATTTTTTTTTGAAATATAGAAATGAATCAAAGAATGATATATACAAAAAGGCAAAAAAGAAAATCAGTTGTTCGATTTTTGAATTTTTAGCTCAAATTTGGCCTGAAATTATAAAGGATGCAAAAATAATTGACGCCTATACCCCGGCCACCTTTGAAAGGTACACCCTTACACCAAAGGGCTCAGCCTATGGGATTAAGAAGACATCCGACAATTTTATGCAAAATATGTTTCATCCGGCCACAAAAATTAAAAATTTATTTCTTGCCGGTCAAAGCGTTGCATTTAGCGGTATCCACGGATCACTTGTCAGCAGTATCAGTTTATGTGCGGGCATTTTGGGAGAAGATTATTTAATGAATAAAATTAAAACCATATAAAATTAAAACGGGAAAGACAATGCATCAGGATATTTTAAAATCGCTTGAGAAATTTCAACAGGATACAAGCGGACATATTGAGGCAAATTTGAGATTTGATCCTGATCTGCCAGTTTTCAAGGGACATTTTCCCGAAGTTCCCATGTTGCCGGGGGTGATGCAAATCGAAATAGTCAGGCTCATGCTTGAAAAGGCTGGCAACCAACCTTTGAGAATCATACAGATCAAAAAAAATAAATTTTTGAAACCCATTGTGCCGGGCGATCATATCAGCCTTGGAATAGATTCCTGTTGTAATGCTGATATCATATCTGTCACTGCCAGGCTTTCTGTGGAGGAGGAAATTGCGGGAAAATTAAAGATGACGTTATCCCCCATGGAAAACAGAAGGATTTGCTCATGATGCACTACCCTGATGTCCTTAGTCTGATTCCCCATAGACCTCCTTTTGTAATGATTGATCATATCATCGAAATCACCAGGGATGTCATTATAGTGGAAAAGACATTCCACGATACCGATTACGGAACCAAGGATCACCTTATCCTTGAAGGGATACTTATAGAAGCTGCAGCCCAGGCAGCTGCTGCAAAGCAGGGATATGAGGACCTTAACTGCCCAGGAAAACAAAAACGGGGGATGCTTGTAAGCGTTGGCCACACCGACTTTTTTTCAAGGGCAGAAATAAATGTTCCCCTACGCATTTTTGTAGAAAAGAAAAACCAGGTGGGCAATTTTTCTATACTGGCCATTTCCATCACCCAGGAGGATACTCCTGTTGCAGAAGGCACCATTCAAATTTTTCTGGAGCCATAAGTATGAACCGATTTTTTAGATATTATATTACGCCACTATTTTTATTGCTTTTTATGTCACTACATCCAATTCAGGTTGCGGCCCAGACAGAAATGCAGCTGTCCCAGTCTGAGGTGGAAACCCTTTTAAATCAAATAGAAAGCACCTTTCTTACCACCACAAGCCTTGGAACCACTTTTGAACAGGAAAAAAAGATCTCTTTTTTTGAAGACACCATTAAATCCACAGGTGCTCTTCTGTTCCAGAGCCCCGGTAAAGTTCGTATGGATTCATTCGCTCCTTTTAAGACATCTGCCATTCTCAATGGCGATGCCACTGTTCAATATGAGTTTGTTAACGGTCTTTGGAATAAAGTAGACAGTGCAAATAACAACATGCTTCAGGTCGTCATGAAGAACATCATCTCCTGGCTTCAGGGTAAGTTCAATGACATTTCTCTTTACCGGGTAACGGCTCTCAGGATAAACAATCAGGCCATATTGACCCTGACACCCCAAAGTCCGGAATATAAAAAATATATTCATCATTTTGAACTGGGTATTAACAAGGCTGTTAACGGGCTTGATTTCATAGTCATTATGCTGCCGGATGGCGACTATACTCGTTACACTTTTTTTAATGATCGAATTAATGTAAAGCTTCCTTCAGAACTGTTTAACACCCAGACAACAGCACCTTCCGCCCTTCCTTCATGGCTTGGGCAGACCCTATGAAACGAGTAAATAAAAAATTTGTCAGCCTTGTGGTTTTTGCTCTGGCAGGTTTGTGTGCATGTGCACCCCGGTCAGTGCCTCTGAATTTTCCATCAGGTTTGGCCATGTTCCTTAACCAGAGCATCTATCCTGAAAAATTTGAAGCCATCCATCGCTGTACCCTCTCCATTGCAGGCAGAACCATGGTGTTTAACGGCTATCTAAAGGTGGATAGACCTTTAAATACCATACAATGTGTGGCTCAGACTGACATGGGCGCAACCTTATTTAAATATACCTACCAGGACGGAAAACTCGTTGTATCTTATTGCAGTCCCGGATTCAAACCGAACTGGATTAAAAATTTTGCCCTTCGAGATGCGACTTTGATTTATCTTCCCTGTTCCTCGGCAAGGCTTCCCATGGGAAACACCCCGGAGAGTATTGTAACCGATGCAAGGCTGACCTGTTACCATATCCGTAAGGCTGATGTTGAGGTTTACACTGCAATGTTCAGCTATTCAGACCCGCGGCAGGATGTGCATCTTTTCAAAGGTGTCATTCCCAATACCATAACCATAATTGATAAAACCCTGCACTATCGTCTTGATATCAGGGTGGTGGACCTTAGATGTATCCCAAAAAACGAGTTCTGATCATCACAGGCATTGCCTTATTTTATATCCTTGCCCTGGTTCTTTCCTTGCGTCTTCATCTGGACGAAAAAATTACCTCCATGCTTCCGGATAGTGATTCTGAGGTGGCAGATTTTATTTTTACCATTGAGAATCTCCCTTTGATGGATGCCCTTTACATCGATATCATGGCGGACAACGGCAGCACAAGCCTGGCAGGAGAAAAATCAGACCATCTCTTTAAATCCCTTGTGGAGTCTGTTTTTTTTAAGGATATTCTATATAAACTTTCTGCTGGAGATCTCTTGAATCTGGTGGAACTCATGGATAAAAAGAAACCTCTTCTTATGGACGCATCTGACTTGTCAATGATGCAGAAAAAACTTGAGCCAGAAGCGCTTTCCATGCGTTTCTCAGGGATAAAGAGAAAACTATTGGAGCCTGCTGGGCTTTTTTCCGTTAAAAGTGTAAGAAACGATCCCTTGGAAACCAGCCAGGCAGTAATGAAAAAACTTGAGCCTTTAAAGGCGATGGCCGTGGGAATTAAAATAACCCAGGGTAGAATTACAAGTAAAGACGGGAAACATATTCTCATGGTGGCCCATCCAAATTTTCCTGCTGTGGATACGGTAAAGGGGAAAGAGATGATGGTATTTTTGAACACTCTTAGAAAAGAAAATGAGACAAAAGATGTGAGAATTGGCTTCAGCGGTGCCCATGTGGCAACTCTTGACAATTCACTTACCATACAAAAGGATGTAAAACGAACTGTCACGGCCCTTTCTTTTGCCATTATCCTTATGGGGGCACTTTTTTTCAGACAAAAAAGCTTTCTTGTCCTCGTCTTTTTTCCCGCAGGTTTTGGCCTGACCCTTGCCTCGGCCATGATCAGTCTCTATGATCCATACGTATCTGCCATTGCATTGGGATGTGGTGCGGTGCTTGTGGGAATCACTGTTGATTTTGGAATTCACATTTTATTTCATCTTGATAATACAGATCAAACCAAAATCCAACCTCTTTCCCTGTTCACCTCTCTGTCCCGACCCCTGGCAACCTGTAGTGGCACCACAGCGCTTGCCCTTTTTTCCCTTATGTTTTCATCCATTCCAGGTCAAAGACAGATGGGCCTGTTTGCTGGCATAGGGGTGATCATGGCAGCTCTTTTTGCAAGGTTTGGCCTTATTTATTTCATTCCAAAGCCTGCCATGAAAAAATCAAAACCGGTTATTCCACTGGTGCGATGGTGTTCTATTCTTTTGGCGATAAAACAGAAAAACAAAAAAGGCCTGCTTTTAGGTGCCATTGTTCTTCTGATGATCGCTTCATGGGGAATGACCCGATTTGAATTCCAGGGTAATATCTCAGCCTTAAACCATTTGAGCCCCCGGATTAAATCAGATCAGACTCTTTTCTTAAATACCTGGGGAAACACGGTTGCAGTGACTGCCATGGTCCAGGCAGAAAACACCCAGAAGGCCCTTGAAAAAAATGATCGCCTCTATGAATTCTGTAAAAGTCTTGAACGTAAAGGGATGATCAAAAAGACGGCTTCCCTTGCAGGCATTCTACCCTCCATGAAAACCCAGGAAAATAACAGAAAACAATGGGCAGCGTTCTGGACCTCTGAGATGGTTGAAAAGACAAAAAAGAATTTTGAAGAACAGGGCAGGCATTACCGTTTTTTATCTTCCACCTTTGCCCCATTCTTTGAGTCCATCACAAGGCCGGTTCCTTTTGTAAAACCCGGGGATTATAAAGATACCGCCATTCGGGATCTCATTAATTCTCGCCTGGTTTTGACAAAGGATGACAAAACAATCGTGGTGACCACATTTGAGCCAATGCCCGGCATAGAGATTGCCAGGCTGAAATCATTATTCAAACAGGCCATCCCTGGGATCGTGGTGTTTCATTCAGACTATTTCACCCATCACCTTGCAGGAAAAGTATCCACGGAGTTCGTAAAAATAGCAGGCATTGCCGTTTGCGCCATCCTGATTTCTTTGTTTTTGTTTATGAAAGATTTTAAAATGGTTTTTGCTGCGGTTATACCCGTTATGATGGGGGGGTATGTTACGTTGGGTGTTTTGGGTATTTTGAACATCCCCCTCAATCTTATCAGCATACTGTTCATTGTTTTTGTCTTTGGTGTGGGGGTAGATTTTAGTGTTTTTTTGATTCATCAGAGGGCAAGGGATCTTGATAAAGCCCGGAACGAAAGTCAGCTGGCGATTACCTACGGATCGGTAATTATTTGTGCTATGACCAGTATTGTTGCCTTTGCCTGCCTCATGGCAGCACAACACGCGGCCCTGAGATCCATCGGGGCAGCAGGTTTTATAGGAATGCTGTCATGTCTTGGCATCTCCCTTGTTATGATTCCCCTGTTGCCAGACCGTATGTTCAGAAAGAAATAGGATGGTTTGCGATAGAATAACTATATTTTAGCTGAAATTCGGGCATCTTTATTTGCCAGTTTACACTTGTTGGGGCAAAAAAACCGACATATGGAAGTCTCCCACAGCCGGTATTTTTTTCAGGCTTGAGTGGATTAGAATTTCATTTTAATCCCCATATTCACCATCCAACCAGAAAGGTCCATAGACGGCTGGCTGGCATGCCATCCATTTCTTCCCTCAACGTCGACTTCATCCAAGCTGACCACATCTACAGACAGAGAAAATGACATTTTTTCATGACCAGCAGTAACAGCTAAACCTCCTGCAATTCCCGAAGTATCTCCAAAATCAGCATCACTGACACCGTCCCACTCAAGTTCATCTATCATGATATAACTGAGATGTGGCCCCAAGGTGATCGCCTTTCCTAATTTGAAATTAGCACTGACGTCAACAAGGTAAAAAGGAGCGCTTAAGACCTCCCCACCGACCAGGTAACCAAGCCCAGCGGTAACATCCATGGATATCATTTTGTTGACATTGAAACCAACTCCTGCTTTTAAACTGGGGGTCCATAAAGCGTTTCCATCAACATATTCGACAATGTAACCGGAACGTGAGGACAATGCAAAATCGTCAATATCGTCGGCGACGAGTATAGATGCTGGCTGAAAATCAAGTACGAATTTGATATTTTCCCCTGCCACGGCAGTATTGAAAGATATCAAAAGGCTTGAAAAAACAATAAGCTGAAATAATTTTTTAAACATAATCCGAGTTCCTTTTTGAATGTTGATTTTGTGCTCACGCACTAACAGAAAATATTACTTGATTTTAACATGTGTTACTCGATTAATAGGCATTAATAATTGCTGTCAAGCATTAAATGTTTTTTGGCTCTTCCGGAAGTCCCGTATGTTTTGATCCTAAATTAGCTGTAAAAAAAATATTTTCAGCCCAAATCATAAGCGCTTTATTATGAAAAGAATTATGTCCGAATGGGCTATTTTCTTAAGGCAGGACAGGCTTTAAAGTCAAGCGTCTTAGCCGCCTGAAATTTAGGGTTTGAAAGCTAATTAGCCACATAAAAAACCTTGGGAATATCCCGCATTAAGTGGGTAGCCTCCAAATGATATCTCATCATGGAATTGTTATGTGAAAAAATGAATCTTGTGTAATCCTGGTTGATATCCAATCAGCCAAGGCCTCACGATTTTTTAGTCAAAATAAAAATTACTGTAAAAAAATATTGATACTTTTATCATTAGGATGTACCATGATAAGGTTTTGACCCGAGCTTTGGAATTAAACGAAACCACGGCAAGGAGGGATCAGCGATGATGCAAAGCCATGCTGGCATCTTCTATTTAAATTGTTCAACTTTTTGAGTTGATTTGTTTGAAAGGGTCAGGCTTAAGGAAGAAGATAACCAACATTAATGAACTCCATGCCGATTGTCAGGAGTTCTATCTTTAAAACTTGGGTAGTTCTATTATTTAGGAAGACCCTTATGACTCGGGACAATGACATTGAAACCCAAAAGAATACTCCTCCTTCATCCCCTCGGCTACCAATCTGCCGACGCTAACAATGATATATCAAGAAAGGCAAATATCATGCCTCCCCTGGGGCTTGCATCCATTGCCGCCTATCTTGAGGACAATAATATTATCTGTGACATCATAGATTGTTATGCCAACCCCGACTCAGACAGCCTGATTAAAGATTATCTCCAAGGTAAAAACCCGGATTTCATAGGTTTTAGCTGCACATCTTCAAGCTTCCTTGACGGGGTGAGAATAGCCACCTTTGCAAAAGAAACCTGCCCCAATGTGAGAGTCATATTCGGCGGTCCCCATGTTTCCGCTTTGAAACAATCCATCCTCCATGATCACTTGGTAATAGACTATGTCTGTGTGGGGGAGGGGGAAGAGACATTACGGGAACTGATGCAGGCTGATTCAAATAAAATCGAGACGATTCAGGGCATTGTCTACAGAGCTGTAGCAGGGAAAATCGTTTTTACAGGATATAGAAAAAATCTTCTGGCTCTTGATAGCCTTCCTTTTCCGGCTTATGAAAAATTGGCAGGCTATCCGGAACGTTACAGCCTGCCCATATTCAACTATCCCAGAACCCCCAGTACCAGCTGTATTTCAAGCAGAGGTTGTCCCTATGCATGTTCCTATTGCGACAGAAGTGTTTTCAAAAGAACATTTCGGTATAACTCCGCAGATTATCTTTACCGACATCTGGCACATCTCAAAAATAAATTCAATATTCGTCATATTAATTTTTATGACGATCAGTTCACCTTTAATAGAAAACGGGTGGATACATTTATGGACTATCTCATTGCAAAGCCCCTTGGCATGACCTTCAACTGTGCTGTAAGAGCCGAGCATATTGATTATCCTCTTCTCAGAAAAATGAAACTGGCAGGATGCTGGATGATCAGTCTTGGCATTGAAACAGGAGATCCCGATCTTTTGGCCATGCACCGTCAAAATGCGGATCTCAAAATGTTGGAAGAAAAAATAAATCTCATCAAAAAGGCAGGTATCCGGGTCAAAGGTCTGTTGATGATGGGCTTGCCCGGTGAGAGTGAATCAAGTATAAGAAAAAGTATGAAATACGTATATTCTCTTCCATTGGATGATTTTAATCTTGCAAAATTCACCCCCTTTCCAGGAGCCCCAGTCACCAAGAATATTGAACAAAAAGGGCATTTTGACTATAATCTTAAAAGAATGGACTGTATGCACTTTCTTTTCATTCCAAAGGGCTTGACCGAGGAGCGACTTGAAGAGTTATTTGTAAAATTTTATAAAAATCATTTTTTAAGACCCAAGGTGCTCTGGGGATATTTTACCATGATCTGGCGCTCCCCGGATTCATGGTTCAGATTTGTTAAAAATCTTTCCCAATTCATAAAATTTGCAAAGAATGACTCCCGATATGGCAAATAATAAGATTTTACTCCTCATTCCTGTGTTCAACCATGTGGGCACGCTGCGCCAGGTGGTCAAGGAAGCACTTGGCTATCATTCCAACATCATGGTTATAGATGATGGCAGCACAGATGGCTCATTGGATACGGTGAAAGATCTTGATGTACATTTGCGCGTACATCCTGAAAACCTTGGCAAGGGTGCAGCCATCAGAACCGGAGCAAAAGAGGCCCTTGCCATGGGGTTTACCCACATGATCACCATGGATGCCGATCTACAGCACAAAGCTGAAGATATACCTGTGTTCAAATTAATGACAGGATCTCATCCCAATGCCATCATTATTGGAAAACGAAATTTCAACACACCCAATGTCCCTTTTTCCTCTGTTTTTGGAAGATCTTTTTCAAATTTCTGGCTCAGGTTACAGACGGGGTACAGAGTTTCCGATGTTCAGAGCGGCTTCCGGGCCTATCCCCTTGCTCTGTTTAATTTTTTTCATTTCAAGGAAAATCGTTACTCATTTGAGGTGGAGATCCTTGTAAAATCAGCCTGGGCGGGGATTGATCTTAAAAATATTGACATTTCAGTAGTTTATCAGCCCAAAGGCAAACGCATATCTCATTTTAAATTTTTAAAAGATAACCTGTATCTCACCCACCTTAATACCAAGTTAACATTGAGATCCTTTCTGCCATTTCCCCACAAACAATTTATCAAAAAAACAAAAACGGACAGACTCTCAATTTTAAGGCCCCTCAGTTTTTTAAGAAGCCTTGCCGATTCCAAAATGTCTCCTGCAAGATTATCTGTTTCAGGGGGAGTGGGAATAATTCTGGGAACACTGCCCCTCATCGCCTGCCACACCATTGCCATCCTTATGGTTACTGGATTTTTCAGGCTCAACAAACTGGTGGCCCTTGCAACAAGCCAGCTATGCGTTATTCCTTTTATGCCTGCGATTTGTATAGAGATCGGTTATTTCATGAGACACGGATATTTTTTAACCGATATTTCAATTGAAGCCCTGGGATACCAGTGCCTGGATCGACTTTTTGAATGGTTTATTGGTTCACTTGTGGTTGCCCCCTTGTCAGGTCTTGTTGTGGGCGGTTTAATTTACTTGGGTTTAATCACGATGAAAAAAGATATAGGGGAGTTATCAACCGTTGAATACAAAGAACCATGACCAAGGTATGGAAGAAAAAACAAGTTTGCGGAAATTCGGGACAGACATTGGTATTAAAATCTTCTATGGATTTATCCGGATTGGGGGTCAGAGGGCTGCCTATGGGCTTCTTTATATTGTTGTTTTTTACTATCTCATATTCAGTGCGAAGGCCAGAGAAAGCGCATCCCACTACATTAGCAGGCGATTTCCAGACGCTTCATCGCCCATGAGGCTTGTCCACACTTACAAATTGATTCTTAATTTGGGACAGGTTCTCATTGACAGTGCTGCGCTAAGTATTAAAGGGACATCTGCCATGAACCCGACCTGCCCGGATAAAGAACCGCTTACCAAGCTGATCAATGACACCATAAGCCAACAGAAAGGCGTCATTTTGATGATATCCCACGTGGGATGCTGGCAGTCTGCACTGTCGGCCCTGGATTTTATTCACATGCCCCTGAACATGCTCATGCAGATCTCCCCGGACCATAATAACTACCATCTTTTAAAACAGAAATCTTCAACCATCAAGGTAATAGATGCAGATGGATTCCTTGGTGGAAGTGTGGAAATTATCAGTGCCCTTGGCAAGGGTGAGGGGGTGGCTATGATGGGAGACAGAATTTCCGATAAAGGGAACAATACGCTTAAGGCAAAATTCCTGGGTCAAGAAGCCCGATTTCCATATGGAATCTTCAGAATTGCCTCTGCAACAGGGGCACCAATAGTTGTGCTTTTCGCAAGTAAATATGGCCGTGCGGATTATAAGGTTGAGCTTGCCAAAGTTATTCGCGTCCCCCGGGGTCTTGGCAGAAAAAAAGAATCCTATCAGGAATTTCTTGAGATCTATGTATCTGCCATTGAATTATATTGCAAAAAATTCCCCTACCAGTTTTTTAATTTTTACAACATGTGGGAAGTATGATAGGAAAGCTTTTGTAATCAAGTGCTTGTATTCTATTCATTAACTTTATATCAAAAGTAAATATTCGGCCAGCACCCCATATTTACCTATTTGGGCCTGCTCACATAACATTGGTATGCTACGCAGTCCCAAATAGGTGAATATGGGGCACTGACCAAACATTTATATTACCAACCCGAATATTTACTATCAAAAAGGGATGAGCTTACTGTGGAAACCGTAGTTGAAATTGACAAATTGAAAGATTTGCTTAAAAAAATGATTGTTGAAGAGTTGAACCTGGAAGATGTGAGTCCCAGTGAAATTGATGACAATGCCCCTCTATTTGGGGAAGGCCTTGAACTCGATTCCCTTGATGCCGTTGAGCTTGTTGTGCAGCTCCAGGCCCATTTTGGTGTTGAAATTACCAGCATGGAAGAGGCAAAACCAGTATTTCAATCCATCGAGACCCTGGCAACTTTTATCAAAGAAAAACAAGGCTGATATGGGGCACATACGCCTGATTTGCCTGATGTCATTATTGCTCCTGATAACTTCTAATGCCAGAGGTGACTCTCTTTCATCTTTAAATCCCAAAACAGGACTTGGAGTCATGGCCGGTTTGGCCTATGATCCAGGGGATGCCAGGGATTTTATTGCTGTAAACGCCTTTTTTCTCTTTGATTATGACAAAATATGGGGGCATAACGCTCCGGATTGTCTTAAATTCAAAACGGAGTTGAGCATTGGCTCTTCTTTGGCAACTGAGAATCTGATAGTTTCATCTGGCATAGAAGCACTTCTCTACCTGGACAAATTTGAGACCCAAATATTCAGACCCTATGTGGAGGCAGGTATAGGACTTATTTATACGGATTATAAGGTTGATGGACAAGGATTAAGCCTGAACTTTAACCCAAGGGCCGGGATTGGAACCGACATAAAGGTCAAGGGACGACTCCCAATGTTCTGCACCTTACGGCTCTGGCACCTCTCCAATGCGAACCTTCACTCCGAAAACCGGGGCTCCAATGCTGTTGTCCTGTTAATTGGACAATATTTTAATATGAAATAAAAAAAACTGGATCATCAAATGAACACATGGAGCCCTCGATGAGCAAAATTCTCCTGATATCATCCAACACCTGCACCTCTCCCCATCCTGTTTATCCCATTGGCATGGCCATTATCGCAGCCGCCCTTAAATTGCATGGCCATACTGTGTTGCAATTTGATTTTCTTGAACAGGAAGGCAATTTTCAATCTTTAGGTCTCACGATTCAAAATTTTGATCCTCATTTCATAGGTATCTCCATTAGAAATATTGACAATGTAGATTCCACAAGCAATGAAGACGGTTGGTATTTAAAGGGGGTAAAAGAGCTTGTCGCCTATATAAAAAAGTGTTCAATGGCACCCATCGTGCTTGGAGGCGCCGCATTTTCACTTCTTCCCCAGGAGATCCTTGATTACACGGGTGCCGACCATGGTGTCATCGGGGAAGGGGAGATCAGCTTTCCTCGATTCATCTCCGCCATGGAAGAGAACAAACCCCAACCCCAAATTATTATCTCACCTTCAAGGCTTATTCCGGGCGAAGAAATGATCTCCCCTGAGTACAGGGACGACCTTGTTTTATTCTACGTTGGCAAAAGCGCCATGGCAAACATTCAAACCAAACGAGGATGCCCGAACAAGTGTGCTTATTGCAGTTACCCCGTCCTGGAGGGAACACGTTTCCGTTTCCGTGACCCCATGGCAGTGGTCGATGATATCCAACGCCTTCAAAAAGATCATGGCATCACCTCTCTATTTTTCACGGACTCACTATTCAACGACCCCCAGGAAAATCACCTCGAGATTGCAGAAGAAATAATACGGAGGAACCTTGATGTTCAGTGGGCAGCTTTTTTTTCTCCAAAGGGCATTACAAGGCAAGGATTGAAACTCATGAAGCGCGCGGGGCTTTATGCCATGGAACTTGGAAGCGATTCTGGCTGTGATGAAACCCTGGCAGGAATGAAAAAGGGATTCTCCTTTTCCCATGTGATAAACACCAATGAGCTGTGCCGGGAAGCAGAAGTCCCCGCGGCCCATTTCATCATGTTTGGCGGTCCAGAGGAGACTTCCAGAACTGTGGATGAGGGGCTTCAAAATATCGAACGTCTAAAGCACTGCGTGGTATTTGCCTATTCTGGTATCCGAATACTTCCACGAACAAGCATTTACAAAAGAGCGCTCAAGGAAAACATCATTTCACCTACAGACTCTTTGCTGAAACCCGTTTACTATTTTTCTCCCCAGATAGATCGCCAGGAGTTGAACAGTCAGATTCTCTCTGGATTTGGCAAAAGAAAAGATCGGATTTTTCCCCCATCTAAGGCTGAAATAAAAATGAAAGCCCTGAATATGTTCGGTTTCAAGGGGCTGTTATGGGATACACTTCTGAAAAAGGCCTTGTGAGTATTCTGCCCCTATTTCTACTTTGTTAGGTCTCATAAGTTATCAAGAATTCCATTTATAATCTCGGCCGTAAAACCCATGCCTTTAGGCTTGGGATATAAGGCCGAAACTATTCAAGCCCAGCCCTTTAGGGTTGGGTTATGATCGATAATGCCAATAACGCAAGCCTGCCCCCCATGGCTAATGAAGCCTCCGACCGGGAAAATGGGAATATGCCCCATCGCATTGTGCGTGGGACTTATCCCATAGGGTAACTCCTCCCTAGAGTGGCCGATGCTATGACCAACCCCAAAAATCATCAGCCAGTGGATAGAAAAAACTTGACTGAAATCCATTTATGTTTGATATATAATCAGCCTAGTTAAGAACTAATGAAAGGACTAATATGTCTATCTACGAAAATGCGGGCACCCTGTTTCTGGGGACCCGTTTAAAACGATTGAGTGATCAATTTTTATCTGACCTCTCCAGGATTTATCAAGGGGCTGGCATCTGTTTTGAACCAAGCTGGTTTCCGGTTTTTTATTTGCTGGATACCAGAGAGGATGTGACCATATCACTCATTGCAAAACAGTTGGAAATAACCCATTCCGGGGCAAGTCAGATGGTGACTTCCCTGAAAAGAAAGGGGTTTGTTGGGATATCCCAGGTGCGTGAGGATAAACGGCTGAAGACCGTTACCTTTACCCCCCAGGGGAGAGAAAAATTAAGGGAGATTAAACCGGTGTGGGCCGCACTCCAGGAAAGTATGGATGATCTGCTCACCCCCGGAGGAGAGCGTTCCAGGGTTCTGGGGCTTTTAGAAGAGCTGGAAGAGGACATGGCCCGGATGAATCTGGTGGCGGTTGTTCAACAAAGGCTCTTGTTCAATCAATTTCTGGAAGAGATTGACATTGTTTCTTACACAGAGATGCTGCATGAGCCTTTCATGGCCCTGGTGCTCAACTGGATTGCTGAAAATTCCCATACCATTCCCCGGGATGTCAGCTGGATGAATGCTACTTGCCGGACGATTTCGGGCCCCCCCCTTATTTTTATGGCGGTTCACCAGGGTGAGGTTGTCAGTGCCTGTGTGGCCACACGTGACCCCTTGGGACGTGGGTATGAATTATCCCTGATTTTTGACAACGCCCGGTTTTCCATTCCCCTTATCCAGGCGTTGCTGGATAAAATGTGTAACGAACTGGAAAAAAAGGACGGGGTGCTTGTAACCATAAGAACAGATATCACTCATTCGGCCCTTTTAAAAATATTACAGAAAAATGGTTTTAAACTCACGGAAGTAGAAAAAACAGATGCACAGGATAAGACCTGCATGGGGTTATCCCGTCATTTTAAAAAGGGGGCTTGATCACTAAGCCGATTTCATTGGCCATGCACCGGTTTCAATGGCGGCTGGCGTGTTCAAGTTCTGAAAAGGAAAAATAATATGATGAAAAATATGGATGTATCCAATGCAATGACCATCAAAATGGACGAAATTTTTACAAGTCTTCCAGAGATGCCCGATTTCGAGGAAGGCATCAGAAGAGCCCCCAAAAGACCCATGCATCTCAATAAGGGGGAAATTGCCCTGGCCCTGAAAAATGCCCTACGATACCTGCCCGAAGCCTGGCACAACATCCTGGCATCGGAATTCCTCGATGAACTTCTCACCTATGGACGTATCTATGGATACCGTTTCCGCCCTGTCGGTCGTATTTCTGGAAAGCCCATTGATGAATACCAGGGAAAATGTGTGGAGGGAAAGGCCTTCCAGGTGATGATTGAAAATAACCTGGACTTTGAAATATCCCTTTATCCCTATGAGCTGGTAACCTATGGTGAAACCGGTCAAGTGTGCCAGAATTGGATGCAATACCGTATTATCAAGAAATATCTTGAAAATGTCACCCAGGACCAGACCCTTGTGGTGGAATCAGGGCATCCCCTGGGTCTTTTTAAATCCGCTCCCACGTCCCCTAGGGCCATCATTACCAACGCTATGATGATCGGGCTTTTTGATGATCAGGAAAACTGGGAACGGGCCATGTCCCTGGGGGTTGCCAACTATGGACAGATGACGGCCGGGGGCTGGATGTACATTGGCCCCCAGGGCATTGTTCATGGCACTTATGGTACTCTCTTAAATGCGGCCCGCATGGAGCTTGGGGTGGCTGAAGATGGGGATCTCACCGGGAAATTTTTTGTCACCTCAGGGCTTGGGGGGATGAGCGGTGCCCAGGGCAAGGCCATTGAGATTGCCAATGGGGTGGGTATCATTGCCGAGGTGGATCTCTCCCGTATACAGACCCGATTTGATCAGGGTTGGGTGAGCCAAATCACCCGGGATGCGGGAGAAACCTTTGCGGCGGCAAAAAAAGCAGTGGCAGAAAAGAAGGCCGTGGCCATTGCCTTCCATGGCAATGTGGTGGATCTTCTGGAGTATGCCGTTAACAACAATATTTCCATTGAGCTTTTGTCCGATCAGACCTCCTGCCATGTGGCCCATGGCGGTGGATATTGTCCCCAGGGGTTAACCTTTGAGCAGCGTACTGACATGCTCAAGAATGATCCCGAGGGCTTTACAAAAAAGGTGGATGCCTCCCTTGTGCGTCATTACACTCTAATTAAAACCCTGGTGGACCGGGGAACTTATTTTTTTGATTATGGCAATGCCTTCATGCGGGCTGTTTTTGATGCCGGGGTCACCGAGATCTGTAAAAATGGGGAAAATACCCTGGATGGATTTATTTTTCCCTCCTATGTGGAAGATATCATGGGGCCGTTGATGTTTGATTATGGATATGGGCCTTTTCGGTGGGTGTGTTTGTCCGGCAAAGAGTCGGATCTTTTAAAAACCGACCAGGCAGCCATGGCCTGCATTGATCCAGATAGACGATCCCAGGACAGGGACAATTATATCTGGATCAGGGATGCACAAAAGAACAAATTGGTGGTGGGCACCCAGGCCCGGATTCTCTACCAGGATGCCATGGGGCGGGTGACCATTGCCCTGAAATTCAATGACATGGTTAGAAAAGGCGAAATCGGTCCTGTGATGCTGGGAAGGGATCATCACGACACTGGTGGCACGGATTCCCCTTTTCGGGAAACGGCCAACATTAAAGATGGCAGCAACATCATGGCTGACATGGCCATTCAGTGCTTTGCCGGGAACTGTGCCCGGGGCATGAGCCTTGTGGCCCTGCACAACGGTGGGGGCGTGGGTATTGGTAAGGCCATCAACGGCGGTTTCGGCCTGGTGTTGGATGGCAGTTCCCGGGTGGACGACGTCATTCGTCGAGCCATGCTTTGGGATGTCATGGGCGGTGTTGCCAGGCGCTCCTGGGCCCGGAACGAAAATTCCATGGAGACCTGTGTGGAGTTCAATGACATGTGCAAGGGGGAGGCCCACATCACCATTCCCTACCTCACCGATGAAAAGATGATTGCAGATCTCGTGGATAAAAAATATAAAAAGTAGAAAAGGGGTTTGTACGATCTTTGTGCCCATTGGATGCTGCCATGGGCTCAGGCTTTGGTTATTGGTGTTATGGATTCAACCCAATGCCAATCTGACCCCCGGCGTTAATATCAATAATGCAAGCCCGACCCTACCCGGAAACGGACGATATCTGGAAATGGTCTGGGTTGATGATCCCTGATTCTTTGTGGAAAGTCGGCGAGAAACATGGATCGGGAGAAAAATATGAATGGAAATCTGATTGTAAAGAATGCCTCCCAGGTGGTCACCTGTAGCGGCTTTAAGGCAAAACAAGGCCAAGAAATGTCCGACCTTGCCATTATTGAAAATGGGGCTGTGATCATTGAGGCGGGTAAGATTAAAGCTGTGGGCAACTCATCCGAACTGCTAAATGGGTTTGATACCCGGGGATTTGAGGTGATTGATGCCGCAGGAAAGGCTGTGTTGCCGGGTTTTGTGGACTCACACACCCATTTTGTGTTTGGGGGATACCGTCCCGATGAATTTGCCTGGCGTCTTCGCGGGGACAACTACATGGATATCATGAACCGGGGTGGAGGCATTGCCAACTCTGTCAATGCCACTCGAAAGGCCTCCCGGGAGGAACTCATGGTCGTGGGGCAAAAACGCCTGGATTCCATGCTCTCCTTCGGGGTCACCACAGTTGAGGGAAAAAGCGGGTATGGCCTGGATCTGGACACGGAGTTAAAGCAGCTGCAAGTGATGAAATCACTTGGTGAAACCCATCCCATGGACATTGTCTCCACCTTTTTGGGTGCCCATGCCACCCCCCCTGAATTCAAGGGAAGACCGGACGATTTCATCGATCTTGTCATGGACATGCTTCCTGAAATTGCGGAACAGCAACTGGCGGAGTTCTGCGATATTTTCTGTGAAAAAAATGTTTTTTCCGTGAAACAATCCCGGAAATTGCTTTCAAGGGCCAAAGAGCTTGGGTTCAAGCTCAAGCTCCATGCCGATGAGATTGTGCAATTGGGCGGGTCCGAGCTTGCCGCTGAGCTGGGGGCTGTTTCTGCGGATCACCTTCTCCAGGCATCGGACCAGGGGATAAAGGACATGGCCCGGGCTGGGGTGGTGACAACCCTGCTTCCGGGTACGGCGTTCAGTTTAAAGGAAGACTATGCCCGGGGACGATACATGATTGACCAGGGATGTGCTGTGGCCCTGGCAACGGATTTCAATCCTGGCAGCTGTTTTTCCGAATCCATTCCCCTTATTACTGCTCTTGCCACATTGTACATGAACTTAAGTCCCGAGGAAGCCATCACGGCCCTGACCATAAATGGGGCCGCCGCCGTTAACCGTTCCCAAAGCATTGGAAGTATTGATGTGGGAAAATTGGGGGATTTGGTGATTTTGGAGTTTCCTTCCTATCGGTTTATTCCCTATCATGTCGGCGTTAACACCGTTGAAACAGTTATTAAAAAGGGGAAAATAGTTTTTTCTAAAAATCGTTGAGTTTCATTCGGTTTGGCGTTTAGCCTCTGGTTTAAGGGAGTGTTTTTTCCTGGGACTCGATCATGCATAATCGCGGTGCTGGATGCAGTCAGCACACTGATTCACGGCGGCGCAGCCGTCGTGAACGGTTTATCTCACTGGACTGGCTTTTCGGGTCCGGTGAATTTTCAGGTTGGCTGCTTTTTGAATATTATTTTTAATAATGGTAACAAACCTGATTGTTGATTTTAAGGAGGACCATGGAAAAATTTGATAATAGAAGAGCCTTTTTAAAAAAAAGTGTCACCCTGTCAACCCTTGCCGCCGGTACCCTGATATTTGGCGGTATTGACCGCCTGTGGGGCCAAAGTACTTCAACTGTTTTGCCAGATCTTGTGGCGGTGAAGGACGGTGAACCCGGTCCCATGTTTGATGCTGCCATTGCAGGGTTCGGGGGAATGGGGCACTTTGTAAAGCCCGGCGACACCGTTGTGATAAAGCCCAACATCGGCTGGAACCGGGAAGCGGAATTCGGTGCCAACACCCATCCTGGTCTGGTGAAGCGTATTGTGACCCATTGCTTGGATGCCGGGGCAAAAAAGGTGTACGTGTTTGACCATGCCGTGGACAACGGCCCCAAATGTTATAAAAACAGTGGCATTGCCTTTGCCGTGAAATCGGCCGGGGGGACCATGGTGCCTGCCACCCATGAGAAGTATTATCAAAAGGTGGACATTTCCCAGGGGAAAAAACTTAAATCCACCAAGATCCATGAGTTGATTCTGGCATCGGATGTGTATATCAATGTGCCGGTGTTAAAGCACCATGGATCATCGGGCTTGAGCCTTGCCATGAAAAATCAGATGGGGGTGGTGTGGAACCGGGGTACCTATCATTTTAAGGGCCTTCACCAGTGTATTGCCGATTTCTGCCATGTGAGAAAACCTGATTTAAATGTCATGGACGGCTATCGCATCACCCTTAGAAACGGACCCAGCCGGGCGGGAAAAGATGATGTGGTGGTCCGGAAAACCCTGTTGCTCTCCACGGATATCGTGGCCATTGACGCGGCAGCGGCAAGGATGTTCGGTAAAGATCCCAAAGATATTAACCATATCCTATATGCCCACACCGCTGGTATCGGCACCATGGATCTTGCTAAACTCAACATCCGCAAACTTTCGTTAAAGGGGTAAAAAACAGAAACAATCTTGGGGGCAACCGGGTGAAAGTTAAAAAAGGCGCTGTGCGGGCACTGCTGGCAGGCATCATGATGGTCTTGTTTCTATTTTTTTTCCTGGATGTTCATCCGCCGTTTACCGGTTTTCTGGGGCAGAACATGGCATGGCTTCAATTTTTCCCGGCCATGGTTCGTGCCATTTCAGGCACCTATATAGGCCTTATTGCTTTTCTGGTGTTGGTGCTGCTCAGCCTTATTTTTGGTCGGGTTTACTGTGTGGTGCTTTGTCCCCTTGGAATTTTTCAGGATATCCTGATCTTTTTTTCCCGTTGCCGGGGAACGCAGGGTCGTAAGAGAAAATTGATAAAAGGTACGACCGGAACCTATTCCTTTTTGTGGTACGCTATCCTGATCTTTACCGTAACTCTTTTGTTTTCAGGCTCACTCTTTTTCGTTAATATTTTTGATCCATTCTCCATTTTTGGACGTTTTTCCACCCAGCTTTTTCTGCCGATGGGTGCCACCCTGAATAATGTGCTGGTCAACTTCACCGAATCTTTCGGGCAATATGTTTTTTCTCCCGTCAATCTGCGGCCGGTGCTGTGGTCTGCATTCTGGATTTCCTACGGGTGGTTTGTCCTGGTGATCTTCATGTCCTTTTACCATGGCAGGCTTTACTGCAATACCCTTTGCCCGGTGGGGGCGTTTTTCAGCCTGCTTTCAAGGCACTCCCTTTTTAAATTTGTCATTGACAGGCAAAAATGCACCACCTGTGGAAAATGCCAGCGCATGTGCCGGAGCCATTGCATGGACCCTGCCATGGGAAAAATTGACGGGGCACGGTGTGTCTCTTGTTTTGACTGCATGGATGTGTGTCCGGAAAACGCCATTGGGTATACAATGATGCCCCAGGAGGTCTTGGTGAAGGGAGGGCTTTATGATCAAAATGCCGCATCCGCAAATCCAGCAGAACTAATAAATCCAAGCTTATCAACAAATCCACCCCCTCCGGCGAAATTCGGAACACAAGGGAACGTCGGGGCGAATTTTGGGAACAGGCCTTCCTTGGCCTCTTCCGTATTCCGGGGCGTTGATCCTATAAAGAAAAACGGTTTGTCGGGGGCGGTGGAAAAAAGACAATTTCTCTTCACGGCTCTGGCAATTTGCGGTGGTGTGCTGGCAACGGTAATTCCTTTAAGACCATTGCTGGCCCGCATGGCCCGGTTGGGAACCACGCCACATGATCCCATCACCCCTCCAGGATCTCTGGGAATTGATCATTTTTCACACACCTGTCTGGCCTGCCAGGCTTGTGTCAGTGCCTGTGTGGAAAATGTGCTCCTGCCTGGAACCAATGCCTATGGCCTTACAGGGGCACTGCAACCCCACCTTGATTTTTCCATCAGCCGATGCGCCTATACCTGTCATGCCTGCACCCTGGTGTGTCCATCCGGGGCCATTATGCCCCTGTCTCTTAAAAAAAAGCAGCGTACCCGTATCGGCAGCGTACGGTTTGAAAAGGACAAATGCCTGGTCTATACTCAAAAAAGGGATTGCGGTGCCTGTGCCGAGGTATGCCCCACCCATGCGGTGCATACCATCCTGAAAAACAATATTCATCATCCCCGGCTTATGACCGATGCCTGCATCGGGTGCGGGGCATGTCAGCTGGTATGCCCCGTCACGCCCAAGGCCATTTATGTGGTGGCGGTGAAGATACACGAAAAGGCGGGCCCCCCGTTTTTCCAACAGGACCCACCCGCTGCCCCCACTGACGTCATGGAATCTGGTGCGGATTTTCCATTTTGATAAATAGTTGTTTGTCCTTTATCTCCCTTTCCATTTTCCCATTCGAATCGGACGATATTGTGTTCATTTCGGTCAAACTCCATGCCGATGAGGTGGATATCAGTGGTGTTTGAACGGTATTTGTCGGCACATCCTTATTTGTTTGACCTGTTCCAAGGCCGTTGCCGGGGTTTTGTCAATGTCCACCACCTTGAATTCAAAGATAGTATGTCGCCATGCTGCCGAGTTGCTGTTTTACCTGGATGGTGAGATGTCCGGTTTGAAACATAATGGCCTCAATTTCGATGGCATCAATATCAAAACTTCCCCAAAGGCTTTCCGTGGCAAGGGTTTGCTGCAAAGCGGGGACAAAATATCTTTCGGAAATATTAACTTTACCAAAAAACCGGGTGTGCCCGTTTCAAACCAGTAATTCACGATAACACAAGCCAGATCCTGTCCTTCCCTTGAACGGTCTCCTCCGGAATGAATCCCGTTAAAAGACTTGACAAATCACTCATTTCTTAAGATTTATAAAGAAAAATTAATTTTTATTCGGATGCTGAATGGCTAAGCCGTATTTGGCAGATAAAAACGATCCATCAGATGAAGGGAGTTGGTATTGCATGCAAATTCTTGAAAACTTTGTTAACGTTGTGGACAGCCTGAGTGATAAAATCGGGCATCTTGTCGGGTGGATGACAACCTTGATGGTCCTCGTCGTATTTTATGATACGGTGATGAGATATGCCTTCAATGTAGGGAATGTTGCCCTGCAGGAATTGGAATGGCATCTTTTTTCCATTGTCTTTTTACTTGGCGCCGCCTATACCCTGAAAGACAATGGGCATGTCCGTGTGGATATCCTCTATGTCAGTCTATCAAAGAAAGCCAAAGCCTGGATTGATTTTTTAGGGGTTTTTGTTCTACTTATCCCCTTTTGCGTGATGGTCATTCTCTCCACCAGGGGATTTATCATGAATTCCTGGGCGGTCCGGGAAGTCTCTCCCGATCCCGGAGGCCTGCCAGCCTATTATATTATAAAATCTATGATTCCTTTAGGGTTTTCCCTTCTCATTGTACAAGGATTATCTGAGGCCGCTAAAAATTTCATGATCATCATGGGATATAAACGACAGGGAGATGGCTCATAATGGAATTTATCACAGAGTTTTTACCCCTGATTATGTTCGCTGTTGTTTTTGCACTATTGCTCCTGGGATTTCCGGTTGCCTTTACCATTGGCGGCGTTGCCATGGCATTCGGTCTTTATGGGTTTGGCCCGGGTTTTTTTAACCTGCTCCCCTTAAGAATCTGGGGGACCATGACGAGCTTTTCCCTTATGGCCGTGCCCCTGTTTATTTACATGGGGGTGATGTTGGAAAAATCAGGCTTGGCTGAAGAATTATTGGAAGCCATGGCCCTTCTTTTCGGAAGGATCAAAGGCGGTCTTGCGGTTTCCGTTATTTTTGTGGGAGCCCTCATGGGCGCATCCACCGGCATTGTCGGGGCTACCGTTGTTACCATGGGGCTGCTTTCCGTTCCTACCATGCTTCGAAGCGGCTACAGTAAGAGCCTTACCACAGGAACGGTGGCGGCTTCCGGAACATTGGGGCAGATTATTCCTCCCAGTATTGTCCTTGTTCTACTGGGGGAGATCATGAATGTTTCGGTGGGAGATCTCTTTCTCGCCGCCATTATCCCGGGATTAATCCTTGTGGGCTTGTATATGCTCTACATATTGATTATCGCCCAGATAAAACCGGAATGGGCACCCCCTATTAAACAGGAAATTCTTGATGCCATGACAGGAAGGCAGCTTTTGGGAAAAGTATTTAAGGCACTTATCCCTCCCCTTGCCCTTATGATAGCTGTTCTGGGTTCCATTTTCGCCGGGGTTGCATCTCCCACGGAAGCGGCATCCGTGGGTGCCGTCGGCGCAAGTCTGTTAACGGTCATGCACAAAAGATTCAGTTACCAGATTATAAAAGATGTCATGAGTACGACTACCAAGCTGACCTGCATGGTGTTTATTATCCTGGTGGGAGCCTCCACCCTGGGCCTTGTTTTCAGAGGATTGGGAGGAGATGCGCTGCTCAGAGGACTGATTTTAAGTCTTCCCTTTGGAAAATGGGGAATTCTCTTTATTGTCATGTCCATTATATTTATTGCCGGATTTTTCCTGGATTTTATTGAGATTACCTTTATCCATGTCCCGGTGCTGGCGCCGATCATGATTCACCTGGGGGTAGATCCCATCTGGCTGGGCATCCTTATTGCGGTCAACCTTCAGACCTCTTTTTTGACACCGCCTTTCGGGTTTTCACTCTTTTATCTGAAAGGGGTCACCCCGCCTGAAATTTCAACCATGGACATTTATAGAGGCATCATCCCCTTTGTCATTATCCAGATTATCGGACTTTTAATTATCTGCCTGATACCTGAGACGGTTACCTGGCTTCCCCGGGTTCTTTCCTAAGAATATCCTAACGCCGTTAAAATAACAGGGGTTGATCATAAGATAGACCATTATATTGGAAATAGAATTTTAATAATATCAAGTATTTGAAACAATAGTATTTATTTTTTGATGTTAAAATTTTACTACAAGGTGACCGACGTTATGATCAAGCCCAAATAAGAAAGGGATTGGAATTTTTTTCCCCAGTCCCTTTTGTCTTAACTGATTGTTTTTACAATCTTATTTTACCAATTTTTCATTTAAAGTTCTTTCAATTTCTGGTAAGGTTCTTCTGATAATTTATTCCATCCATAAATATTTTTCTGGAATACAAGAAAAGCATCATACACCTTTTTAAACACTGGATCAGAAGCGGCCTGCTCCTCCAATACTTCCTGGGACAGTTGTCTAAGCGCTTTAATAACTGGTTTGGGAAATTCCTTGAGTTGAACCTTATGAACATCAACGAGTTCCCTCAGGGCGGCATTATTTTTTGCTTCAAATTCAGACAACATCCATATATTGCTCTTGTAAGTTGCGGCCTCAACAATGGCCTTAAGATCATCGGGTAATGTATTCCATGCATCTTTGTT
>Ga0307987_1000373_pt1 | contig 26891 bp, 22 predicted proteins | sample EllFjometagen181_FD_203157 | JGI IMG/M metagenome (GOLD analysis project Ga0307987, IMG submission 203157) | Marine microbial communities from Ellis Fjord, Antarctic Ocean - #181 | ecosystem: Environmental > Aquatic > Marine > Unclassified | place: Southern Ocean | collected 2014-10-08 | reverse complement strand
GAGACCGCGGCGTACTCCAGCACCCGCCCCTCGAAGGAGCAGCGGCTGCCCGCGGACTCGAGCCAGGTACTACCCGGCAGCACCACGTGGGCGAAGCGGGTGGTCTCGGTGTGGGTCCAGTCCATGGCCACCAGCAGCTCGAGGCCCTCGAAGCCCTTGGCGGTGGCCTGGTGGGCCAGGGGATCCTCACCCAGCACCAGCGCCGCGCGCAGCTTGCCGGAGCGCAGGCGTTCCCCGAGCTCTCCCAGGCTGCGTGCGCCGGGCAGCTCGTCGCCGACGGCCTTGCGGCCAGGCATGAACGAGGGATGCAGGCCGCAGACCTCGAGGCCCGCGGCGTTGGCGTGGACCCTGGGCAGCAGCAGCTCGGCATCGTTGCCCATGGCGCGTACCAGGGCCACCAGGTTGCCCAGGATTTCGAGATCACCGGGGGCCTGGTCCTGCACCCGGTCGGGGGCATGCACGAACACCATGCGCTCCGATTGGAAGATGCTCTCAGCCACATCGCGGATGTCGGATTCGTTGACGCCAGCCAGCATGGCCGCGCTGGCGACGCCGCCTTCGAGGTCCTGCATCAGGGAGCCCAGGCCTTCCAGCTCGGGACCGTCCCGATGGAGCCAGGAGTCCTCGAGCAGGGCCTGCAGCACGCCGCGCCAGAACTGGGAGGCGCGACCGCGCATGGGGTCGGCGCTGTGGGTGGACAGGGCGCGATCCGCCTGGTCCAGGGTGGAGTTGACCACCACCAGCTTGGCGTCTCGCTCGCGCACCGCAGCCAGCACACGGGAGGCCAGCACCAGGTGGTCGGTCTCCAGCGCGGTGTTGTTGCAGATGATGAGATCCGCCGTGTCCAGGGCGCTGCGATCCGCCGTGCTGGCGGTCATGCCGAAGATGGGGTCCAGGCGGTGGCTCTCCTGGCCGGTGGCCAGCATGGTGAGAGAGCCGACGTTGGCGCTACCCAGGCCTTCGCGGGCGATGCGGGCTGCCAGGTAGAGCTCTTCGTTGGACAGCTCGGGCGAGGCGAAGACCGCCACAGACTCGGGGCCGTGCTCTTCGGCGATGCTGCGCAGTGCGCGCGCGGCGTGGGCCCACGCCATGGTGTGGTCGGCGCGGGTGCGGCTACGGCCCGTGCGGATCTCCGGGTGGGTGATGCGCTTGGAGCGGAAGAACAGCTCGTAGCCGAAGCGGCCGTACTGACACAGGCGTGCGCCGGGCTTGGGCGCCGCGGCCAGGGTGTAGCGGCCGGGTCCGGCGACCTTGGCCTCGATCTCGCAGCCCACCGAGCAGAAGCCACAGTGGGTGGCGATGGCCTGGACGGGCAGCGAGGCCCGGCCCGGGAAGGGATGCTTGATGGTCAGCGCAGCGGTGGGGCACGCGTCCACGCAGCTACCGCAGGAGACGCAGGCGGTCTCGATGAGCGGGTCGTTCATGGCGGGCCGCATCTCGGTGCGGAAGCCGCGGTTGATCAGCCCCAGGGCGGCGATGGGCAGGACCTTGGCGCAGGTGCGGACGCACTTGGCGCACAGCACGCACTTGTTGGGGTCGTAGATGATCCAGGGGTGGCGGTCGTCTACCTGGTGCTTGCGCACCGAGCCCCCGATGCTGCGATGGTCGGCGCCGTAGACATCGGCCCAGTGGCGCAGCTCGCAGTCGTCAGCCCGGACACAGCCACACTCGAGGCAGCGGCCGCACTCGTGCTGGGCGTCTTCGGGTTCGAAGCCTGTGGCCACCTCTTCGAAGCTGCCGGCGCGCTCGGCCACGCTGATGTGCTGCAGGTCCCGGCGACGGGTCTCGGCGACGTCACCCAGCTCCTGCTTACCCGGGGGGGACCAGTCGGCCTTGCGGGCGGCGAAGGTGGGGGTGGGGGCCGGCTTGCCCGTGATGTAGGCCTCGATGGCGGCCGCGGCCCTGCGGCCTTCGGCGATGGCGTCGATGACCACGGTGGGGCCTTCGTTGGTGGCGTCGCCACCGGCGAAGAGGCCGGGGATGTTGGTGGCGCAGGTTTGTTCGTTCACTGCCAGGGTGCCCCAGCGGGTCTGCTCGACGACGTCTTCGCCGAGCTTTGCGATGCCGTCGAGCACGGGGTTCTGGCCGATGGCCGAGACCGCGAGCTGGCAGGGGATCTCGAAGTCGCTGCCGTCGATGGTGATGGGACGCCGGCGACCGGAGCTGTCGGGCTCCCCCAGCTTCATGCGCACGCAGCGCACTGCAGCCAGGACGCCGTCTTCGTCGGCACGGATGCCTACGGGAGCCACCAGTTCCATGATCTCGATGCCCTCGTCGATGCAGTCCTGGATCTCCAGGGAATCGGCGGGCATCTCGGCCTTGGTGCGGCGGTAGACCAGCAGCACCTTCTCGGCGCCGCAGCGCCAAGCGGTGCGGGCCACGTCCATGGCGGTGTTTCCGCCACCCACCACCACCACGGTACCCGCGACGGGGCTGGGGTCGGCGGCCTTGGCCTGCAGGAAGTCCACGCCGGTGACCACACCGCGGGTGTCGTGCTCGCCGTCCACCCGCATGGGCTTTCCGGTCCAGGCGCCCACAGCCAGGAATACGGCGGCGTGGTCTTCCCGCAGCTGGTCCAGGCGGATGTCCGTGCCGACCCGCACGCCGGTGCGCAGGGTCGCGCCGACCTTGCAGATGTGGTCCACCTCGTGGTCCAGCACCGCGTCGGGGAGACGGTAGGTGGGGATGCCGTAGCGGAGCATGCCTCCGGGCTTGGGCATGGCTTCGTACAGCACCGAGCGAAAACCGCGGCGACCCAGGAACCAGGCCGCGGTGAGACCGGCGGGGCCGGCGCCCACGATGCCGATGGTCTGGGGTCGAGCGGGCGGGGTGGCCACGGGCAGGTCGTAGACCCCGGGCACATCGCTGGCGTAGCGCTTGACGTGGTTGATGGCGACAGGCTCGTCCACGTCGGCGCGGCGGCAGGCCACCTCGCACTTGCGCACGCAGACGCGACCGCACACCGCGGGCAGGGGGTTGGCGTCCCGGATGAGGTCCACCGCCTGGCGATCCAAGCCCATGCCCACCAGTGCCAGGTAGCCCTGGACGTCCACGTGGGCGGGGCAGGCGTCCATGCAGGGGGAGACGCAGTCCGCGTAGTGGTTGGACAGCAGCAGCTCGAGGGCGGTCTTGCGTGAAGCCAGCACCCGCTGGCTGCGGGTCTGCACCTTCATGCCGGGTCCGATCTTGGTGGAGCAGGCTGGGACCAGGTTCGCTCGGCCCTCGAGCTCCACCACGCAGACGAAGCAGGAGCCGTAGGGTTCGAGATCGGGGCTGTGGCAGAGGGTCGGGATCTCGTCCAGGCCTAGCTCGTGCACGGCCTCGAGGATGGTCTGCCCGCTCTTGGCCTCGACCGGTTTCCCGTTGACGTTCAGGATGATGGTGTCCATGACGGGTCCCTAGCGCTTGAAGATGGCGCCGAAGTTGCAGCTCGAGATGCAGCGTCCGCACTGGACGCAGGTCTCGGTGTCGATGACATGGGGCTGCTTGCGGCTGCCGGAGATGGCGTCCACGGAGCAGGCCTTGGCGCACAGGGTGCAGCCGGTACAGGCTTCGGGGTTCACGACGAAGTCCACCAGGGCCTCGCAGACCCCAGCGGGACAGCGTTTTTCCACGATGTGGGCCCGGTATTGGTCCTCGTAGTATTTCAGGGTGGTCAGCACCGGGTTGGGGGCGGACTGGCCCAAGCCGCAGAGGCTGGCTTCCTTGATGCGCTGGGCCAGGGTGGCCAGGCGTTCGAGGTCTTCGAGTTCACCTTCGCCGCGGCAGATGCGGTTGAGGATTTCGAGCATCCGCAGTGTGCCCACGCGACAGAAGGTGCACTTTCCGCAGGACTCGGACTGGGTGAAGTCCAGGAAGAAGCGGGCGATGTCCACCATGCAGGTGCCGTCGTCCACCACCACCATGCCGCCGGAACCCATGATGGCGCCGGTGGCGGGGATGTGCTCGAAGTCCACGGGGGTGTGCTTCAGGGCGGCGGGGATGCAGCCGCCAGAGGGCCCACCCATCTGCACGGCCTCGAAGCGCCCGCCGTCCTTGATGCCGCCGCCGATGTCGAAGACCAGGGTCTCGATGGTGGTGCCCATGGGCACCTCGGCCAGGCCGCCTCGCAGCACGCGGCCGGCCAGGGCGAAGACCTTGGTGCCGCGGCTCTTCTCGGAGCCGATGGCCGCGTAGGCCTCAGCGCCGTTGCGCAGGATCCAGGGGACGTTGGCGTAGGTCTCGACGTTGTTGTTGTTTGTGGGCTTGCCCCACAGCCCGGCCTCGGCGGGGAAGGGGGGGCGGATGCGGGGCATGCCGCGCTCGCCCTCGATGCTGGCGAACAGGGCGGTCTCCTCGCCGCAGACGAAGGCGCCCGCACCTTGCTTGATCTTGATGTCGAAGGCGATGCCCTTGCCGAATAGACCGCGCCCCAGGTAGCCGCGCTCTCTTGCCGCAGCGATGGCGATCTCCAGGCGGTGGATGGCCAGGGGGTACTCGGCTCGGCAGTAGATGTAGCCGTACTCGGCGTTGATGGCGTGACCGCAGATGATCATGCCCTCGAGCACCGCGTGTGGGTCGCCCTCGAGCACCGAGCGGTCCATGAACGCGCCGGGGTCGCCTTCGTCGGCGTTGCACACCACGTACTTCTTGTCCGCGTGGTAGCCCGCGGCGAAGGACCACTTCAGCCCGGTGGGGAAGCCCGCGCCGCCCCGGCCGCGCAGGCCCGAGGCCTTGACCAGGTCGATGACCTCTACGGGGGTGAGCTCAACCAGCGCGCGCCGTGCGGCCTGGTAGCCGCCGCGGGCCTCGTAGTCGGACAGGGACTCGGGATCGATGATGCCGCAGTTGGCCAGTACGATGCGCTGCTGCGGGTCCAGGAAGTCCACCTCGGCGCCGCGGGTGGCGCCGCTGGCGTCCACAGCCCAGGCCAGGTGTTCTTCGAGGGGCTCGGCGCCCAGCACATGCCGTGCGAAGATCTCCCCAGCCAGGGCCGGGTCCACGTCGCCGTACAGGCTGCGGGTCTCCCCGTCGCGGAGCTCCACCAGGGGCTCGCGGTAGCACATGCCGATGCAGCCGGTGATGCCCAGGCGGCAGTGGTCGGGGTGGGCGGCCGCGAGGGCCTCGAGGGCTTCGTATGTGGCCTTGGCGCCGGCGGACAGGCCGCAGGTCCCCATGCCAACGAGGATCTCCATCATGGCTGCACCTCGCTGCGTGCCTCGCGCTGCGCTTTGCGTCGAATCCCACGCAGCAGCTTGCGCGCGGCGGCGGGGGTCAGGCGACCGTGGGTGTCGTCGTCGATCATCATGGCGGGGGCCAGTGAGCAACAGCCCAAGCAGGCCACGGTGAACAGGGTGAACAGCCCGTCATCTGTGGTGCCATCCACCTCGATGCCCAGCTCATCCTGGATAGCGTCCACCAACACACTGGCGTTGGAGACGTGGCAGGCGGTGCCGGTACAGATCCGGACCTGGTGCCGCCCCATGGGCTGTAGTCGGAACTGGCTGTAGAACGTGATGACGCCGTAGATGGACGACTCGGGGATGCTGGTCACCCCCGCGATGGTCTCGATGGCGCGCCGTGGGATGTAGCCGAAGTGCTCTTGGGCGGACTGCAGCAGGGGGATCAGCTCTCCTGGGCTGCCGTCATAGCGCCAGAGCTCGAAGGGGAAAGACTCTAGGCTGGGCATGGTCACCCTCCCACGGGCCCGATGAGTACGTCGGCCCCACGGCGGTCGAAAGGGGTGGGCGTTCAGGCGTCGAGGAACTCGATGATCCGGGACTGGCGGACGCGGAGAACACCATCGATGGCGTCGATCTTCTCGACCACATGGGGCACACGGCCGACGGCGCCCTGGCCGGTCACCATGGCCACCAGGCGGCTGCCGTCGTCGATGACATCGCAGAAGATGACGTCGTCGATGAAGAACACCGTGGTGAAGACCTGCTGGATGGAGGCGGGATCGATGTCCACCATCAGGTAGCTCGAGGTCCCACGAGGCCCTGCGGCGCTGACCTGTTGTCCGCCCTTGATGGCGTCGCTGTAGCTGCGCACGAAGTCTTCGATGTCCCGATCGAGCTTGGGACGTTCCACCGAAGACACCGACGAGACCTCGAGGCCGGGCATGGCGCCGACGGTCTGGAAGATGTCCTGGATGCCCTCGGGGCTCGAGGCCTGGACCAGCAGGATGACGTCGACGTCGCCGTGGACCGCGTGGCAGGAGTGGACCCCGGGGAGGTCCTGCAGGTTGCGGAAGATCTCGCCGCTGCGGCGTTCGTTGGTGATGCGCACCGTCAGGTAGGCGCTCATGGCCTCGTGGGCCCCCGGCTGGCTGCTGCTGGCCGTGGAGGTGGTGGTGCGGCCGCGGGCCAGGCCCTCGAGGGCCTCCGCCAGCTCGTGGACCTCGAAGGGCTTGTCGAGGAAGGCGGTGTTGGGTTCGGCCAGGGCCGTGGTCTCGAGGGTCTCGTCACCGAAGCCGGTGATGACCACCGCGGGCAGGTCGGGGAAGTGGGACTTGATCACCTTGAGGATCTTCAGGCCGTCGATGTCCGGCATGAAGATGTCCGTGACCAGGTAGTCGTACCCGGCGCCCTCGTCCCCCGCGCGGTTCAGCTCGTGCACCGCGGAGATGCCGTCCGGACACGCCACGACTTCGTAGCCGTGCTGAGTGAGTCCGAAGATGAGGTTGCGACGAATCTCGGGCTCGTCGTCGATGACGAGAACGCGGCCATTGCTGGTGTCCATGGTTTCCTCCGACAGGGGAAGAGTGGGATGCCCAATGAAACACGTCTCTCGGCGTTTCACCCATGCGATCCGTCAGGGTGCGCCCGTGCACCCTTGGAGTCGGTCGTCGAGGTGCGAGCTGTCACTAAGTACGTCATCCAGGGCGCTGTATAGAAATTGGTCACCCTGGGGAGGCGGGGGGCGAAAAGGGCGGAGAAATAGTGGGAATGGGATGGATTTGGGCCTGAATAGTTCTGCTCTCGACGATATCAGCGTGCTGCTGTGTGGATGGGGGACATGGCCATGGTCATGGTACCGATCGATGCAGGCCCCCGTTCTGGGCTCTCAGCCCAGTCTCGCGCGGTGTTTCGCACCGCTTCCACCGTTTCCCGCTCCGGACACTGCTCACTGGATGTGCCCCTGCTCTTTGGGGGCGTCCGGTCCCTCGCGGGCCTGCAGCCGCGCCCGTTGGGAGATAGGGGCTCTCGAATTCAGCCATCGGAGTCACCATGACCCGCATTGCCCTCATCGCCCTCGGGCTGGTTTCCCTGGCCGCTGGCGGGACCGCCATGAGCAGCCCGGACTACGCCAACCACTTCCAGTCGGCTCCTGTCCACGCTGGCGAGGTGACCGCCAGCGCCAGCAGCGCCTTCGCGCGTCAGAACGATGCCAAGCTCAAGGTGAAGTTCGACAACCGCAGCGATGACTTTCTGGTGATCACCAAGAACGGCACGCGCATCTCCTCGACCGCTGGCGAATACGTCGCTACCAACCGCGACGGCTTCAAGGTCATCGATCCCACCAGCGATGGCAGCCACACCTTCGTATTCGAGGATGGCGGTGGCAAGCTCTGCACCTTGAGCATGGTCGCCCGCCTCGACGGTGTCTTCCTGGCTTCCGGCCAGGGAGAGCCCGTACAGGCCGAGCCTTTCACTCTGCCCCTGTCGGCCAACAAGGTCGAGGCCGGGGGGTTCCTCTGCATCACCAAGGGCAAGGTCAAGCAGGAGACCAAGGAAGCCAAGGCCAAGTTCGAGTGCACCTACCAGGGGGCCGAGGGTACGGCTGGGCTGCTGGACAGCGAAGCCATCACCGTGGCCACCCCCGATGGCCAGGCCTTCGCCAACGAATCCGGCAAGCCCACCAAGCTGCTGCTTCCGGGCGAGAAGGCCAGCTTCGAGGTCAAGAACACGATCATCAGGCCCAACCCCCACGACGTGGACATGCAGTTCACCCAGCTCACCCTGCTGTGGAACGACGCCCTGCGAACGGTGACGATGCAGCCCGTGGCCTTCCCCGACTGGGAGTTCAGCCTGGATGTGGCCCTGACCGCCGAGAAGAACAAGTAGAGGACAGCTATGGGCTGCCCCTCACGCCCTCGAAATGTTCGACATCTCGTAATTATCTCAGGTAGTATATCTGGGCGAGTATGAATGGCGCTGGTCTGGCCCTTCAATGTCGTCCTGCCATGCCGATGAGATCGTCATGCCCGCGTCGGTGGCTTCCACCACAGCTGCGAGCAGCGGCGATGGGTCTTCCCCTTCGTCTGTCACCCCTACGCCCACGTGAACGCTTGGAGCTTCGATGAAACCGCTGTCAATCTGTGTGCTCGCCTCGCTGACTCTGTTTTCCATGTCCGCCTCGGCCGGACGGGGAAAGGGCGCGGTGAAGGTGGACGTGTGCCACCTGAAGGGCAACGGCTCGTACAACCTCATCTCCGTGTCCGACAACGCCCTGAGCGCCCACCTCGGTCATGGTGATGTCCTGCCTGGGGATTGGTACCCCGACAGCGATGGTGATGGCTTCGGTGACCCCGACGCGGCGTCCAGCGAGTGCCCCGACGCCGGCTACGTGGACAACGCCGACGACTGCGGCGACGGTGGGGCCGCATCCGGGCCGGGCATGGAAGAGCTGGCCGACGGCTACGACAATGACTGTGACGGCTGGGTGGACGAAGGCCTGATGTGCCCCTGCTACGACGCCGAAGACCTCGACGATATGACCCTGGGCCTCTACGTCGAGGGGCGTGGCTGGGCGGTGCGGTACGATGGGCTGACCGAGGTCACGAGCCTGCGGGCCAGCTACTGGTTCTTCAACGTGGACGCAGACCAGTGGCAGTCCCCCTACCTGGGGGCGGATGTCTACCGTGTGCCCGAAGAGGACGACGCCCCGTACTGCGAGCTGTGGAGTGAGACCTGGCTCGCGGCTCCGGACCACGCCTGGGCGGGCGACGGTGTGTTTTCGCCTGAGCTGATCCCCGAAGAGAGCTTCGCGGTCTGTCAGGACGTGCTGTACGAATGGATCGATGCCAACGGTGCGCCCCTCAAGGAGTGGTGATCCGCACTCGCCGCGAGTGAGAATGCCTGCGTCGAGGTCCTAAGTCCGCGTCTCCCCCGTGTCGGCGGTGGCCTGGCCGCCGCTGGGTGGTTTGGCCCGCCGTTCGGTGGGCCAGGTGTTAGTCCGGGGTCCGCCCGGCTCCAGGAGCGCGCGTGTCCTCCGCCCGCAACATCGGCATCCTCGCCCACGTCGATGCTGGCAAGACCACCATCACGGAGCGGATCCTGTTCGCCACCGGAGCGGTTCGTACCGTGGGCAGCGTGGACCGTGGCGACAGCCAGACCGACACCCTGGATGTCGAGCGCCGGCGTGGCATCTCGGTGCGCCTGGCCACGGTGTCCGTCCGGTGGGACGACGTGAGGCTGAACCTGCTGGATACCCCGGGCCACGTGGACTTCTCTGGCGAGGTGGAGCGTGGCCTGAGGGCGCTGGACGGAGCCGTGCTGGTGCTCTCTGCCGTCGAAGGGGTGCAGGCCCATACCGAGACCCTTTGGCAGGCCCTGAAGGACCAGGGCGTCCCCCGGATGCTGCTCATCAACAAGCTCGATCGGGTTGGCGCCGATGCCGTGGCGGTGGTCCAGGAGATCCGCGCCACCTTGGGCGAGGACGTCGTCTTGCTTCAGCAGCCCCTGGCCGAGGGCGAACGGGGGGCCGACGTGGAGTCTCGCTGGGGCCCTGGCTTCCAGCACCCCGAGCTGGTGGAGCGCATTGTCGAGACGGACGAGGGCCTGCTCGAGCGCTACCTCGAGGAAGAAGAGCTCGGCTTCGAGTGCCTCGATGCAGCCCTACAGCGGGCCTGTCACTCCACGGAGCTCTCCCCCATCCTCTTGGCCGTGGCCAAGGAAGGCACCGGCATTCACGCCCTGCTCGACGCTATGGTGCGCTACCTGCCGGCTCCCTCGGGCAAGGTCGAACACCCGCTCTCGGGCGTGGTGTATCAGGTGCATCACACGGCGCGGTGGGGGCGCATGGCTGCGGTCCGGCTGTTCTCCGGTTGTGTGCGGGTGAGGGGCGAGGTTCCCAACGCCACCCGCCAGACCGTGGAGAAGGTCAACCTCATCAAGCGCTACGACGGATGCCGCCTCGAGGACACAGCCGAGCTCGAGGCTGGGGACGTGGCCTTGGTGACGGGCCTGTTCAGCGCGCGGGTGGGTGACATCCTGGGGGATGCGGTCGGGATCTCCCCGCCGCAGGTCTTGAGTGAGCCCCTGCTCACCGTGCGCATCAAGCCGATGCAGGCCCAGGACTTCACCGCCCTGGCCCAGGCCTTGAGCGAGCTCTCCGACGAGGACCCCGCCTTGGACCTGCAGTGGATCCGCGATCCCCTCGAGCTGCACGTGAAGGTCAAGGGGTGGATGCAGATCGAGATCCTGCAGGCGCTGTTGGCGGACCGCTTCGATCTCGAGACCGAAAACGAAGCTCCCACTATCATCTACAAGGAGACCCCCGCGGGGATCGGTGATGGCTACGAGCGCTACTGGATGCCCAAGCCCTGCTGGGCCATCCTCACCCTGCGCATCGAGCCGGGGCCGCTGGGTAGCGGGGTGAGCTACCGATCCGAGGTCAGCGTCGACGATGTGGCCGCGCGCTATCAGAACGAGATCGAGCGCACCATCCCCAGGGCCCTGAAGCAGGGGCCCAAGGGCTGGGAGGTCACCGACTTGCGGGTCACCCTTGTGCAGGGCCAGCACCACACGGTGCACACCAAGCCTGGCGACTTCATCGTGGCTACCCCCATGGCCATGATGAACGGCCTGGTGGAGGTGGGAACGGAGCTGCTGGAGCCCATCCTCGGTTTCCGCATCACGGCACCGGAGGATCTCCTCGGCGCCATCTCAGGCGATCTGAGCACCATGCGCGCGGAGCAGGACCCACCAGAGTTCGAGCGCGGGCGCTTCGTGCTCTCCGGCCGCATGCCTGCGCGCGTGGCCGTGGACTACCCCATCAAGCTCAGCAGCCGTTCGGGCGGAAAGGGCAAGATCCGCACCTGGATGCACGGGTACGAGCCCTGCGAGCCAGGGCAGGGGGAGGGGCGGGACTACCTGGGGATCAGCCCCCTGGACCGAGCCAAGTACATCCTGCACGCCCGCAAGGCCCTCTAGCTTCCGGTGTATCGGATCAGTGCTTGCGGGAAGCGAGCCTGGGCACGACCAGAGTCACCCGATTAGCCAACGGCCCATGGAACCCATCCCCGTTCGGGCCCACGGCGGCATCGGCCTCGTTCACCTGATCATCGCCCTCGGCTTCTTGGCCGGCTCGGCGTACTTCGAAGACTACCTGCTTGGGGTCATCGGGCTGCTGAACCTGGGCCTCGCCTACAGCTGGTCGGTCACCCCGATCTTCGTGCTGTTTCACAAGCGGGTGGACAGCTACAATCGCTTCGGCAAGCTGCGCCGGCAGAGCTTCTTCACGGGGTTGGACCAGCTGGAGGTCCGCGGCCGCCAGCTCTTCCTCCCTGACACCCGTCTTCCTGTGGCCGACGCGACGCTGGCTCGAGCGCGGGACTGGCGCGAGGCGGCCGCTGCCATCGAGACCGCGCGAAAACGTCGAGCCACTGGTGTTCGCAGCGGCGGATGATCGGGAAGCGGTCGATGCCGTCTTCGTTCCGGTCGAGACTCTCGACGTGACGTGCCCAGTAGCCGGTGTAGGGCGTGTCGCTGACTTGGCTTCGTCGGCGCAACCCTCGCCGCAGGTGACGCGGCTGCAGGAGGTCCTGCGCCTACTGTGAGGGTGGTGCGGCAATCCAGGTGGTGTAGCCCAGCGCCCCGCCGACGCTCGCGGTCAGCGTCCACACCGGCTCACCGTCCGGTGTGACCTCCTGGATGAGGCCCTGGTAGGAGTAGGTGACCAGGGTGTTGCCGTTGTCGAAGCGGTGGACGTCGCCCAGGGTCAGGCATGCCAGCGCGGGGTCGGACCAATACTCCCAGATCTCCTGCGCTTCGTAGCTGGAGTCGTCCAGAGACAGCTCGATGGCCCTGGATAGCTCGACTTGACCCATACCGCCGTTGACGAAGACCAAGATGGAGTCTTCCAACAGCTGCATCTGGTGCTGGTGCTGGAAGTAGTCGCTGCTCCCGTCTGTGCGTTCGAAGTCGCTATGGGCCCCTCCGAGCCTCCAGTCCACGCTCCGGCTCTGACGGTCGATCCGATAGATGGAGTCCAAGGTGGAGAAGGATACCAGGTACGCGTCTTCTTCCGGGAGGTAGTCCATTGCGTTGGCGTGGGGCCACTTCTCGGTGCCGGTGGGATCGTACTCGGCGAGCTCGTCGTCCCAGGCGTTGTACAGCTCGACGGTGTTCCCCTCGGGATCCAGCTCCATCAGCCTGTCTCCCCAGACCGTGAGCCCTCCCAGCTCTCGGGGATCGTAGGCCAGATAGGCGATGGAGCCGTCCGGCAGCTCGGCGAAGTCGTGGTGAGCGCTCGGTAGTCGAGTCTCCCGGTGGTCGGTCCCGTCCAGGTTGACCTCGTGCAGCAGGTTTTCGTCCTCCCCCTCGGGGTTGACGCCCATGAACAGCATCGAACGACCATCGCGCGACAGCGCCGACCTGGCGATCATGTCACTGCCTTCGCTGATGGTCCACCAGACGTAGTCGCCGTCTTCGTCGAGGATGACCGCGGCGGAGGGGTATGCCGCGATGCTGGTGACCAGCAGGCCCTCCCAGGTCTGGACGCCCTCGGAGCTCAGGTCGGGGAATTCGGGTGGCTCCAGGCCTGTGGTGACGACGCGATCGGCGCTCGTGTGGAGCTCTCCTTCGGCCTGTACCACCGCGCATACGACATACTCGCTGGCGGGCTTCATGCCGATGAGAACGGTCTCGTAGGGCCCGTCCGCGCTGACATCGACTTGGACGGTGCGGGCCACCTGCCCATCGAGCTCGAGCTCGAACCATGCGGCCTCGAGGGAGTCCAGGTCGACATCCCAGGTCGCGGTGAAGACGGTGGGGATTGGCTCACTCTGGGTCAGGGTGATCTCGAAGCCTGCACTTCTGTCCGACCCATTACAGCCTCCGCCGCAGAGCAGGATGCACATCGAGACGATGGGGCGGGGACGGGGTGGAGTCATGCACCTTTTCCTGTCACGAGCCGAGGGCGGCACTTGCGGGGGGTCGGAAGATACTGGGCAGGAGCCCGAGCTGCTGGATAAGTTCGCGACGGTTGGGGGTTGGACCACGGGCTACTGTGAGGGTGGTCCAGCAATCCAGGTGGTGTAGCCCAGCGCCCCGCCGACGCTCGCGCTCAGCGTCCACACCGGCTCACCGTCCGGTGTGACCTCCTGGATGAGACCCTGGTAGGAGTAGGTGACCAGGGTGTTGCCGTTGTCGAAGCGGTGGACGTCGCCCAGGGCCAGGCATTCCAGCGCGGGGTCGGACCAATACTCCCAGATCTCCTGGGCTTCGAAGCTGGAGCCGTCCTGTGACAGCTCGATGGCCCTGGAGAGCTCGGGCTGACCCATGCCGCCGTTGACGAAGACCAAGATGGAGTCTTCCAACAGCTGCATCTGGTGCTGGTGTTGAAAGTAGTCGCTGCTCCCGTCCGCGCGCTCGAAGTCGCTGTGGGCTCCTCCGAGCCTCCAGTCCACGCTGTGGCTCTGGCGGTCGATCCGGTAGATGGAGTCCAGGGTGGAGAAGGAGACCAGGTACGCGTCGTCTTCCTGGAGGTAGTCCATGGCGTTGGCATGGGGCCACAGCTCTGCGTCGGCCGGGATGGTGGGATCGTACTCGGCGAGCTCGTCGTCCCAGGCGTTGTACAGCTCGATGGTGTTCCCTTCGGGATCCCGTTCCATCAGCCGGTCTCCCCAGACGGTGAGCCCTCCAAGCTCTCGGGGATCGAAGGCCAGGTAGGCGATGGAGCCGTCCGGGAGCTCGGCGAAGTCGTGGTGAGCGTTTTGTAGTGGAGTCTCCCGGTGGTCGGTCCCGTCCAGGCTGACCTCGTGCAGCAGTGTCTCATCGTCCCCCTCGAGGTTGATGCCCATGAACAGCACCGAACGACCATCCTGCGACAGCACCGACCTGGCGATCATGTCGTTGCCCTCGCTGATGGTCCACCAGACGTAGTCGCCGTCTTCGTCGAGGATGACCGCGGCGGAGGGGAGTGCCACGATGCTGGAGACCAACAGGCCGTTCCATGTCTGGACGCCCTCGGAGCGCTCGACACTCAGGTCGGGGAGATCGGGTGGCTCCAGGCCTGTGGTGACGACGCGATCAGCGCTCGTTCTGAGCTCTCCATCGGCCCGCACCACCGCCCGTACGACGTACTCACTGGCGGGCTTCATGCCGATGAGTACGGACTTGTAGGGCCCGTCAGAGCTGACATCGACCTGAACGGTGCGGGCCACCTGTCCATCGAGTTCGAGCTCGAACCATGCGGCCTCGAGGGAGTCCAGGTCGACATCCCAGGTCGCCGTGAAGACGGTGGGGATGGGCTCACTCTGGGTCAGGTTGATCTCGAAGCCGGCGTCCTTGTCCGTCCCATTGCAGCCTCCGGCCCAAAGCAGGATGCACACCCAGATGATGGGGCGGGGACAGGGTGGAGTCATGCACCTTCTCCTGTTGTGAGCCGGGGATGAGGTCTACAAAATGGGAACCTATGCAGGCAGAGTGCCTGCTGGGCCGCGAGACCGTCAAGAAGCGCGGGGAGAGCGGACCCTCGGTCCAGGAAGGGGTCCTACCCAGAACCCTTGCTCGGCATCGCGCGCCGGCGCAGCCGCAGGCAGCTCCGCCCGCGCCACCCCCGCAGCTGAATCGCGGTGACCTCTATGGGGTCGCTCGCGCCTACTCCCGTGGCCCCGATCCTGTGGTGGCGCTGCTCGACAGCGGCATCGTGGGGTTCGGCGCATGAGGCCCAGGCCCGCAAGCTGGGTGGCCGCTAGGCCAGGTGGTTCCTTTGCCCTCGCCCTGGCGCTGTGCCTGTTCGTGCTCTGCCCGGTGAGCGAAGCCTCGAACGCGTGCGGCGATGCGACGCTCGAGGTCTGCGTGGACGCCGAGGGCCAAGGGGTCGTTCAGGACGTGGACGAGGGGCTGTGACTCCTGCAGCACGCCTGTGATCATGACTATCCCAAGGCCTGCACCACGATGGGGACGCTGTACGAACACGGCGAGGAGGTCGACCGAGACCTGGCACAGGCCCTCACCCTGTACGAAGCAGCCTGCGACGACGGACACGGGAAGTCCTGCACCGACGCTCGCCCGCGCGCGCTTGCTGGCTTCCAGAACCCTGCCCGTCAGAGTATGCTCCGTGCATGAGCCCCCTCCGGACATTCGCAGCCTTCCTTGCCATCCTCGCCCTCGTGGCCTGCGGCCCCGACGATGACAGTCAGCAACAGGACCCGGTCGAAAAGGTCCCCCTCGAGCAGCTCCAGGGGGGGGACTACCAGATGTTCACCACGGCGGTGGATGACGGCTGCTTGGATGGCGCCCTCGCGGCCCTGTTCATGCCCGCTGGACCCGACACGCCCCACGCCTTCGAGTACGCGGTGCGAATCCCCAGCGTAGACGAGCTCCCCGCCAGCTATGCGGTGGACTTCCGCGAGCCCTTCATGGGTATGGACGTCACCGTCACCAAGCTGGACGAGACCACCCTGCAGGTCCAGGGCAGCACCATGCCCGCAGTGGGCCTGGGCGGCAACACAGGCGACTGTGTGGCCGACATGCAAGCCGATGCCGAGCTGTGGGCGCTGGCAAAGGATCAGGTCGAGGGCAGCGCAGTCATCGAACTGCGCGATCCCAGGGGCAGCGATGGGCTGTGTCCGGTGTTCCAGGCCGACCCCTGCCAGGTGTTGCTGGAACTGAGCGCCGAGCTCGACTGATTCCTCGTCCCGGAACAGGAAATTCGCGCAGAACCGGAAAGGTTCCTATGTCGCCTCGAAGGCGGACTGTGCCGTGTGCGACGTCGGGACGGACATAAAGCGACAATTCTCCAACCAGGATGGATCTATCCTGGATGCAGGTCGTCCGTTTCACTCTCGCTCTCCAAGGGCTTGGTCCATGGCCGCAGGCTTCACCCTCGAACTGCGACGTCAGGTGGGCTCTCCAGCGCGCTTCGCGGTGCGCTACGCCTGTCGCAATGGTCGTGCTGTGCTGGGCGCCCGGCCGGTGTGGTCGGTCACCGAGGCCTCCCTGCGCAGCAACAGCCATCGAGAGGACATGAGCGCCTCAGAGGTGCTGGCAGGGGTGTTTGTCTTCGTGGGCTTCGAGCTGGCGGACAACGGCAAGTTCGAGCTGTGGACCGGGGGTGAGCGCGCCTTGCTCGAGCTGCGGCCCAACGGTCCTTGGGTGGCTGTGAAGGCCACGCTGGTGGAGCAGAGCCCCTTCTTCTCCCTAGACACCGACGAGCTCGAGTTCGATCGGCCATGGAAGCGTCGCCGTCGTCGCCTCCCGTGCCCTGAGCCGGTCACCGAGCCCGGGGTGGTGCGGTCCCGCTGGCAGCGACCAACGGCCATGGACTCCAGCCGTGTGCTGGTACAGCACGCGGTCTCCGTAGACCCCGCCACGCACAGCGGATTCTTCGACATGCCCGGCTTGGCCGAACCACTGGTGGAGCAGGGCTGGAACGATCCCTACACCTGCTGGGATGAGCGCGAGGTCTTGGCTCTGCCCGAGGCGGGGCTGGCCGAGGCTACCCGGGATCTGGACGCCTCCGATGGCGGGGTGAGCGACCTGCTGCGGGTGGTGAGCTACCTGCGCGAGGAGCTCGGCGCCGAGCGCCGGGAGGGCATGCGTATGCAGGCCGAGCTGGCCCGCCTGCAGGCGGTGGTGGCCGCCCTCGTGGAGCAGTCGGGCCCGATCTGATCCCGCTCGCCTCCTGGAGCCTTGCGATGCTGCGGACCGGCGGCTAGTCCTCCATGCCCCCACGCATCAGGATGAGCCCATGGCGAGCGAGGAACACGCTGGCGGAACCCCCGTGATTAGCTACGAAGACTGGCGAGCAGCCGCGGAGGCCACCCTTCGTGGAGCGCCCTTCGAGAAGAAGATGGTCGCCCGCACCCATGAAGGCATCGCGGTGCAGCCGGTGTACGGCCCTGGCGCCGCCGGCCCTGACGCCGCCGGGATGCCGGGTATGCCGCCCTACACCCGCGGCGGCGCCGCCGTGGTGGACCCGGTGGGGGGCTGGGATCTCCGGCAGCACTACGCCTACCCCCACGCCAGCGCCAACGCTGCGGCCATGGCCACCGACCTCACCCACGGGGTGAGCTCGGTCTGGCTGCGGCTCGATGCGGCCTGTCGCAGCGGGCAAGACCACGATGCCACCCCAGCTCTGGCGCTGGCGGGGCAGGGCGGCGCCATGGTGGCCAGCCTCGAAGAGGTCAGGGACACCTTCGAGGCGGTGGACTTCGCCGCGGTGCCCGTGACCATCGATGCTGGCGCCAACGGGCTGCCGGCCGCGGCCATGGTGCTGGCCCTGGCCGGGCTTCGGGGCGTGGACCTCGATGCCCTCCGAGGTTCCTTCGGCATGGACCCCTTCGGTGCCTTGGCCACCGACGGCAGTCTGCCTGGCTCCCTCGACGCGGCCCTCGCGCAGCTGTCGGACCTCGCGGCCTGGTGCAGCACCGAGACCAAGGGGCTCCGAGCGGTCCACGTCAGCACGCTGCCTCACCACGGCGCCGGTGCCAACGCAGCACAAGAGCTGGGCATCGCCATGGCTACGGGCATCGCCTACCTGCGCGCCATGGGCGCCCACGGCCTGAGCGTCGATCGGGCGGCGGGCCAGCTGTTGTTCGTCTTCGCCTTGCGGGCCGACATGTTCATGGAGGTGGCCAAGCTGCGCGCCGCTCGGGCCCTGTGGTCGCGGGTGGTGGCGGCCTGCGGTGGCTCCGGCGGTGCCGGCCGCATGGTCATGCACGCTCGCACCTCGCCTGCGGACCGCACGGCGCGAGACCCCTGGGTCAACCTGCTGCGCAGCACGACCGAGTGCTTCGCCGCGGCCGTGGGTGGTGCCGACAGCATCCACGTGGGGCCCTTCGACGAAGCCGTGGGGCTCCCCGACGACTTCTCCCGTCGCATCGCTGCCAACACTCAGCTGCTGTTGAGGGAAGAGAGCCACCTGCACGCCGTGGCCGACCCGGCCGGGGGCAGCTGGTATGTGGAGTCTCTGAGCGACCAGCTCATGCAGGCGGGCTGGGCCGAGCTGCAGGCCATCGAAGCCGCTGGAGGCATCGCCGCGGTGCTGGACAGCGGCTGGCTGGCCGAGCGCATCGCCAGTGTGGCTGCTGGGCGAGCCCGCGCCGTCGCCAAGCGCAAGGACCCCATCACCGGGGTCAGTGAGTTCCCCGACATCCACGAGGCGCCGGTGCTGCGGGAGCCGCTCGACATCGACGACCTGGCGGACCTGGCCGGCTGCGCGCTGGCGGCGTGGCGGGCCGACCACCCCATGGTCAGCCTCGAAGAGCTCGGGGTCGCCAACGTGGGCCATGGGCTGGCCACCCGCGCTGCCATCCAGGCCGCGGCCAACGGCGCCACCATCGGCGCCATCACCCAGGCGCTGTGCGGCGGCGGACCCGCTGCTCGCTGTCAGGCCCTCCCGGCATTGCGGGAGGCTCGAGCCTACGAAGCCCTGCGGGACGGCTCGGACGCCTACCTGGCCGAACATGGGCAGCGCCCGCGGGTCTTCCTGGCAAACCTGGGCCCCATTCCCAAACATCGGGTGCGGGCCTTGTGGTCCGGCAACTTCCTCGGGGCTGGCGGTTTCGAGGTGTTGGGCAATGACGGCTTCGAGAGTGTCGCTGCCGCTGCGGCGGCCTGTGCGGCCGCGGTGCGGGAACAGGGAGCCCTCGCAGCCGTGATCTGCGGGTCGGACCCCGCGTACCCTGATCTTGTACCCAACCTGGCTCCGGCCCTCCGTGAAGCGGGCGCCCAGCGCGTCCTGCTGGCGGGTCGCCCCGGCTCCCACCAGGCTGCCTTCGAGGCCGCGGGTGTGGATGCCTTCATCTTCCTCGGCTGCGACGTACTCGGTGTCCTCGCCGAATTGCAGCGCGCACTGGGGGTGCGGTCATGACCACCTTCCCCGACTTCTCCACCCTCGCTCTCCCCGACGCCCCCACGGCCAGCGCCGACGGCTGGCGCCAGCAGGCCACCACCGCCGGCCTCGACCCCGCCGCTGCTTGGCTCACGCCAGAAGGCATCCCGGTCAAGCCCCTGTACACTCGGGCCGATGTCGCTGGGTTGTCCCACCTGGGGGTCTGGCCCGGCTTCGCGCCCTTCGTGCGCGGACCCTACGCCACCATGTACGTGGGGCGGCCGTGGACCGTTCGGCAGTACGCCGGCTTCTCCACCGCCGAAGACAGCAACGCCTTCTACCGCCGCAACCTGGCGGCAGGGCAGAAGGGCCTGAGCATCGCCTTCGACCTGGCCACCCACCGTGGCTACGACTCGGACCACCCCAGGGTGTCGGGGGACGTGGGCATGGCCGGCGTGGCCATCGACAACATCAAGGACATGCGCATCTTGTTCGACGGCATCCCGCTGGACCAGATGTCGGTGTCCATGACCATGAACGGCGCGGTGCTGCCCATCATGGCGCTGTACGTGGTGGCGGCCGAAGAACAAGGCGTCGAGCACAAGCAGCTGTCAGGGACCATCCAGAACGACATCCTCAAGGAGTTCATGGTCCGCAACACCTACATCTACCCGCCAAAGCCCTCGATGAAGATCATCGCCGATATCTTCGAGTACGCCTCGGCGGAGATGCCCCGCTTCAACAGCATCTCCATCTCGGGCTACCACATGCAGGAGGCGGGGGCGACGGCCGACATCGAGCTGGCCTACACCCTGGCCGATGGGCTCGACTACGTGAACACGGGCGTTGCGGCCGGCTTGAGCGTGGACACCTTCGCGCCGCGCTTCTCGTTCTTCTTTGGGCTGTCCATGAACTACTTCATGGAGGTGGCCAAGCTGCGGGCCGCACGCCTGCTCTGGCACCGGCTGTTGTCGGGCTTCGAGCCCAGCAACCCCAAGTCCATGATGCTGCGCACCCACTGCCAGACCTCGGGCTGGTCGCTGACCGCCCAGGACCCCTACAACAACGTGGCCCGCACCTGTGTCGAGGCCATGGCCGGGGTTCACGGTCACACCCAGTCGCTGCACACCAACAGCCTGGACGAAGCCCTGGCCCTGCCCTCGGAGTTCTCGGCCCGCATCGCCCGCAATACCCAGCTCTACCTCCAGCAGGAGACGGGCACCTGCCGCACCGTAGACCCCTGGGGCGGCAGCTACTACGTCGAGCGGCTCACACAGGACCTGGCCGACCGCGCCTGGACCCACATTCAAGAGGTCCAGGAGCTGGGCGGCATGGCCCGCGCCATCGAGACCGGCTTGCCCAAGATGCGCATCGAGGAAGCCTCGGCCCGCACCCAGGCTCGCATCGACGCCGGCAAGCAGACCATCGTGGGGCTGAACCGCTTCACCGTGAACGAAGAGCCCACCATCGACATCCGCCAAGTGGACAACTCCGCCGTCCGAGGCGCCCAGGTGGCCCGTCTCGAGGCCCTGCGCGCCGAGCGGGATCCCACCGTGGTGCGCCGGTGCCTCGAGGCCCTCACCAACGCCGCCGACCGGGGCGAAGGCAACCTGCTCGAGCTGTCGGTCCAGGCCGCTCGGGCCAAGGCCACAGTGGGTGAGATCTCCGAAGCCCTGGTGAAGGTCTACGGCCGCCACCAGGCTGCACCCAAGTTGGTGCACAATGTCTACAGCACGGAGGCTGGCGTGGATCGCGAAGACATCCAGGTGGTGCGAGAGCTCGCTGATCGGTTCGAGCAGCTCGAAGGCCGCAGGCCCCGCCTGCTGGTGGCCAAGATGGGCCAGGACGGCCACGACCGCGGCCAGAAGGTGGTGGCCACGGCCTTCGCCGACCTGGGCTTCGATGTGGACGTGGGGCCCCTGTTCCAGACCCCAGAAGAGACCGCCCGTCAGGCGGTTGAGAACGACGTGCACGTGGTGGGAGCCAGCTCACTGGCGGCGGGTCACCTCACCCTGGTGCCCGCGCTGCGACAGCAGCTGGACGCCATGGGGCGCCCCGACATCCTGGTCGTGGCCGGTGGCGTCATCCCGCCCAACGACCACGAGCCCCTGTACGCCGCCGGCGCCGCGGCCATCTTCGGCCCCGGCACCGTCATTCCCCATGCCGCCAAGGAGCTGCTCGAGCAGCTCATTCAGCAGGCGGAGGATTAGCCCGGCGCCAGCACGAACGGGAACACCACGGGGAAGGCCACCACCTCGGCGGGGAAGTTCCAGCCGATGATGGAATCGGCGATGCACTGTTCCAGCTCCCGGTCACCCGTGGAGTTGGACAGCACGTAGATGTCCAGCGCCGCTCCGCCGTCCACGACCCACTCGAACTCGATGCGGCCCTGCAGCCCGGGGTTTTCCTTGAGTCCACGCTCGTAGCAGGTCTTGACCCGTGGGTAGTAGGCCCGGATGGCCCGGTGGACCTTCTCGGCATCGGGGCTGTTTTTGGGAAGGGCGTCGGTAGGCTCCAGGATGGTGGGTTCGGGCCCTACTCCGCCGGCGTCAGTGATGTTCGCGTCGCCACCTGAGAGGGTGGTGAGCTCGATGCCGGCGTCCTCACGGCTGGTGCCGCTGCCGATGCCACGCTTCGTGTAGACCACCAGATTCACGCTGCCATCGGGGAGGTTGTCGCTCGAGGGGATGTCCACCCCGTCGCCCCAGACGCCCTTGGGGTCCAGGAAGCCTGCATCGGAGATGCCCCGGCTGGCCAGCAGCTGCAGCACCCTGGAGTTGGCGATGACTTCCTGCCGCAGATCTTCCTTACGTTGGATCTCCCTGTACGCAGCTTCCTGCGCCGTCAGGGGTCGTTCAGGCGGTGCGTCGTTTTTCGCCACGGCCGTGCCCGGTCCGGGCTCGGGTTCGGGTTCGTCCTTCACCCGTTGTCTGGGACCGTCGTCCACCACCGGGTCCGGCACGATGGGATCGGGCTCCGAGACGTCCTTGGGTGCGAGGATGAGCTCGGCAAAGCGCGGGACCTGCTCGATACTGGCCAGCAGCTCTGGGGTCTGGACCGTGGAGGTGTAGGCCACGAAGCACGAGGCCATCACCGTGAACAGTCCCAAAAACCCCATGAAGACTGGGTCGTCATCGTTGAGCAGGCGGGGTCGGAAGCTGGGGCGTTCGAGCTCGCGCAGGGCCACGGGAGGCGCCTGCACCAGCTGAAATAGTAGGGTGATCGAGCCGAGCCTGATGGAGCCACGGGTCTTGTCATCCAGCTCGAGATCCCAGCGTCCCTTGCTGCTGGGGGTACGCTGGCGGACCTGCTCGAGGGTCAGCACCTGGCCTTCGTGGGACAGCTTGCCGTCGATGCCCGCTGGCACCCGCAGCCTGTAGCGGCCCCGGTGGGCCTCGATCAGGGCATAGCGGCGGGGCAAGGAGGGCAGGGGACAGCGCACTGTCGCCCGCCTGTCGTTGCCCACCGTCAGAGTTTCACCAGGACTCAAGCGCCTTTCTTGGACGATCTTGCCGTCCTGGAGGACGCCTATACGAATGACTTTGCCCTGTACGGGCACACGAAGTGCACACATGGAACCATCCCGCCGGCTCGAGGTTCGGGGCGGCCGCTCCAGCCGCTGTGAGTGTGGTCAAGCGAGGCGAAGCTGCGGTTCCGGAATGTGCCGACTTGACAGCTTTCTTGCGTGTGCGTCCGACAGAATGTCGCTTCTTCCATGGATGTGAGACGGATGAAGGTCGCTTACCGGTTGGCATCGGTCTTGCATTGACCGCTGTCGAACACGATGACGGAGGTCTACATGGACAAAAGGTACCGGCGGGGCATGACCCTGGTGGAGATCATGGTGGTGGTGGCGATCCTGGTGAGCATCAGTGCGGTGCTGGCGGTGAACGTCAAGGGCATCTGGGACCGGGAGAAGGTGCAGGAGACCAAGCTGCGCATCGTCTTGGCCGAGCAGGGCTTGCAGAGCTACGCGGCGGTCCACCGGGGAGACTTTCCGCGCACGAGCGAGGGCCTCGAGGCGGTGCTGCCCCACATGCTCAGTCGCGACGAGGCTGTGCCCACCGACGCATGGGACAACATCCTGGAGTATCGCTCCCCCGACGGTGATGCGGTCTACAGCCTGGCCTCACCGGGTCCGGATGGTGTGCTGGGGGGGGACGATGACATCGTGGTGCAGCTGAAGTGATCCGCAAGGAGTGGGTCTGCCCGCTCCCCAAACGACAAGCGGCGCCCCGAATGGGACGCCGCTCAGCGAAAGTAGCCTACGGCCTACTTCTGCTTCCCTTCGATGGTCATCAGCAGCACCGTCATGCCCAGCAGCAGGCGGGGATCGATCTGGCCGTTGTTGCCGGAGAAGTCTACGTCGTACTTGACGATGAGAGGATTCCAGGTGCCCTTGAGCTTGCCGATCTGGTCGCCCATGGCGTCGATGATGAAGGTCTGGGGGATCAGGTTCGAGAAGAAGCGCCGGATGAGGGCCAGCAGCATGGAGTCTTCCTTGGCGTGGCCGAGCAGTGCGTCGTCGGCGTCCAGGATCTCCCATTCGTCCTTGAGGATGGACTTCATGCCCTTGCGGCGGCAAGCACCCAGGCTGGCGCCGGTGGCCACGTCGGTGACGTCGTAGCAGGCCGAGAAGTCCATGATCTGGCGGGCCTTGATGTTGATCACGGCGTTGGTGCGGGCTTCGTCGCTGAAGATGGTGATGTCTTCCTTGAGCTTGAAGGCCTTCATCTTGATGAAGAACAGCAGGCCGCCGGCCTTGTCCAGGATGCGGCAGGTGATGCCCATGAAGTTGAAGAAGTTGCGCCGGGCCACGTAGGTGGTGGGAAGCTGAAGCTCGCTCATGGAGTCCTCGCGTTGACGCGCCTGGTGGCTGGCGCTTTTTGGGGGGAACAGGATTCCGCCGCACCCTATCCCGATGGTGACGGCGTGCTCGCGGGATCCGGGGTCAGTTGGGGGTCAAGCGCCCACCAACGCCACTCGGTAGCCACCGAGGCGATGGGCGCGAAGTAGTTGGCCCACCAACGCCACTCGGAAGCCACCGAGGCGATGGGCGCGAAGTAGTTGGCCCACCAACGCCACTCGGAAGCCACCGAGGCGATGGGCGCGAAGTCGTTGGCCCACCAACGCCACTCGGAAGCCACCGAGGCGATGGGCGCGAAGTAGTTGGCCCACCAACGCCACTCGGTAGCCACCCAGGCGACTGGCGCGAAGTAGTTGGCCCACCAACGCCACTCGGAAGCCACCGAGGCGATGGGCGCGAAGTAGTTGGCCCACCAACGCCACTCGGTAGCCACCAGACGCTGCCTACTTGATGAGTGCCTTCAGGAGGGCTTCGGCCGAGGCGGTGTCGTCGATGCTGCACGAGGCGTAGCCGTACGCCTGGCGCAGGTAGTAGTAGCCGCTGTCGATCTCGCGTTCTTCTTCCACCCGGCTGCCGCCATCGATCTCGTAGTTCAAGGAGAAGCTGCCTTCGAGCTTGCTTCCGTTCTCCATCGGGCAGTCGAAGGACATGTCGCCGTCGTACTTCTCCATGGAGCAGCCGCCGTCGCCGATGGTCCAGCCGGCGGCCTTGATGGCGCTGACGATTCGGTCTTCGTTGAAGCTCTTCAGAGGCTCGTTCTTGGGGACCACGGTGTCCATCAGCAGCTTGGCGCAGGTGCCGTTCTGGGCGTCGACGTTCAGCACCCAGTTGCCCTGGCGGCGGTAGGCTTCGCCCGCCCAGGGGTCTTCGATTTCCCACTTGGCGTCTTGGGAGGAACGGAACTTGGAGACTTCGATGTCGAAGGCCCACTTGTCGTTCCAGAAGTTGCAGTCGAGCTCCTCGTCGCCGTCGTACGTGTCGATGTCATAGCACTCGACATTCATGTCCAGCTTGCGGCCCATGGACTGCAGCTTGTCAGTGTCGAAGAGCTCTTCGATGCTGGCGACCGGGGTGCCGGTGCCGGTCCAGGGCGCGCAGTCGCCGGAGGCGCCGGCCGAGGGAGCCGTGGTGGTGGCGAGGTCTTCGGAGGGCTCGTCGAGCTCGGTGGCGCCCATGGGTTCATCCCAGGTCGAGCTGCTGCCTTCTTCGGTGGATTCGCTGCCAAAGGCGAGGAGGACGAAGATGGCCAGGGCCGATGCGGACGCGAGCTGACGATGAGTGTGCATGAGCGCTCCTTTGTGGGTCGTTCTTAGCTTGTCCCGCGCAGATACGCATGAGCCCTGGGCTTTCGTTCGCGCGTGCGGGCTTCGCCCGATAGAGGCGCGCGCCTGGAGGACTCCTTGCAGCACCCCGACGATGCAGTTCCCGATCTCGATGCGATTCGTCGGGCTGCTGCATGCATCGCACCCTGGGCCCATCGCACCCCCGTGGCGCGCTGTCGTAGCCTCGACGCCATGGCGGGGGCAGCGCTGCACTTCAAGTGTGAGCAGCTGCAGAAGGTTGGAGCTTTCAAGTTCCGCGGAGCCACCAACGCGGTGTTCTCCCTGAGTGACACCAGCGCGGCTGCGGGTGTGGCCACGCACTCATCGGGCAACCATGCACAGGCGCTGGCCCTGGCAGCCCGCAACCGTGGCATCCCGGCTCACATCGTGATGCCCTCGAGCGCTTCCCCGGTCAAGCGAGCGGCGGTGGCGGGCTACGGCGCGTCCATCACCACCTGCGAGCCCACCCTCGCGGCCAGGGAGACCACCCTGGAACGGGTCGTTGCTCGAACGGGTGCCCACTTCGTACACCCCTACGACGATCATCGGGTCATCGCCGGTGCCGCCACGGCCGCCCTCGAGCTGCACGAGCAGGTCCCCGGTCTCGAGCTGCTCCTGGCACCTGTGGGGGGCGGTGGTCTGCTGGCGGGCACCGCCCTGGCCACGCAGCTCGTCGCCCCCGACTGCCGCGTGATCGGCGTCGAGCCGGCGGGGGCGGACGACGCCTTCCGCTCTATGGCGGCGGGAGCCATCATTCCGTCCGTCGTTCCCTGCACCATCGCGGATGGGCTGCTGACCTCTCTGGGGCAGCGCAACTTCGCCATCCTGCAGCGCTGCTTGCACAGCATCGTCACGGTGGGCGAAGCCGACATCGTGGTGGCCATGCGCGCGCTGTGGCAGCGGGCCAAGCTGCTGGTGGAACCGTCTGCGGCGGTGCCGCTGGCGGCACTACTCAGTGGCGCCATCGACCCCCGTGGCGCCCCCACGGGTATCATCCTGTCCGGCGGCAACGTGGATCTGGACGGGCTGCCATGGTGAACCGCGTACCCGACGAAGAGCGTGTGGAGGTCCTGCTCACCGGTGCCACGGGCTTCCTGGGCAAGGTGGTGCTGGCCGAGCTGCTGAAGCGTCTGCCCACCGCCCGCATCTGGGCCTTGGTGCGGCCGTCGGAGTCCCAGACTGCGCGGGAACGCTACATCCGACAGGTCCGCCTTAGCCCGGCCTTCGAAGACCTGCCCCGGGGTACCTGGCGGCGGGTGCGACCGCTGCGCGGCGATGTGGCCAAGCCCGACCTGGGCATTTCCCCGGGTATGACCCGCCTGCTGCGGGAGCGGCTCACCCATGTGGTGCATTGTGCAGCGTCGGTGGACTTCGATCTGCCTCTTCGAGACGCGGCCGTCTCCAACATCAGCGGCAGCCTGCACTGCCTGGCCTTAGCGCGAAGCTGTGAGCGTCCGCCGGTGATGGTGTCGGTGTCCACCGCCTATGTCGGCCCCCATCCCCCCAGCGGTCCCCTGCTCGAAGAGCTGGTGCCGCTGCCCCTCGATCCCCAGCCCACCTACGACGCCATCCTCGCTGGCGACGCCGATCAGGCCGAGCTGCTGACCGCGTCGCGGCACCCCAACACCTACACCTTCACCAAGTGCCTGGCCGAGCACCTGCTGGTGGCCCAGCGGGGCGACGTACCCCTGCAGATCGTGCGCCCCAGCATCATC
>Ga0307987_1000372_pt1 | contig 26899 bp, 19 predicted proteins | sample EllFjometagen181_FD_203157 | JGI IMG/M metagenome (GOLD analysis project Ga0307987, IMG submission 203157) | Marine microbial communities from Ellis Fjord, Antarctic Ocean - #181 | ecosystem: Environmental > Aquatic > Marine > Unclassified | place: Southern Ocean | collected 2014-10-08 | reverse complement strand
ACTTTGGCGAACTGTATTCAGGCTGCTCTGAATACTGATGAAGCAACGGTGGATAACTATCCGAATTCGAAATGCCCTGATTGTTCCTTAGCAAATCATTTCCCAGGTAGACCGCTGGTTACTTGTCGGTTTTCATTCGAAGATGATTCTACTGGAGTACTTGCTGCAGTTGTCCTACCCACCATGGCAATAGATCCAGAATTCCTACGCTTGTTTCAAGAGTTAGCCCATAAAGTAGGGAGCCGACTCAACGCTTTATTTTCAAAAAAACAAATCGGGCAGACAAAAAAAGCACTTGAAGTCAGTGAAGAACGTTTCCAACGTTTTACAGAAATAGCTCCAAACATGATCATTGTACATGACCTGGATGGTAAGATTAATTATATAAATCCATCTGTCACCGCCCTGCTTGGTTTTGAACCTGAAGATCTATTAGGGAAAAATCTGGAAGATTTAATAGCTCCTCGTTCAATTGCAGAGATGGATGAAAGAGCCAAGGAACGGAATCGAGGGAATCACGGTGTTCAGCACTATGATTTATATGTTTTGGACAAAGATAGCTCTGAAATACCGGTTGAGATCAGCTCCAATCCTATGCTAAATCAAGGTGAGATTTATAATATCCTGCTAATTGGTCGTGACTTACGCAACCAAAAATCACAAGAAGCTGAACTCAAGAAGCTTTCCAGTGTTGTTGAACAGAGCCCTGCTGCAATACTCATAACCGATTCTGAGGGTAGGATCACCTATATAAATCCAAAATTCACAATTATGACAGGCTTCTCTAAAACAGATGTCATTGGTGAATTCCCGGCAATGCTGAAAACAGAGAGTATAACAGATGCAATCGCCACAGATCTCATTCAGACTACCTCAAAAGGGGAAGTCTGGAAAGGTGAGCTAGAAACTTTACGGAGCAATGGTGAAAAATTTTGGATCTATGCAACCATTACAACCATTTCTGATACAGACGATAAAACGAGTTACATTGGAATTATAGAAGACATCACAGAGAAGAAGCAAGCAGCCCTGGAACTGGAATTATCGAAAAAATCCTACGAAGACATTTTCAATTCTACCAATGACGCAATTTACATCCAGGATAAGGATGGCAAATTTATCGATGTTAATCAAGGCGTGGTGAAAATGTATGGCTACGAACGGGAATATTTTATTGGTAAGTCACCGTCTATTCTTTCAGCGGATGGCTACAATGATCTTGATGAGGTGCGGTCTGCCATACGAAAAGCCTATGGGGGTGAGCCACAGAAATTTGAATTCTGGGGCAAGCGTAAAGATGGCAGCATCTTTCCAAAAGAGGTTCAAGTAATCAAGATCCAATATTTCGGCAAAGAGGTTATCCTGGCTACTGCCCGTGATATTAGTGACCGAAAGCAATATGAAGAAGATTTAAAAAAAGCTGTAAATGATGCTGAAAAATCAGAAGAAGTTAAAGGTTATTTCCTGGCCAATATGTCCCATGAAATACGAACCCCTCTCACTTCCATCGTAGGATATATCGACCTCATTTTTAACCGCATAAAGGGACACCTCTCAGACCAGGATGGTGAATATTTTGATATCATCCGTCGCAATAGCGACCGCTTAACCCGTGCTGTACACTCGATTATTGATTTGAGTGAAATTGAAGCGGGAGCCAAGCAACTTGAGACGGCAACCATCAACCTGAGCGAATTTATTCATAATGTTTATCAGGACCAGAAAGTTGCTGCTGACAATAAAAAGATCAAGTTTACCTACCACCAGCCAAAAGAAAATTATTGGATTGATGGCGATAGGACCCTGCTCTACACGGCCATTTCAAATTTGATTGACAATGCTATTAACTATACTGATGAAGGGCAGGTCGACCTATTCCTAACTGGACACGAGGATGGTAGTTTCCTCCTGGAAATTAGGGATACGGGGATCGGAATTGCTAAGCACTCGTTGGAAAGCATTTTTGAAAGCTTTAACCAAGAGAGTATGGGATATACGAAGGACTATCAGGGTTTAGGTCTGGGATTAACCATTGCGAAGAAAAATTTTGAGATGCATAATCTCAAAATTGATGTGAAATCAGAAAAGGGCCAGGGCTCAGCATTTTTCGTCAGGTTTCCCGAGTATCACGGCAAAGGTGGACACCTACAGGATGAAGAAACTGAGACGAGACCTCCAGTCGAAGTTAAACTTCCGCTTCCCAAGCCACCAGTGTCAGAACCGACACCTGCCTCAGGTGAAGCAGTGGGACTCAAGAGTGTGTTGATTGTTGAAGATGACGAAAATGCTCAACGCCTATTTGGTCTCTTCTTGAAGAATCACTACACCGTTCATTTTGCGACTACTGTAAAAGAAGGCCGAGAATGTTTGGAATCAAACTCAATTGACTTAGTGGTGACTGACCTTTCTCTGGTGGGTGGTGAAGATGGGCTAGCCTTGGTCAGTTGGATTAGAACCAATGGTAAATATGACGCTATGCCTGTAATCGCATTAACGGCGCATGCTTTTATTTCCGATAAAGACAGATGTTTGGATGCTGGATGTAATGACTTCATTACCAAACCAATCTTTAGATCGCAACTCATTGAAATAATCCAAAAAAACCTGGATCGGTAAATTTTGCACTTCTTCCGTTCTAAAAATATTTTCCTGCTGCCATCACTTCTGACGATAGTGTTTATGGCAGGAACGTATTTCATGCCAGATATATTTACCGCCCCCGTAGTCGCCCTTTTGTATTGGTTTTTCGGTTCCATTATCATCTTTAATATTACACGCATTTTGCGTATGGAATTGAAGATTAAATCGGGACTTGCAGAGGAGCTAAAACAGCAAAAAAACCATTTGGAAAACCTTATTGAAAGTGCCCCAGAGGGAATAGTCTGGGCAGATGAGAATAACAGAATCAAATATGTTAACCAAAAGTTTTTTGAAATATTTGGCTATGATCAGGCCGAAGCCCATGGGAAAGATGTTGATGGATTACTCAATTCACCAACAGATCTCAGAGAAGCTCAGGAAATTACAGAAGCAGTCACCCAGGGCACGACCAAACAATTTGAAGCCATCAGGTATCGCAAAGATGGAACAGCTGTAAATGTTTCGATCGTAGGTGCATCCACATTTAACCTCAAGGGAAAAAGAGAAATCTTTGGCATCTATCGTGATATATCCCAGGAGATAATTGCAAAGCAAAAATTAATCGATTCTGAACAATCCCTCCGAACTCTTTCTGCACAATTGTTTGATGCAAATAATTTCAAGGAATTGCTCCTCGATATTATCACTCACGATTTAAGGAATCCAGCAGGCGTCATTTACAGCTCCCTTGAATTACTTGAGGAGGAGCTTCCCGATCATGAAATTCTGGATGTTGTTCGGAAAAGTTCAGCCAATCTCTTTGAGGTTATTGAAAGCGCCAGCACCTTATCAAAATTAAGTATGGGTGAATCTATAGAGATGGAACAAGTTGATTTGGTACCCATTTTAGCGGGGATAGCAAAGACCTTTGATTCACAATTGAGCTCTGCCAAATTAGTCTTAACACTTGACCTACCCGATTCGGCCATCATTCGAGCAAATCGAATTATTGGTGAAGTTATTAGTAATTATATCAGCAATGGTATCAAGTATGCGGCTTCAGGTAAGGCACTTCATTTAGCAGTAGTCGTTGAGCCTCATTTTATGCAGATAGAATTACGGGATCTGGGGCAAACCATTCCGGAAGACAAACGAGAAAGTATTTTTGAACGCAAGGTTCAGCTTTTAGATGGCCCACGTAGGGGATCTGGACTTGGTTTAGCAATCGTTAAAAGAATCGCTGATGCACACAAGGCCACAGCAGGTGTTTTTCGCAATGAGCCTACTGGAAATATCTTCTATTTCAGGTTTGAACTCCCGCAAACAATCCAATCCAAATAACACTTTCTACCAGTTATACCAATTGTAGTTCCAATTGGTATTATTCAGATAAATTTACTTCTACACGGTTGCGACCATTGCCTTTGGCCTGATAGAGAGCACGATCAGCAGCTTCAATTAGAAGGCTTGGCTGACTATCTCTATCTGGAAGAATTGAAGCAACGCCCAAGCTTAGGGTGATAACAGAGGCTACTTTTGATGAGGTATGTTCCAGGTCTAAACCTACAACATTCTTCCTGATAACTTCAGCAATCTGCTTTGCTCCCTGTTGATCAGTTTCCGGCAGAATAATACAAAATTCTTCACCACCATATCGAGCAACTAAATCCCCAGGTCGATTGACAGATTCTTTAATGGCAGTGGCAACTTGGGTCAGACATTTGTCACCTTGCTGGTGACCGTAGGTATCATTGTACAATTTAAAATGATCAATATCGCACATAACCAGACTTAAGGGACGCTTTTGACGAAGCATACGCTTCCACTCCCGGGACAACTCTTCATCCATCTGACGCCGATTCGCAATCCCAGTAAGGCCATCGATACGAGATAAGATTTCCAGCTGCTTGTTGACTCTCTCCAACTCTGCAGTTCGTTCCATTACCAAATCCTCTAGATGATCTTTGTGGGACGAAACTTCAAGTTCAGCTGATTTTCTAATCTCTATCTCCTCCTGATAAGCTGTATTTGTACGCTCCAGCTTGGTTCGTTGGGATTCGATAGTGAAATACGCTTTTGAAAACCGGATTGAGATTAAAAATGCCTGAGTAAATATGAAAATGATCAAACCAACTGATATCAAGTGACCTGTATGAATGATATTTCCAACATAGAGAATGTCATTGATAAAGGCGATGACGATCGACATGAATCCAATCAGGACCATTGAAGATCCCTCTTCTCCCCTTAAGAATGCCAGTGACAGACCATAGACCACATAAGCCATGGCCAACAGGCTGAGTGGCTGATAATAGAGCAAAGAAAGTGAAAATAAATTTACGGGTGTAAAAATGACGATTAATGCAAATAAAACGGAAACACCGACGACTACCTGGCCAACCCGCTTGGATAGCTCATCTGGAAATTGGAGTCGGATAAAAAGAAAAAATACAGGAATTCCCAGATAGTAGCTTAAATACTCAAGTTTTACGAGAACCTGCCAGGGAAGTGATGGCCAGATTTGGTGTAAAAACACTTCTCCTGTGGTCAGCGTTCGGACACCAATAATTAGACAGAATAATCCAAAATACAGGGCTGCTTTTCCACGGGTACTCAGGGAGAATACACCAAGATGATAAATTCCCATGACAAAAATAGCTCCAAACAGAAAGAGCTCTTTCGCCAGTCTATTTTCACGATGCTCATGAATCTCTGCTTCATAACCTAAAGAAATCGATTCCCAGAGTCCACCGAGGCGATGATGATGATTGGATACATCAAATCTCAGTTGAAGTTCATTTGCCTGATTGCCAAGATTGTAAATACGGGTTTTATATGCAGGGGTCCCCATATCAGGATCATTGGAATATATCCCAACTCCCCCCATTAAGGTCTCATTCACATACAGATTATAGGCAGTCCCGACGGTCGGACTCTCCAATGAATACGCTGCAGGTCGAGTAGGCAGTAAAACGGTTAAGTAGTATGACCCAGCACCATGTCCCTTGATTTTCTTCCCATTGTATTTATATCCATTCCAAGCATCTGGAACATCTATGAGAATGTGAGAACTCTGATCATCTGCTTGAACATCGCTACTATCCTTCCAAACAAATTTCCATTCTCCATCTAAACTGATATGCTGGCTAAAGTCATATTCCCGTAGATCAAGGACTCCATTATCTGCAGTGAATCGGTCTGAGCTACCACAACTTGTAAGTGATAAGATACTCAGGAATAACAACAGCGATGTGAGTGAAAAAAGTCTCGTACTCATCTCATTTCTTTCTGACCCTTGAGGGTCCCCCAGGTTGTACTCTTTAATCGAAGCAAAAAATAGGTCTATATACCAAGGTATCAAGCCCTTATCAGAAGAAACGACCTAAATCACTCCTCAGAAGATATCTGTCGATGCCTCGTCTGAAAATATAGGTAAGTGGTTGCTGTAAGGCGCCCAACCATAAATGCTGTGGCCGCCGCGGTGGCTCCAATGAATTCAAAATGGACAATCGTTGTATACAATATTATGATGATGCCAAGCACTTCAATAATTGTGGCAGTGGTGATGGGACTGGTATGTCCAGCCTTCACCAGTATGGCTCGCTGATAAGACAACATCACAGTTGTTGCAGGAAAGAGTCCCATGAGCATGAGTGGCTTCAAGGCAAGATTGGTTAATTCAGGACTTAATCCACTAACTTCAGAAAACCAATAGCCTGCCAGAGGTGAAAAAGAGGTGATCAGTAAACCCAAGGCCAGACTGGCCCCCAGGGATCGAGCAAAATTCGAGACAATCTTATCATTCTCCTGAGTTTTTCCAAGCAGGGTAATAGCGGCCTCCTGGAATGAGAGCCCTATTCCACGGAAAAGGAAAACAAATGAACTGACCACAGGTAAGACGGCCAAAGATTCAATGGCCAGAAGACTTTTACCAATAAAAAACGTAACCAGCGGATGAACACCAAGCGTCAACATGGATGTAAGTGCCAGCGGGTAATAAAACTTGGCAATCCGCCGAAAGCTTAGTAGCTGATGCTGCTCTTCAGACTCTAGCGAAGATTTAATTTTTCTTAGAATTGGCTGGACCATAAATCGTGTACTGATGGCCTCGAGCACCACACCTACTGATAAAGCTGCTGTCCCGATATATACACCAGGTAAAGTTGTAAAAATATAGAGGGAAATGGCTGTAGAGACCATGGAAAACAGTCGAATTGCTGTTCCCAATGCAACTCTGCGTGTAGCATGATTCCGGATAAGCACGCCTTGATAGAATCGTCGGTAACCAATCGCTCCGGGCCAGGGCAGTAATATTATTGTAGAAATATGGGTTAAGTGAGCCACGTTATCGGGTAATCCGATAAGGTTGATCGTCAGGAAAAAGAATACATCAGGGATCAATAGGATCAGCATAACTGCCGTAATGATCCCATTTAAGGCCCAGGTAAATTGACGTAATTTTTGCAGTGATTGAAAATTATGGACCAAGGATGTGGAAGCCGTCATCATCATAATCACGGGTGCTTCAATAATGAGAGCAAATGAAAATGCCACACCATACGCGGCGAGGTTGAATTTAGGATCTGCTAAACGTGCGATAATGGCGGCAATAAAGGGGCCTTCCAACGACATCATCAGCCAGGTACCGGCAAGGGGTAGCCAAAATCTAAATATCTGATTTGTTGTTAATCTGGTCATAGCTCCATCAATCTATGAGAGATCTCAATGAAACCTTCAGGTTGTTTAACAAAATATAGATCGAAAACCGGGGCTTACTTTAATTGGAATTCCGCTATAAGCGTTGATTGAGGATTTAGAGTGATTGAGAAAACATAGCCATCACTTTCTGAATCACTCCGAATTTTTAAAGCCAGCTCCTGACTTTCTACAACATCTCGTTTTCCTAATTCAACAGGATGAATGACCGATGAAAATTGGGTAGTACCTCTAATGAATTCGAGTGATCGATCAGCCCCCTTCAATACTACCTGGATCGATCTTGATTCTAATTCTTCATTGGCAAGCGTCAAAATAATCCGCTCATGATTTGAAAAGCCCAAAGCATTCAGCCCCTTCACAGGTTCATATTTTGCAGGAATTATTTTGGCCTTCTTTGGTATGCGTTTCGTAAGACTACTCAAGAGCGCGAATGCTGGTTTGGGAACCCCATTCAAGTCCAACAAACCCCATGATTTTTTCTTAAACTTTACATCAGCGGGAGCATCATATAATTGGTAAATAAAAGGTGTTGATTGAGGATATTTTAAGATATCCAACGTATTTGAATATACTCTAAGTCCATAGGGTAAGCTAAAGCTGGCACTATAATAGTAGGTTTCAAACGAATTCAAATTACCGTCAATATCATATTGACTGGGGTTAGGATAACGCAACTCACCATAGACAAATTTTGAAGTAGCATAAGCACTCACAAAGGTTGGTTTCCAGGAATCAATATTGTTCAGGAATTCTGAATATTGATTTAAGGCTGCATCCAGGTTGCCTGATGCAAACCGATCTTCCCAGAGCTGAACAGTCCAATAGTCTAGTTCATCGAATGCTGCTTGATCAAGATCCATATACCAAGTTTCAAGCTCACCTGAGGTTTCTGGTGTTGATAATCCTGGCCCCACAATGCCGACCTGCTCATACCCCCGAAGATCTAGCTGTTCTCGGGTTGCATGAATCAAAGCATTATACGTATCAGCGTTCATGGAGATAGAATCACCTCGAAATAAATCAGGCGAATCCAAAAGTTCAATGAAGTCGGCGGGGACTTCCTGATAGTACAGTTCATCAACTTCTTCAGCCCACCAATCTGCAAATCCTTCAATATCGATAAGTTGGCCAAACTCATTTAAAAAACTGACGGGTATAGCATCCAAACTGTAAATCCATTTGATGCCCAAACGTCCAGAAGCAGACCGTAGGGCTAGAATATTATCCCAGTTGTCACTTTCCCTTTTGACCCGAATATATTTTACGTCAAGATCATTTAGCGTTTGAAGTGGTTTCATCCGCCGATTGTAATAACTGATGGGTACATTGGCGCCCATCCCTTCAAAAACACCACCATCTTTTTGTAAGTCAAATTCAACAGCAATAAAATCACCACGGTCACGTTCACCAAGGAAACTGCAATGCCAAATTATCAACGGGAGTATAATGAATAACGTGCGTTTCATAAGCATGAGTAAATTTATATTTTTGAGCATGGAATTAATTTCAACCCTTCTGTGTCTTAGTCAACCAAAACATGTGGGATAATCGCTTAAATGAGCCCTTTGAGCTATATTTTCAAATACTTGAATAAAAGCTTAACCTTTTAACAATATCAGCGTCTAAAATAGGTTTGAATTGGCATTTTGTATTGGACCGCAGATTCTATATTTGCGACCAGCTAAATTTGGTAACGGATAAAGGATCCTTATGAGTTTTCGAATAGCACAAAAATTTATCATCACATTCACCCTAACACTTCTAATGACACCGCTGGTACATGCTCAGCGATCGGGCGGTGGATCAGGTCAAAGTCGACAAATGCCTGCTATTGGTGTTCTCACAGGTCGGGTTCTGGATGAAAGTAACGAGAGTCCCGTAGAATATGCCAACATTACACTGATCAGAATGCAAGATACAACGGCTGTGTCAGGAGGTATTAGTAACTCTGATGGCTATTTCGATTTACGCGATCTACCCCTGGGTCGGTTTAATGTTCGATTTGAGTTTATGGGATATGAAACGCTTGTCATGGAAGATATTCGCCTCACTCCTCGTGAATCTGTAGAGAAACATCTGGGAGATATCTTGCTAACCCCAGCAACCTTAGAGGGAAGCAGTGTTGAAGTTACGGGGGAACGTTCATTGATGACCCTAACAATCGACAAACGCATATTCAATGTCGAGAAAAGTCTCAGCTCTGAAGGTCATTCTGCCATCGAAGTCTTAGAACAAATTCCCTCCGTGGATGTGGATATGGATGGTGTGATTAGTCTCAGGGGTAGTGCAAATGTAAAAATTCTGATTGATGGAAAACCTTCGGGACTTTCAGATGAGGACAATAGTGCTCTTCTTGAACAAATCCCTTCTTCTACCATTGAAAACGTTGAAATTATTACCAATCCCTCCGCTAAATATGATCCCGATGGCATGTCAGGAATTATTAATGTCGTATTAAAGCAGAATCGTCTCAAAGGCTTCACGGGAACAGTGGGCAGTGGTTATGCAGATGTGGATCGCTATAACCTGAACGGCCAAGTGAATTTCCGTAATAAAAAGTTAAATATCTCCTCCATGTTGGCTTACCGTACAGATATCCGAAATGTGGGTGGTACAAATTATATGACCACTTTTGATAGCCTGCACAACATCGTAAATATTCTTGATCAATTGAGTGATGGATATCGTGATTATAATTCCCTCACGAGCCGCCTTAATGTCAATTATGCTATTAACCCAAAGAATGAACTCTCGGCTGGCATCATGATAAGTCAACGTGAACGTAATTTCCGGGAAATTATAGCTTATGAAAGTGGTTTGATCGCAGATGAGCTCACCCCGATCTACCAGAGGGATGCCAGAAGTGATAATCAAAGCGAGAGCATCTCTTATACACTGGCTTGGGAAAAATCATTTAATAAAGAGGGTCAAGATCTAAAAATTAATTTCAGAGATACTCAAAATCAAACTGATGAAATGGGTGAGCATAATCAGGATGATTACTTTAATCAGCCCGATTCATTTGAGGTTCAACAAACCACTCGTGATGATGAGAGATCGACTCGTACTATACAGCTCGACTATAGCCATCCACTCGGTGAGGACAGAAAATTTGAAATGGGTCTCAAATCTAACCAAACGCACATGGATAACTATTTTAGCTCTGAATCAAAAACAAACGGAGCTTCTGATTGGTCCGCTGATGAAGATTTGAATACTCACTTTTTGTTTGATGAAGATATCTACGCTGGATATTTCACTTATAGTCAAAAAATTGGGTTGCTCGGATTCCAAGGAGGACTAAGAATGGAACAGGCCCGGACAGAATCGGATATCTTTGTCGATAGCACCTTTGTGAATGAGTACCAGAGTGTCTTCCCCTCTGTCCATTTGAATTACACCCTGGCACCCCAAAAGGACATCCAGGTCAGCTATAGTCGTCGGATTAACCGTCCTCGAGTAAGGTCTGTGGTTCCTATCACCAATTATTATGACCCCTTAAATATTCGAACAGGAAATCCAGAATTGCTTCCTGAATATATTGATTCCTACGAAATTAATTATGCTCAGTTTAGCAAAGGAATCTCATTTAACACAGGGCTGTATTACCGGCAGATCAATGACCTTATGAGACGCTACAAGGAGTTGCGGGAAATTGAGGGTCAAACAGTTTCTATCACCACTTTTAGGAATTTTGATACGGGTCATTCTTATGGTGCAGAAGGAATGATTAATGCCAAGGCTGGCGAAAAGTTAAAACTCATGTTGAGTGGCAATGTGACCCAAACTATAATTGATGAAACTGGATTAGAAGCAGACATTAATACCAGTTCCTTTGGATATTTTTTGCGAGGTACAGCGACCTATTCACCCCTGGCAAATACTGATATACAACTATTTACGATGTATCGTAGTCCAAGAGATATCGCCCAGGGAAGCATGTCAGATATGTTATTTGCTAACCTCTCAGTTAAACATCGCTTCTTTGAAAAAAAGGCCAGTGTATCCCTCCAGGTCAGTGATCTTTTCGATAGTCGCCGTTTTGAATACAACTTGATTACAGACAACTTTGAACAAACTCGGGAGCGCACCTTTAGCAATCGCTATATCAAACTAAACTTTAGCTATAAGTTTGGTAAATTTGTTGACACCCAACGCGAACGTGGTTCAGGTGGTGAAGACATGGATATGGATATGGGGATAGATTAATTAAGAATTAAGAATTAAGAATTAAGAATTAAGAATTAAGAATTAAGAATAGTGTGGCGATGAAGCAATCTCACCGTGTTTCCAAAGTCTAGCTATAAATATTTTCTGACCTAGTCTTTCTGACACGAGTGAAGCGAGGGGAAGAATCTCTTTTTTCAAGACAAAACATTACTGCTTGCAGGGGCTTCGTTACACTCGGGAAGACTAATCTTTTGGGATGCTGGGATAGTCTAGATGCTTCATGCTTTCCAGGGCTTTAATAGTTTCTTCGTAGCCTTTTTGAATGGCGATTTCTGCTTCCAAAAAGTTCCAGGCAGCCAAACCCGTACTTACATTGATTAAAAGATCAGGTTGCCCTAATTCGACTTGATTGGCTGCAATTAAAGCCATTGACAAAATCACAGTTTCATGAGCAATCTCAGCTAGATTTGGTTTACCAGCCGTGTACCAGGCTTCATGCCGTTTAGGGATACGCCATTTCGATTTACTATTCTCCAGATCATTGCCATTCAGGTAAAGAAAACTATCCTCTGGGTTTTTGCCCTCTGGAAAAGCCAGGACATTAACGGCAATGATATAATCTGCCCCCATGGACCGAACCACATCAATGGGAACTGGATCAATCATGCCGCCGTCTACTAAAACAAGATCTCCTCTTGCGAGCGGGTTAAAAACGATGGGGATGGATGAACTGGCCCGAGCAGCATTTGCCAGATTTCCTTCATTGATGATATATAAATCACCCTTGAGGATATCAACAGTGGTAGCAGCAAAGGGTAACTCAAGATCCTCAATGCTCTTACCACCATAAAGCTCATCCAGGAACAATTTTATTTTTTGGCCATCGATAAATCCGCGAGTTGGAAATACTGGGTCCAGCAAATTTAAAACCACGAGCCAGTCCGAGTTTAGGGCAACATCTGACAAATCAGAGACACTTAAACCGGCTGCGTATCCACCGCCAATAATTGCGCCCATGCTACTTCCGGCAATCATGTCAACCCGTACACCAGCTTCTTCCAAAGCCCTTAAAACGCCTATATGAGCGAATCCTTTGGCGGCTCCCGCCCCTAGAGCTAACCCAACTAAAAAGTCTTGTTCAGCTTCTCCTTGAATGACCAGACTGAATTGCTTTTCAATTTCTGGTGAGTTGGTGGGTGCAGCGGCTACTGCATGAGGAAAGAAACTGAGATAACCAAGAAATACCAGTGTGATTAACCAGGCAATGGCTACTCGTAAAACTGAGTTATGTGTTACCCTTCTCAAAAACTTAATACCCATTGATAGGTGTTAACTTTTAATTATAAATATCGTTCAGGATTGCAGCAAGATGAAAGCCGCCTTTTAGTAAGCGAGACTCCATCAGCTCACGATTCTTATATATATATTCCCAGGATAATTTTCCATCCCCGATATCATAAACCTGAGCATGAATAGAACGAGATTCATTTACAAAGTTCATCATATCTGCATTCATCATATCCTGTTTATCACTTGAGCTCAAACCCAACTGAATTTGCTGGGCATATTCAGTATAACTGTATTGCATGTTATCAATCATTTGAGAATCCCAAACTCGGTGAAGATTTGTTTCATCATAAAACCAAGTGACCTTAACATCATTTCCACCTCGATCTGTTCCGTTACCAACATGCATTGGTTGATGGAGGTCTCCAACGATATGAACAATAAAACGAAAAACGTCCATTTCATCCTTTCTACCGAGCTTCCCTTGCTTCAAAAGTTTCGTGAACTCTGTCACTTTTTGAACTGCTCGTCCGCCGTCTTCCGGACCCCGATATTCCTGACCATCAAGGATCGTACAATAGTGCCAATCATGTGAATGGTCCCATTTAGGATCAGATTTTATCTCATCGGCCCAATTACCAACCCGAGCTAGATCTGTGTGCCCCATTAGCTCGGTAATTGCTTTCTGTGCCTCGGGGCTTAAGTTTTCCTCAGCAATTTTCCCAATAACGCGGTGTCCGGTTTTTCCCCAACCAAGTAGAATGCTAGCTGTCAGTAGTAAGATTATTATGTGTCTCAAGATTTGCATCTCCCTTTATAATGATGGGAGAATCTAATGTAAGCGCAAAGCCTTGCGAAGGTTTTATGGCCATAATAATCTCCTGGTCATTAGATATTATTCATCGCGATATTTTTTGATAAGTTGATCTCCAGGATATCCGAGAGCTTCCCAGTCTATTCGTTTTTCCTGACCTCTATGACAGGCACGACATTTGAGTGCTTCATCAGCAGGAGCTACCATATGGTTAATACCTGAGTACATCTCAGTTGAGATAAAATCATATTGGCCGCTGTACTCTAGCTTCGCTGCTCTCATACCAACTTTTGAGGCTCTATTCCAATCAAAATGAGTCCAATAACCCTTCCAGAGTTGGGGTACGATGAGGTAGTTATTCTGGGAGTCATAGATCTGTTTTCCCCGCATTACTTTGAAGGGATAGATTTTCGCATTTTCATCTGCTCTATCACCCAAGGGGTCAGTCATTTTAACTATTTCACCAGGCGTGACTTTATCACCTTTTAGATAGCGAGTTGTATTACCATTATACCATGCGTATTCAGGAGTAGCATTTTTCTTCCAGACAAAACTACCCTTTTTCTTCATGTAGGTTTCAAGATCATACTCATCTTTTTCACCTATACTATCCTTACCCGCTGTGGACCAATCCCAATAAATTTTGGTTGGCTTACCTTTAGCATAAGTGGGGATATGGCAGCTCTGGCAAGCTACTTTCTCCACATGCTTAGTGATTATCTTTGAATCATGAACATCTTCATCATGACAATCAAGACACTGAACGCGGCTATCTTCACCAGTCAGAATCCCCATTGACTTCCCTTGAATGTTATGTGATTCTGTGGTGTGACAGTCAGTACATGTCAAATCATTGGCCATGTGCACATCATACGATTCATCCGCATCGATCAAGCCATAGTCCAGATCACCATGTTTTACATTTTCACCCCCGCCCCCGTTAAAATGACAACTTCCACAGGTTGCTGCTGAAGAATACCCGACACTCTGAGCTACAGCTGTGAGATCTGTACCCTTCATAGGCATTCCGGCACCCTTGGGATCCTTTTTATATGTCCCTGATTGATCATGGCATACAAGACAATCTATATTTTCTTCATTCTCAAAATCGAAGGATTCATCCTCCCAACCATAGCCAACATGGCAACTGGTACAGCGTTCCCAATTTGACTCTATGGCAACACAATAATTATTAAAAGAATTTGCCTTACCAATGGCATGTTTCCCTTTGTGACCTGGTACGACTCGGGCTTTATCTTTCCAGGTCCAGTGGATTGTTTTCATCAGCTCAGTGGCAGCATCTTCATGACAGGCCAGACAAGTTTCAGTGACCTCTTGTACTGTAAACAGTGAATCCACAATATGCTCTCGATGATCCTCTTGCGCAGATGCAACCCCCACAGTGAGTAATGCCAAAAGGATGACGAAATACAGTTTTCTTTGAATCATACAATCTCCATTCGAGCTAAACAGATATTCGTTGAGCAGGAGCTATGAGTAAATAACATGTTCATGCTCCTTGCAATACTTGTGATTTATGTAATATGTTCTGGTTCAAATTTTTTACCTCTTTATGGTATCATCAAAATCTTGATCTCTCCACGGTGGTCAAATATTATTTCTTGGGCAGTCTTACTCCTGGTAAGAAAGCGGGATAGACATACTCGTCATCATGACATTCCAGACATTCCGGTGGATCCATATAACTCTCGTCAAAATGACAATCGTAACAATCAATTTCCAGGTGATTTTCAGAGAGTTCAAATCCTGTTTTGGTATGGTCAAATAGACCGACTTCAAAATTGTCATGACAGGCAATACAAGCGCTTGCCAAGACCTGGATAGGCTTCTGCTCCCCATGGCAATCTGAACATGCTTTGGAGGCATGATAGGCTTTCAATGTCCATCCAGTGAGATCATGGCTAAATCCCTTACTAACCTCATCCTGATGACAATAATTACAGTTGTCGGTAGCCTCTTCAGTATCGTGACAACTCTGACAGGGTTTGTGGTGTTCTTCCAGGGTTTTGTTCACAATTTCGACTGGCCCCTGATAATCATGACAGGTTGCACAATTCTCTGATCGATGACAGCTGACGCAATCATATCGATAGAGTTCTACATGCTCTGTATGATGAAAAGTGACCCGTGTATTCTTTTCATCAGGAGTGTCAAATGTGACGATATTGGGAGATCCGATATGTGGGTGTTTAATCGAAAATAAATCTGTTTTATCAAGGGTTTTTCGAACATTGAACCGGAATTTTTTCTGCGCATGGCAAGCTTCACACGTTTGTTCATTAGACCATTCACGGTGACAAGCCAGACAGCTCCGATGGTAGGCTCCATTTAAACTCGGTTCCTCCAGGGAAGCCTCAGCGGGGTCCTCTAAGTGACATTCTGCACAGGCTGTATAATCATCATCTTCTGCATAGTGGTGACATGCGGTACAACCTTCTCCCATGTTCTCCATCCGAGCATGCTGACCATGATTAAATTCAACAGGGTTAAAGATGTTCTCCATGATATCAATGGTGATGTTTTCAGGATATTCCGGTATGCCCTGACCATAAAGTGTAGCCACCACCAGAAGTATCAATAATAGTTTTATGTTCCAATTCATGACTATTTCCTTTAACAACCTGTAATCCTGTTATTCACATTGAGTCTCAAGTGCGTAAGCAACCTCTTTAGGGGATAATCCGCAGCTCATCCCCCAAAGATTAAGGCAAGTAAACAGATTTATTCTGGATAGGGGTGCATGATGTCCTTTACTCTGACCGCATAATCAAAGGGTTTAAAAGTTGGTGAGTCAGTATTATGACACCTAGTACAAGCCGTTTCATCTACTTTCAGAAAACCCAGATCTTTACAATCGATCTCGCCAGCTCGGACCAACATCATGGTCTTCTTTGATTTATATGCATTCCCAGGGCCATGACACGATTCGCAGCCCACACGTGATAAATCATTATTCACTTTTACGGCTCTTGCATTGGCAACATCCACATCTAAAGTATATCCACCAGCCTCACCCCAACCGGTTACATGGCAGCGTAAACATTCTGGAGATTCTTCAGGTTTTGTGGTGATTCCCATTTTTTTTGCAATGGCTTGTGATTCTGCACTCAGAAGTGTCTCATACGATCTAGCATGTGCTCTAGATTCCCAGATTTTATACTGACTACCCTTCGCAGCTTTGTTGTGACATACTTTGCATTTCATGGAGCCGACATATTTAACCGGCTTCCCTTGGGCCATGAGACCAACATAGGCAAAAGCGAACAGACAGATAAGTACTCGTTTCATTCTTAATTCCCTCAATTACGCAAAAGGTATAATAATCTTCTGCAGGGTTAATATTTGTCAATTACCAGCTACTGTTATGGCAACTAGAATGCCAATATTTTGAGCAATCCTCCACCAAAACCCCATCTGCATTGAAATTCGTGTCCATCTGTTGATATTTTCAACAATATCTAGAAATATATTTATCCTGTAAGTCATTGTTTTATATGGTACTACTGTAGATGTTCATAGTATTATGAAAAAATATCTCTTCTCTCTCATAAACTTTTCCTGAATTGTTGAATTATTCATCGCGTGCCTGTATTCCGCTATGTTTTTCAAAATCAACATATCCGGTAAATCTCAGATACATTCACACAAAACAACCCGTAACTTATTGTTTTATTGTGATTTATATTCATAATATATCACGTTTTATAATGTGTATAGATTCATTACAGTTGTTGAATATTTCAACATGCTTTTAAATGGCTTAAACATTGACCTGCGTCCGAGTCATCAAAAACATGTTGAGATATTCAACATTTTTCATGTTTTTGCTCGAATTCACCTTCACTAACTACCCTGCTGATTATATGGAACTTAGCTATCATTTTTCGGCTTGGCACTGCTCTTGAACTAGAAGAGGTGAACTAAAAAGGAGCTTCATTATGGTCGTCTTACTAGTCATTTTATTCGCAGCAGCAGCCATTTCAATTACCTGGTTTCAAGGAATGAAACGGTTTCAAGCTTTAAGTGCTTCACCCATCGTAAAACAGCAAGCTTATCAATTCAATATGGAAAAGCTAGCCATCCCAGCAGGGATTTATTTCAGTCCCACACATAGTTGGGCACACCTTCAAACCAATGGGCAAGCGAAAATTGGGGTTGATGCATTTATCCAGGGACTCACCGGTATTCTATCGGCAATCCATGTTCCGGAACAGGGAACCGATATTCAACAGGGCGAGCCCCTCTTTAGTATTGTCCATAAAGGGAAAAAGCTGGTTATCTCTGCACCGATCTCTGGAAAAGTCAAACAGATCAACACGGAGGCTTTGCAGAATCTGCGTATGGTGCATCGGGATCCTTATTCCTATGGCTGGCTCGTAGAGATGGTACCCACAAATTGGGAAGATGAGACCCAACGTCTTTTTCTTGGTCAACGATCAACAGCATGGTTGAAAACAGAAATGGTCCGTATCCGAGATTTCTTTGCTCATTCGTTTGCCCCACCGGATTCTGAAAGCGGACTGGTATTGCTCCAGGATGGTGGGGAGATTGCCGAATGTGCCCTTGCATTTGCTGGAAAGGGATTGTGGGGGTCCTTCCAAAAGCTGATTCTTGATCAAGCTAATACTGAATTAACTACTCATTCCTAATCCAGGGATGAGATAAATCATACTGTCGTAGAGAGGAATCTATAAGCATGTCTATCGATCGTCGCGAATTTCTAAAAACCCTGGGGGTGGCCGGAGCTGGATTGACTGGTGTCTCTGCCCTGGGCAAATCTAAACCGGAACCTGATGCCGAAGAGTTTTATGCCATACTGCATGATATATCCCTCTGCGAAGGTTGTCAAGAATGTGAGTTCGCCTGCGCAGCGGCAAACAATTTACCAACAATATCAGATGATGATTATCCTGATTCGAGTATCAGAAGAGAGTTGAAACCCAAGCAATACACTGTGATTAATGCGGTTGAAACTTCAGTGGGTGAAGTCTATACCAAACAGCAATGTATGCATTGTGCACAGCCAGCATGTGCTTCTGCTTGTTTAACGCAGGCAATGAAAAAGCAAGAGTCTGGCCCAGTGACCTGGGAAGAAGGCAAATGTATGGGCTGCCGATATTGCATGATATCGTGTCCATTTGATATCCCAAAATTCGAATTTGATAGCAACAACCCAAAGATTGGTAAATGCCAAATGTGTTTTGACAAACTTCAGAAGGGCGAAGTACCTGCCTGTGTTGATGCCTGTCCTGCCGGCGCATTAACTTTTGGGAAACGAAGTGATATCCTGAGAGAAGCCCGAAATCGAATTTTTGATAATCCAGGTACCTATGTAGATCATATCTATGGTGAACATGAAGCAGGTGGCACATCCTGGTTAAACATCTCACCTGTTCCCTTTGAAGAATTAGGATTCAAAACCGATCTTGAAACAAAACCCTATCCAGAATTGACCAAGGGATTCCTTTATAGCGTTCCCTCTGTTTTTATTCTATGGCCTGCTCTGCTTATGGGTTTGAGAGAAGCCACCCGCATTGACGAGAAGGAGGGAGATGACCATGAGTGAGCATGTCCTTCAAGATGACCTGGCCCCGACTCAAAGTCGTTGGAAGTTTATCCTATCCGAATTAAAGCCCCGCGGTAGTGTCTGGACCATCTTTAACATGATATCTGTTCCCATGGTGTTACTGGCAGCCGTACTGATCGTAATTCGCTTTATTTATGGCCTCTCAGCTGTTTCCAATGTCACCCAGAGTGTTCCCTGGGGATTGTGGAAGGGATTTAATGTTGTTACCGGGGTGGCCTTTGCCGGTGGAGCCTATGTTCTAACCTTTATGGTCTATATTTTAGGTCTCGAAAAATATAAACCTCTGGTCAGAGTAACTGTTCTCAACGGGTTTTTAGCCTATACTTTTTATGCGTTCGCCTTGATTCTGGACCTTGGTAAACCTTGGAACATAATCAATCCCATCATCGGTAACTCTTTTGGAACGAGCAGTATTCTCTTTTTGGTTGCCTGGCACTTTATGCTTTACATCGTAGCTCAAATGATCGAATTCTCACCGACTGTAGCTGAATGGTTGGGTTCTGAACGTGCTCGCCGAAACTTAAAGCGCCTGACCATTGGAGCAGTTGTATTCGGAATCACACTCTCCACACTCCATCAATCAGGTTTGGGAGCCTTATTTCTCATGGCAAAAGGTAAGATTCACCCCTTGTGGTACTCAGAGTTTATTCCCACCCTATTTTTCGTTTCCAGCATATTTGCAGGACTCAGTGTGGTCATCTTTCAAGGCAGTATTTTGCAGCGGGTGTTTTCCTATCAAATGGATGAACATAGTGATGAACGGCATAATATTATGATCAGGGGACTCGCAAGGGTCTGCGCTATATCTATGTTTGCCTATTTCTTCCTCAAAATCATCGACATGGTTCACAATCACACGCTGGTCTATCTCACGACACCCATGGGTGCCTGGTATTTGGTAGAGCTGATAGGATTTGTGCTTGTCCCCATGCTCCTCTTTGTATATGGGGTTCGAATTGGAACACCACTGATTATTAAAGTTGCCTCAATTATGACATTAATTGGAATTGTCCTAAATCGGATGAACATTTCTGTTATTGCCTACCGTTGGGAAGAATTACCACGCTATATACCCTCCTGGATGGAATTCGAGGTAACGATCTCAATCCTCTTCGTACAAATTTGGATTTTCCGATGGGTGATTCATCGTATGCCCGTTTTAAGAACCATGGAAACAATGACATTAACCGCAAAAAGTGAAGGATAGCCTCTATTATGGAAAGCTTTACTTACACCAATATGTTTGCCACCAAAGGCATTGAGTATTTATTAATCATCAGCTTTTTCCTTGTCTTTATTCCCTTTTATCAATTTTTGAGAGAAGTGGAGAGTCCCCTCTTTTCGCTCTCAAAAGTGCGCCTACCCAAGGGGGTCTTCTTTGATAAAACCCATACTTGGGCCTATCTGAGATCAGCTGGACAAATTCAAGTTGGCATTGATGATTTTTTATCAGCACTGACGGGTTCAGTCTCCATAAAGCTCATGAAACAGAGCGGAGAAACAATCGCCCGTGGGGAGCATCTTGCAACCTTATTGGGTGATGGGAAAAACCTTAAAGTTTATTCACCTGTGAGCGGAACACTTAGGGCAATAAACCGGAGTGCTCTCAAAAGAATCAGCAAGCGCACCAATAATGATTTCACAGAGAACTGGTTATTTGATATGGAACCCGTTCGGTGGGATATTGAAAAGAAGATGCTCATTCTCGGGGAAAAAGCTCAGGAGTGGATACGGAGTGAACAGACACGGCTACGCGATGTCCTGGCTTTTGCTGAGCGCAAATATGACTTAACTGCCCAACCCATCATACTCCAGGAGGGTGGTGAGATTGTAGACCAAGTGCTGGAATCCTTGTCACCTGAGATTTGGGAAGAGTTTCAGAGTGAGTTTATTGATGCTGTAAAAAGCTAAGGGAACCTATAGGGTGTCAGTCTTCGACCTCTAAATCGTTTAAATAACTGGCACCTTTCAGCACATTTTAAGTACGTCGCGCCAAAGGGATTGACATGGATTCACAAAAATGTATTTGGATGGATGCGGGTGCAGTAGAATATCAGCTCTGCCCCCTTAAACTGAACTGCGATCTTTGTGACTTTCACAAAGAAATGATCAGGGGCTGTCGAACGCATTCATCCTGGTCCGTCTCGACCATGTTAGGTATCCGTTGTCCAGATGATTCTGTGGTTCAGTTTCAACCCGGACTCCAATACCTAGAGGGACATTTCTGGTTTAAACGAATTGCAGCGGGCCGCATTCAACTGGGGATCGATGCATTTTTATGGCACCTATTTTCATCATTTCACAGGCTCTTAACACCAAAAAATACACCCGTATTAATCCAGGATCAGTGCTTCGGATGGCTTCTACTCGAGGGTGGCATCATTTATCTAAGAACACCCATTGCTGGTAAGGTTGTCGCTGTCAACCCTTTCTTCTTAGCAGAGGAAATCAAGGATACGCACCTTTACCTTGCTCCAGAACATGAATTGTGGATTGTGGAACTCGAGGTGAGTACGCCAAATAAGTTCACCAGTCTGAGCCGCGATCAATACACCTCTCAAGCAAAAGAAGATTGCTCTAAATTTGAAAACATCAACCGCGTACAAGATGATTCTGAATTATCTACTCGATTCCGTTATCCTCGAATGGACAAACGTGAGTTCTCAAAATACTTGCTTATGATCAGCGACAATCATGCATTTATTTGTTAATTGGCATACATTCTGCACCATTAACTTTCGCTACTATTTACTAACACTAGTATTGAGTTTGGGAAGAGATTATGAGAGCTGGGCTTGATCGGATTCTACTTAGGATTAATCGAATAAATTTAGTGCCTTCATTTCTAAAACCTCACTCATTATATGGTCACCTGGTCACCCTCCTGCTCTCCATGTCTGTCCTCATCTTTGCCTTTCTCGCATGGCTTATATTTTCCATGTCAAATAACTATCTTGAAGATGTCACAACTCGCTGTGGTAAACGAATGGCAGGATTGATCAACCAAACCATTCGAAGTAGTATGTTCTCGAAAAACCATGTAGAACTCACCACTGCGATTCGCCAAGTCCAAGAGATGCCCGGAGTAAGCGCAATTCGAATATATAATGGTCAGGGAGAGGTAAAACATTATACACTTGGTGCTACAGATGCTTGCCACGAGGACACGGCCTTCTCTACTTTCTCAGCCTTACACACGTTAAGTAAAGCGCAAAACTGGGAGATTCAGTCCACCTGCATTCACACCATTGAACATGATGGTAGTCGTTGCATGATCATTCATGCCCCCATCCTATCGACCCCCGACTGTCGCTCATCTGGATGCCACCAGAGCCAGAGTCAATCAGAAATTCTTGGCATCACTCAAATCGAGTTGCCCCTCACAGAAATGGACAAGGCCCTAGATTATATCCTATACGAATATTTCAGTCTAGTCGTCATTTTCCTTGTATTGATTATGAGTACACTCCTTTTCTTTGTTCAGCGAAGAATCAATCGTCCCTTAAAACATATTGTCGAAGCCAGCAGGTCCGTATCTGCGGGAAATATGTCGGTCAGAGTGGATGTCCAATCAAGTGATCTCGTGGATATCCATGAAGTTGGGATGGCCATAAATACCATGCTTGAATCAATTGACCAGAGCAACCATGAGCTCCGACAATGGTCTAATGAGCTGGAAAATAAAGTCAGAGTTAAATCTGAAGATATGGCTCGAAGCCAAAACGAGATATACCAAATTGAACGACTGGCTTCTCTCGGTCGCCTATCATCATCCGTTGCCCATGAAATAAACAATCCACTCGCTGGTGTGCTCACGTATGCAAAGCTGGTTTCCCGTATTCTCCAGAACTCTGTCCTAACCGATGAGAGAAAGACCGCTATTTTAAAACACCTTGATATGATCCAATCTGAGACAACCCGATGTGGAAATATTGTTAAAGGCTTGCTTAATTTTTCCAGAGATCGTAGTCTAAAATTTGATCAGTTGCAGCTCAATGACGTACTGCATGAAACCGAGCAGCTCATTCAACATAGTTTCCAGATTTCTGATGTTCGGTTAGTCTCTGATTTTTCCGCACCCAGAGACCTGATTAACGCCAATGGAAATCAGATTATTCAAGCCTGTCTGGCCGTTTTGAACAATGCCCTGGAAGCGGTCAAGGGTGAAGGAGATAACCTGGTTACCTACCGAAGTTATAATCCCGATATGACCCACATTACGATTGAAATAAGGGACAATGGAATTGGCATACCAGCGGAAGATATTGAACATATATTTGAGCCATTCTTCTCCCGTAAAAAAGAGATGTCAGGGATTGGTCTGGGGCTGGCAGTCACCTATGGTATTCTGGAACAGCATAAAGCAAAAGTCCATGTTGAATCTGCCCCAGGAAAAGGGACCAGTATAAAATTTATTTTCGAACTAGCAGATAGGAACACAACAGATGGATAACAATCTCTCTATTTTAATCGTCGATGATGAACTATCAGTACGTGATTCTCTATCAAACTGGTTTATCGAGGATGGCTATTCGGTGGATACAGCTGAAGACGCCAAAGTAGCCCTCAAGAAAATTGAAGCCTTTAACTTTCATATCATTCTAGTAGATATCAAACTGCCGGGAATGGATGGTTTGGAATTAAACAGGCGGATTAAATCTATCAATGAAGAAACTATTGTTATCATCATGACTGCCTTTGCTTCAGTGGATTCTGCCGTTGAGGCGCTCAAAGATGGCGCCTATGACTATATCTGTAAACCATTTGATCCTGATGCTGTTACCCACATTATCCGGAATGCCAGCAAGAACATCCAGTTGAGTCACGAAAATCTTTCGCTGCAAGAGCGGATCAAGAGTTTGGTGAATGTTGAAGACATAATAGGTGGGAGTGACAGCATTCTGCAAGTATTAGAGCAGGTGCGGGTCGTCGCTGAAACAGATTCTACCGTGATCATCACGGGCGATAGCGGTACAGGGAAAGAGCTGTTTGCCAAGGCGATTCATATGAATTCCCCCCGCCGGTTTTTTCCAATGGTTACTGTGCATTGCGGTGCCATTGCGGAAAACTTGATGGAAAGTGAACTTTTTGGCCATGAACGCGGAGCCTTTACTGGGGCGCAATACGCTCGAAAAGGTAAATTCGAAATGGCAGATGGTGCCACCTTGTTCCTGGATGAGATTTCCACTATATCCATAAAAATGCAAATCGAATTACTTCGAGTATTGGAGAGCAAACACTTCACTCGCGTAGGGGGTAATCGTGAATTAAAATCGGATTTCCGTGTGATCTGTGCGACGAATCGTGATCTTAAATCAATGGTAGACGCCGGTGAATTTAGAGAAGATCTTTATTATCGCTTGAATGTATTTACCATTGATATTCCTCCTCTCCGAGAGCGGGTTGAAGACATCAAACTTTTGGCCCAGCATTTCGTCAAAATGTATGCTGAACAAATGAACAGGGCAACAACGCACGTTGGTAAACGAGCCATGAATGCACTTGAAAATTATCCTTTCCCTGGAAATGTCCGCGAGCTGGAAAACTTGATCGAGCGAGCTATTGTAATTGGTACCGGTGATAGTGTCCGTTTGAAAGATTTACCCTTCGATCGTGTACTTACAAAACCAACCTGGGAATCCATACAGGAGATGGAACATCATCATATTGTATCCATCCTGGATAAGTATGACTGGAATATTTCGCGATCAGCAAAGGCTTTGGGGGTAGATCGCGTCACCTTGTACAGTAAGATTAAGAAATATCAGATCGAGAAATCCAAGTAAATTAGCTTTACGAACATGTCCTTGATCCGGATCATTCCAATGCAGTTCACACGGGTGGACTTGTTGGAAAAGATGTTACCACTCATCAGCTCCAGGCTTCATATGAACACCTCTCTAAGTGAATATTACCTAGACCTTACCCATTTTTTTGATCCTGTTCGCTCACAATACAATGCCAATGATATAATCAAAAAATTGGTTCCATTGGCAAAGGAAGGTGACCGGGTTGTTGGGATTACCGACCTTGATCTTTTTATCCCGGTTCTAAGCTATATTTTTGGTCAAGCCTATCTAGGTGGTTCAGCCGCTCTGGTCTCTGGTCATCGTCTCGAGAATAAACGCTATGGACTTGTAAATGACCCTCAAATGTACGCTGACCGCCTCTTGAAATGTGTTTTGCATGAACTCGGTCACGCTTTTGGACTCATCCATTGTCATAAACCTGGTTGTGTTATGGTCTCTACAACTTATGTGGAAGAAATGGATCAAAAGTCCGATCGGTTTTGCGGAAAATGTTTATCAGAATTATCAAGAAGGTCCTCGCTGGGAACATCCTCATAAACATCACGAATCTCATCCATCGCTAGTTGAATAGCTAGGGTGATATAATCATGGACCATCAATTCAAAGAACTAACGATTGTGAAAGCGAGTATAAGAGGCCGGAGCAAGCGCTATATCATAGGCATCTTCGACCTCATCAATGGCCATCTGAATGGTCAAGTCGATATCATCCCTGATACGTCGTTCTAGATTACGAATAGTGGATTGTGTGAGAAGATTGTGAATCACGATATCTGAGAGACTTTGGTAAACATCTACCACTTCCGCCAGATTGAATCCTTCATGAATTCTGATGCTGGCAATAAATCGGGCATAATTTGCCATCGCTAGGCGATCACCCGTTCGTACAGAAACTTTAAGCAGGTTAAATAGAATCCCAAAATACCAGGCCAGTTTTTCTGTTTCCATTTTTTGGTAGGATGGAAACCGACTTTCATTTTCTGGGGCCGTAACCAAATATTGCAGGCTAGTTAATATCTTTGTCTCTTGTAATGTGAGCGCTTCAGCAATTCGTAGATTTGGCCGATCAGGAGATTTAAATAGAGCCAGGCTATTCTTGTGATGCCATTCTACGGGAAAGGTTTTCATGTGTTCAATCACGTGTAATATGCGTCTCTCAAGTGAATATCGAGGAATGGTATTCCATTTAAGTGTATCCCTTGTATAGGCTGCATCAACCTCCATCCGTTGATCAACATATTTCATCATCCAGGGACGTTCAAAAGGTCGCTTGCCAATCACCCGACCTAACAAATCCAGCATAATGACCCCCAGTCGAGCCAATGGAATAGGCATGTGAATGGCACGACGTTGTTCCCCAAACACAAAGCGCGTGCTCAAGTCATATAGCTCTTGGTGGCTGGTACTTGCATCAGGACTGGCAATCAAAACATCGAATGGTTTCAATTGATCAGATTGCTCAAGAACGGATCGTAGCATCCTGGATAGACAAACAATGTGGATATATGGAACGGCTGAGTTACCTGCTCCACCCAACACATTTGATTTCCATGAGCGTGATGACCAGGTATCTAAAAACTTATACAACGGGCCATACTCACACCAATCACTGAACACTGCAGCGAATCGAACGACGGTACAGGGGAACGATTCAGACCACTTCTCGGCCATCGCCTCACCTACTATTTTGGTTACTGCATAAGGGAAATTAGCATCTAGCGAGCTGGTTTCGGTAAGTGTTTCCCCAATTTTTGGGAATTCTGAAACAACTAGAGAGCTTGCAAAAATGAATCTTTTCAGTCCCAGTGATGCTGCCTCTTCGAAAATAATCTCTGAACCATTAATATTGGTCCGTTCATATTCAGGGTTGGGTTCATTCGAAAAATCAAAAAAAGCTGCGAGATGGATGAAA
>Ga0307987_1000371_pt1 | contig 27088 bp, 14 predicted proteins | sample EllFjometagen181_FD_203157 | JGI IMG/M metagenome (GOLD analysis project Ga0307987, IMG submission 203157) | Marine microbial communities from Ellis Fjord, Antarctic Ocean - #181 | ecosystem: Environmental > Aquatic > Marine > Unclassified | place: Southern Ocean | collected 2014-10-08 | reverse complement strand
TAATTGTTGTAGCACAGGAGTGTGGTCTAGACCTATCCAGTGGAGGAGATGGATATAAAATACTGATTGCATCAAGCCTAATGAGAAAGGGCTTATCATACGAAGATATCAAGCGAATTTATAAATATAAGAAGAAGTTAGATGGTTAGATAGGTAGACATGCTCTGACGGAACATTTAATTCTAGCCTAGGGTAAGCGACGAGCAGGAGTGTAACCCTTGTATAATAAAGCCCAATTGTTTTTAAGTCAAAATGGAGAACAAAAAAATAGCAGACTTTATGTTTTTGATTTTTCAACATAAAAGTCTGCCGTTTGAACTCCTGTTCGAAAACAGGTAAAAAGAACGGGGGAAACTCGTTCTCTATTTACAATAAGCGAAGCTATCTATTTACTGCGTGCAACGCACGCTTTCACTATTATCAGTGCTTTATCCATATCCACTTTTGATACATTTAGAGGTGGAATAAACCTTAAAACATTTAGTCCTGCAGGAACAGTAAGCACTCCAGCTTCAGCAAGTTTCTGATATAGAGGCTTAACTGCATTTTTAGATACAAGACCTAATAACAGACCTTTTCCTCTGACACCTGTATACTCATCATTACCCTCGATGATTTTCAACAAACCATCAGTAAAATATTTGCCGGATTCAACTGCTTTTTCAAGAAGTTTTTCTTCTTTGCAAACTTTTATTACCGTAAGTGCTGCTGTACATGCAAGAGGTGTTCCTCCGAATGTTGTGGCATGGTTTCCAGGTTGAAACACATCAGAGTATTTTGGAGAGGCAGCTAGACCACCTATTGGAAAACCATTTCCCAATGCTTTTGCAAAAGATATAACGTCAGGTGCAACAGTGTAGTGCTGATATCCAAACCATTTACCTGTTCTTCCCATTCCGCATTGTACTTCATCACAAAGCATTAGCAAATTGTTTTCATCGCAAATTGCCCTGACTCCTTCAACAAATTCAGGTGTAGCTGGCAAAACACCACCCTCACCTTGAATTATCTCAAACATTATTGCAACTGTTTTTTCATTTATTAATGCCTTTACAGAATCCAAATTATTAAATTCTGCATGAACAAACCCAGAGGGCATTGGTTCAAAACCTTTTTGAATTTTATCCTGCCCTGTTGCAGCAGCAGTTGCAAGAGTCCTTCCATGAAATGATTGCTTCATGGTAATGATTTCATACCTGCCATCATCATGTCCCCATAACCTTGCAAGCTTAATCATTCCTTCATTTGCTTCCGCACCTGAATTTGCAAAAAAACATTTTCCACCCATTGAAATCTCTGAGATTTCTTTGGCCAACAAAGCCTGAGGCTCCGTGTAAAAAATATTTGAGACGTGTACAAGTGTATTCACCTGCTTCTCTATTGCTTCAATATACGCAGGATGCGAATGTCCAATGTTTGTCACCGCAATACCACTTGTAAAATCCAAGTACTCTTTTCCATCTTTATCCCAAACATGCGAACCAATGCCTTTTACCAAAGCAATTTCTGGCGCATATGTTGGCATAACATACTCACTATATAATTTTTTTATTGTTTCCATCTTCTATAATCTCCGTTCCAACACCTTGTGTTGTAAATAATTCTAATAATAGGGAGTGCTGCATTCTTCCATCTACCATATGTATTTTATGCACTCCACTTTTTAAAGCTTCTATACCACTGTTAATCTTGGGTAACATTCCCCCACTTATGATGCCGCGTTCAATTAATTTTTCAACATCCTTTACGTAAAGAGTCGATATTAATGAATGATTATCTTCTATATCGGTCATAAGGCCAGGAACATCTGACAAAAAAACAAGCTTTCTTGATTTTAAAGCTGCAGCAATGGCCGCGGCTGCAACATCAGCGTTGATGTTATACAAGTTGCCGTCCTTGTCCTTCCCTAGTGGTGTAACAACAGGAATCTGTCGTCGTCGTAGGGCTTCAAAGATTGGTTCAGGATTAACGCTAACAGGATTTCCCACGAATCCCCAATCGATTGTATTACCATCCTTGTCTTCTGCAACCATTTTTTTTGCAACAATAATATCCTCACCCTTAATCTGTATGGCTTCCGCACCAGATGTTTTAAGAAGAGCAATAATATCCTCATTTACTTCATTTGTTAAGACATCATGTACCACATGAATGGCTACATCATCTGTAACCCTCAGTCCATCCATAAAGTGTGATTTAACCCCCTTGCTCTTCATGCCTCTTGAAATGGCCTTTCCGCCTCCGTGTACAATCACAGATTTCATTCCCACGCATTCCATAAAAGTTACATCCTGAAGAATTCCTTTTTTATGGTTCTCCTCTTCCATTGCACTGCCACCAAATTTGACAACAACAATGGCATCCCTAAATTTTTGTATATACGGTAGAGCTTCAATCAAGACCGCTGCTTTTTGAATATATTTATTCATGTTTATATATCTTTCCTTTTTTAGTACGGGCGACACATGTGTCGCCCCTACCCCCATTTTCATATTCACACTTTACAGAAACACTTCCTGCTCACGGCAGTGTAACATTTACCATTCACCATTCACCATTTACAATTATTTATGTCGTATACTCCGCATTAATCTTCACATACTCATATGAACAATCGCAAGTATAAAGGTTGTAACACCCTTCTGCAATGTGCAAATTAACAGTAATAACAAATTCCTCTTGTCTCATTATTGCTTCAAGCTCTTCAAGTTTGCCCTGAACAACCATACCAGCTTTTACGCACTGTGTTGAATTATAAAATATATCTACTTTTTCTTCAACTAACTCTGCACCAGAATATCCAGCAGCATCAATGATTCTTCCCCAGTTGGGATCATTTCCAAACCATGACGTTTTCACAAGCAGCGAATTACCAATTGCTCTTGCAACTAGGTTTGCATCATCATCGCTTTCGGCACCATTAACAATAACTTCAACAAATTTAGTAACTCCTTCGCCATCTCTAACAAGCTCTTTTGCAAGGTATAGTGCTGTTTCACAAATTGCATCCCTGAAAACATACCACTCTTTATGCTCTTGAGTTAATAAATAATTGCCAGCAAGTCCATTTGCCATAATAAAGAATGAATCGTTACAGCTTTGGTCTCCATCAACAGTAATCCTATTAAATGTGTTTGATGTCACATCTTTAATACATGCATCCAAAGCGTCTTTTGCTACATTGGCATCAGTTGTAATATATGCAAGCATTGTTGCCATATTTGGTTCAATCATGCCAACGCCTTTTGCCATTGCACCAATTTTTACGACCTTGCCGTCAATAACAATTTCTTTGGAAAACTCTTTTGGGCGCGTATCTGTTGTCATAATTGCTCTTGCTGCAATTGCCCCTGCATCTTCAACACATGCAATTTCTGAACATATTCTTTTTATACCATCTGAAACTTTATTCATTGGCAAGGATACACCAATAACCCCTGTTGAACAGACGTAAACAGAATTATTTGCAATACCTAAAGCACTTGCTGTCTCAAACGCCATCGTTTTAGCATCTTTTAATCCCTGAACACCATTACATGCATTTGCATTTTTACTGTTAATAATTATTGCTCTTGCCTTATTCCCACTGTCAAGCTGTTCAATACAAAATTTTACAGGTGCTCCCTTAATTTTGTTTGTAGTAAAAACCGCTGCAATTTCTGCATCAACATCTGAGCAAATCAGTGCCATGTCTAAAGTGTCATTTTTGATTCCAGCATTTATTCCTGTTGCATGAAATCCTTTTGGAATTGTTATCCCGCTCATTAATTATCTCTCATTCATTTAAATTAAAACCGACTAAACTATATAACAATATTACAGGCAATTGCAAACGAAAAAACAAAGCATAATGCCTAAATCTTACGGTTAATACTTTTTTAGAACACAGATGACACTGATTAAGCAGATTGACACAGACTAATAATCGTTATAACTTGTTATTTTTTAACAAAACATACGACCTAGCACAAAAATAAATAATAGGGTGAAACTAGCTTTGCTAGTCCAGCTTGCGAGTGGCCTACATTCGTCCCCATTCTCATAAGAATAATAAGATGGTAATGGGGACATTACCGCTCCCGTGCAACAAGACAAGCGTTAGATGCAAAACGGGAGCGAAAACGTCCCCGTTTTCATAGGAGTAATAAGATAAAGAGTTCTAGTATAAATACACTCATCTGCGATATTCCGAAAAAATCAGCGTCATCCGTGTTCTAAGAGCTTTTAACCCTAAAAACAAAGCATAATGCACAAAGTTAGAAAATTGCTTGAAAATTATAAGATAATTTAGTACTATCGCGTTTAAATTTTAGAACAAATAGATTTATTGAGTTTGTGGAAACCCAAAAATACTATTTCATATGAAAGGTCAAAACAATGGCAGCAGTAGTAGATACAGATATTTGCACAGGATGCAGTGCATGCGTGGGTTCTTGCCCAGTAGAAGCAATTACAATCGTAGATGATAAAGCAGTTATCGATGCAGACATATGCGTTGATTGCGGTGCTTGTGTTGGCGAATGCCCATGCGAAGCTATCAGCTTGTAATTTTTATGCAAATTGCATAAGATGACGATAGATGTGTATAGATAATTGCTTGTCTGTGCGCATCTTTTTTTTTAATAAGTAGGGTTACTGTTTAATATGAGAATGCCTAAGATTTGGACATAAGACACTTTCACCTTTAGCTCGCTAAAGGTACAGTGTTGCATGTTAAAAGGTTGGGTATTATCGCATTACAAATTCATAAAATATATGAACTTTATATTAAAGTTAATCTACAATTTTTTTGGACAAAACATGCCAAAAAACTTGCATTTATAGTGCGATAGGCAGAACTTATCAGACTATCAACTAATAGATTATGAATTGAACAGGAAACCCTAAAAGAATTTCTAGGTATAAATATGAATATATATATGTTTAAATCCAAAATTCATAGAGCAACTTTAACGGGAAATCACCTGGATTACGAAGGTAGTATCTCTATTGATACAGATTTACTAGAAGCTTCTGGCATCTTACCAGGAGAACAAGTACACGTTGTTAATCTTAACAATGGTTCTCGTTTAGTTACATATGTGATAAAAGATGAAAAAGGTTCTGGAACTATAATGTTAAATGGACCAGCAGCTCGTCTTGGACTAAAAGGTGATAAAGTAGTCATTATTGCTTATTGCGAAATGGATCAAGAATCTGCAAAAGAGTATAAACCTATAGTTGTAAAGGTTGACGAAAATAATAAACCAATTTAAGGAGTTTATTTTGCAAAAATATGGATCTATTTTTTGTAATGGTGACTATGTGCACAACGATGAAGTACAAAAACTTCTTGAAGGTGCAGATTGTATAATAGCCGCAGATGGCGGATTAAAACACCTAAACTCCTTAAACATCTCTCCTACAGCAATTATTGGAGATATGGACTCAACAAATCCAGAAATGCTGATAAATCAAACTGCTGAAATTATTAAATTTCCCGCAAAGAAATCTCAAACAGACACAGAATTGGCTGTTGAATATCTTCAATCAAAAGGATACAAGAAGATTTTCTTAATTGGAGCAACCGGTAAAAGGCTAGATCACGAGCTTGGCAATATTTCTTTAATGGCAAACACCACCCAAACTCAACTTTTTATCATCGATAAAAATACAATTACCTTTGCAATTAATAGCACTTTTTCTACTACCAGCTTTCAACGCAAAAAGGAATCACTTGTATCAATTATTCCTTGTGGAACAACTTTTCCCTGTTTAACAACCACCGGACTGAAATATCCTCTAAACAAACAATATCTTCAAAATCCATGTCACGGCATAAGCAACATTGTTAATAGCAAACATACAACAATAACAATAGAAAATGATGCAACAGCAATCATATCAATAGAACACATCCTTCCGCTGCCAAAAAACAAAAAGGATTGCTAATGAACACATATGGGCAATTTAGTAAAGATGGATATGAATTTATAATCAACACCACAAGAACATCGCGCCAATGGTATAACTATTTATGGAACGAACACTATATCTCGTTGGTATCTCAAACCGGTCAAGGACAGGGATTTTCTCAAGATAGACTTGGCAATCGTAGACAGGCCGTTTTAGAAAGAATGTGCTTTTTACGCGATATTGACACAGGTGATTACTGGAATATAAATGGTCTTACTCCATCAGAAGAATACAAATGTATCCACGGCATGGGATACTCTAGTATTAAACAGAAAAAACATAATATAAAATCATCATTCAGAATCTTTGTGCCAGAGCAACAGAACTGTGAAATTTGGACAATCACAATATCAAACCAGAGCAACAAACGAACGAATCAAAGTCTGTTTTCATATGTACAACCTAAAATGGCATCTGAACCTGCGCCACAATCTTATTACTCTATAGATGCATCATTCAACAAAACCTTAAATGCCGCAATATTGAGTACTCCCAAAAACATGCCTAAGAGAGCACACAATTATCTACTAAGTGATTACCTAGTCAACAGGTATGACACTAGATATGATAGTTTTATAGGAACAGGAACAGGACAAAATCCAAATGCAGTTGTTGATGGCGAATGCCATAACAGCGAAAACCAGGAAGAAAGGGCTATTATTGCTCTGCAAAGCAATATTATCCTCGAGCCAAAGGAATCAATTACCATTAATATCATCACTGGTAATGCCAATGATATCGATGAAATCCAACAGGTACGTGATACGTTTTTTACATATAAAGAAACAATTGAAGACGAATTGTCAAAGGTTAAAACCAAAATAATCGACCAAACAAAAAGTGCTACATTTTCAACTCCAGATGATACACTTAATACATTTGCATCAATATGGTTGAAAAGGCAGATATCGTTAGGTATTCAATGGGCACGCGTAAGGCATAATGGTTTTAGAGATCAGATACAGGACATTGGTGCATATGCATCGATCAACTCAAAAGAGGCAACAAAACAGTTAAAAAGAGTTCTGGCATATCAATACCCTGCCGGCAACGCACCAAGAACATGGCTGAATGGCAAAATATTATTAAAAGACTTTTCAGATAACCACTCATGGATTGCATCATCAGTATACGATATTGTTGCAGAATCTGGCGATATTTCTTTGTTAAACAAAATAGTTGATTTTAATGATGGAACAAACGGCACTATATACGAACATGTTAAACGCTCTGTTGACTACATGTGGCAAGACCGAGGAATGTTTGGTCTATCACTATTACACTCAGGCGACTGGAATGACTGTCTGGAGGTCGCGGGTTCACAAGGAAAAGGAGTGAGTGTATGGCTATCAATGGCATACTGCGTGGCCGCCGACTACACAAAAAAACTTGCCGAAGCATTAAAAAAAGATGATGATGTTCAAGAGCTTACAAAAAATATTGATGAAATGAAAAATAATATTGCAGAAAATGCATGGGACGGCAATTATTATGTCAGAGCATACGATGACAACGGTAATGTTATAGGTAGCCATACAAACGAACAGGCAACACTATTCTTAAATTCTCAATCATGGGCTGTTCTGGCAAATATCCCTCGTGCAGAACAAGCATTAAAATATGCCGAAGAAAGACTTAATCGTGATCTGGGAATAATATCTGTCGAGAATGCTTTCAGCAAATTTGACGGAACAGTTGGACACATGAGCACAAAACAACCCGGCGTTGGAGAAAATGGTGGTGTTTACCTGCATTCCAGCACATTTAAATTAGTTGCAGATGCAATGCTTGGCAAAAATGAACTCGTTGAAGAAGGTATTAAAAAAATATTACCATTTGACTATACTTACTTCGAGCTGGATTGCGAACCATATGTGTTCTGCAATAGCTATCTTGCAATTGAAAACACTTACCGATATGGTACTACCGGGCAAAGCTGGGGAACTGGAACTGCCGGATGGTTCTACAAAGCGCTACTAAATTATGTTTATGGACTTAAACCGGAGATAAAAGGTCTAAAAATCAAACCATGCCTCCCGCCATCATGGAAAAAATGTGCTTTAAAATATCATTTCCGTGGAGCAACATATAACTTTGAATTCATTCAGAATAAATCAAAAAAAAGTACTGTCAACGGAACAGCAATTGACAAAAATGACTTCCTTCCATGCGACCCCGGCAAAGAATATAATGTCAGCATCTCCGTTTAAAATAAAAAACTTAGCCATTAAGAGTACTAACTTTTTTATGGTTCTTCATAAATTATTGTGGGTGTTTTATTTTATTCGCCCCCTTCCATGCTTCGCTTTTCAAGCTACGCAGGACGCAGTCAGGGTCGTATTGTTTTGTTATACTTGGGTTTATCATAAGACTTAGACAAACGTTGTTTGTCTCCGAGCCGAAGCGACTCGGCTACAGCTGTTATGCTACAAAACCAGTATTTTATGCAAGGACAGCTCACTGTAGCCGTGTCCCGTGGGCACGGAAATAAAGTCTTAGAACTGCGAAGCTGTTCAATATTAATAACCATGTATGAAATGCATGGTCAATTAATCATTATTAGTGTAACAACTGCAACGCAGTTGAATTTAAAGAATTTTGGTTCACCCATGGAAACCGTTACAAAGCCATTATTATTAATGCAACAACCCCGCCACTACTTACTGCGACAACAGAAAGTAGTAGCAGGGGAGAATAAAAACAAACAGATGATTCCCAAAATATGACGAAGAACTTCTTTTTAAATTAATAATAAAATTCCTTGACATTCTTCCGAGTAAAGAGCAAAATCACCTCGTTGTTTAACGATAAACAGAAAAGATTATATATAAATGAAAAAAGTAACCCAGAAAGATATAGCTTCAAGAGTTGGTGTGTCATGCCAACTGGTCTCAATTGTACTTAATAATAGTTCTGATATTCCACGTTGCCGACCAGAACTGACAAAAAAAATTATTAAAGTAGCCAACGAACTTAACTACAGACCAAGTCGAGTTGCCAAACAGATGAAACATAGGCGAACTGGCGGCATTGGTATTCTTATGAAGAACGTTGCACATGTTGAGCATGACCTACTACAAGCGCTGTTAAGTGAAGCAAAAAAAAATGACTACATGATAAGCCTGGAACAGGTCAAAGATGACAAACCTAATGATGTTGTTATTATTAACGAAGAAGTAGTTGATGGTATAATTGTATTTGCTGATATTAATCAGGAAACTCTAAACCAAATGGACAACATTCATGAGCCAATACTCTTTTACAACACATATAAACAAACAGGGACAGATGTAATAACCTGTGATGATTTTCAAGGTGGTGCATTAGCTGCTAGCAAATTAATAGAGGCTAACCGTAAAAAAATTGTCTACCTTACATATGACTCCCCTACTCATCCGTCATTAAAACAGCGTAAAGAAGGCATAGAAGGTGAATGCAAAAAAAATAACGTTGAGTTCATTGGTGAAATATGCTGCAAAAAAAGTGCTCAATACTATTCAGAAGAGTTAGCTCCAGAAATTGCAGAAAAACTAAAAAATATAGATTTTGACGGAGTAGTATTGTATAGCGATATGCTGGGAACTCATTTTTATGAAGCAATGAAGATTCTAGGTAAAAGTATTCCAAAGGACTGCTCGGTAATCTCATTTAACAACTCGGGTTTAGCCCAATTCATACGCCCTAGACTTACATCTCTTTATATTCCATATGAGACCATAGGATCCACAATCATTAACAAAGTTGTTGAGTTAATCAAGCAAGAAAATCAGACAGAAATACCTTCTCTTCAATATAAAGTTGCAGAATGGGATTCAGTTTAAACTTTAGTTTTTGACAATATTACTCACTCCTCATAAAACATGCAGATTAACTCCCTTCAACAAAAAAAACATTAGTATTCAAAAAAAAGTTGATTTTATCAAAACTTGGTGCTACCATAAGTTAAATTAATTGGAAAAGCTCCGTAGGAAGAATAATTATAAATGCTAAATGCTGACCACCAAAGGTAGAGGGTTAACAAATGTCAAGCAATGAAGCATAGCGAATGGCCTACTAGTCAAACTTTAATAGCCCCGTATGCAATGCGGGGTTAGTGATAATAAGAACAAAATTCTTACCTACCCACGGAGTGTCCTTCCTTGGATATTCCTTGTTGGCTATTGGATATTGAAACGGCAGTGTCTTAAAAAACAATGATCAACGAACAACGATTGATGTTGGTTATTGGATGTTGAAAAAAAGGAAAAAACAAAATGTCAAACGTTGCAGATAGATTACACAATGATAGACTTGTACAATTGCTTGGAATAGAGATTATAGATGAAAATGAAAAGTTTCCATCTTGTCAGCTAAAAATATGCAAGAAACATCTTAATGGTGTGGACTACACTCAAGGTGGTGCTATTTTCACACTGGCTGACTATGCCTTCGCAATTGCCTCAAACACTGATCAACGACTATCCTTAAGCATAAATACAACAATGAATTTCTTCAAAGCAACCAAAGAAAACGACATTCTTTACACAAAAACAAGAGAATTAAGCCGCACAAAAAAACTGTCTGTATACGAAGTTGAAATATACTGCGAAAAAACACTTGTTGCAACCTTCACAGGAACCGCATACAAAGTGGCTGACGGTTAAAAAATGCAATGCATTTTAGTTCTAAAGTCTATGTTCTAAGGTCTTACCAATCCAGATATCGCGCTGATTCATAGCCTAAACAACATAAGTAGGGTTTCCTGTTTAATGCGAGATAGGACGCTTCGCTGCTGTCGTAAACTCCAGCCTCAACAAGTTGGTTCATATATTTTTGTACTAAGATGATTTCGCCTTTAGCTCGCTAAAGGTAACTCATTGCAGTGACCCTCAAGACGAAGTCGTAGAGAGGCTTTTGCAACTAAAAATAAAATTGCAAGAGCAATGTAGCGTAGCGAAATGGCCTATAAGATGCGTGATCTCGCATTAAAGATTCATAAATCACATGAACTTTATATTAAAGTTCATCTGCAAGCATTTTTGCATATCACAGCCGTGCATAAGAATTACCCCTCCGTCAGGCTGCGCCTCTCGGATCTCCGCACTGTAAAACTTACCGACTGGCCTTAACCCGGTAGAATCCAGTTACATTGGTTGCTTCGGAATCTATGAAATTGTTTATCACCGATGTTGGCGGATTATTGGTAAAGACAGACACCCAAGATCCCATCACGAGGTCGGTTTTCCGCTCCAGATATTGCGTAGCCAATTTGCCACCTTTCCAGTCCACCCGCATACCGGATTCCTCACTCACGATATTCGTGATTTGAAGAAGGGATGTTGCACCGACCGGATCGGTATCACAAACCCATTCCTTCCACGTCGCCATGCCGTCGCTGTCAATGTCCAGAAGCTCCTGGGCTGCATAGGTTCCGTTCGTCAGACCGTGCGACGCCATCCATTCGAAAGGAACTCCATTGGACGTTAACAGCGGATTGGCGGTCGTCACAACGAAGTCATCCAGAGCGACAAAGGCGTCATTGTCCGTGATAAAAGAGAACCAGTTGAAACGGTTCGGGTTCGATGACATGGCGAACCAGCTTCCGCCGCCGGTTCTACCGCTATCGTTGAAGGTCCATGCCAGAGCATTGGTCAGGCAAGCTCCGTCCACGTAAACCTTAAAATAGCGGACGCTGTGGATCGGGTCATCGGTCTGGTAATCCAACTTGAAGGTCAACCGAACCCATTCCCCAGTGGAGACGGTTACACTATCAATCTCACTCCAGCGGTTCGATGCGGCACTCAGGTCGTAGTGCCAAACGGCGGGATGACCCTCTAGGGTGAACCCGACCGCCGCTTGCGCCCCCGCCAGAAAGTTTGTATCAATCGGCAGTGCCGCTTGGACGGGCAGCATCATGTAATCCGCCCAAATAATCTGCCCGGGGCTCATATCGAAAAGGCTGCTCACCGTTCTGCTCACTTCCAGCACTTTGGCGTGGTCGGCCAAGGGAAGCGGATAGCTGCAAGACTCGCTATACTCGGCTAACGATGCAATCAAGGTGCTATTGGTGGTGACCACTGCATTCGTCAAACTCACTGCCATCCAGCCATCAGCACCGCCAACCATTTCGTATCCGTTTGTGTACGCCTCGAAGGTTTCGGTATAGGGAATCGGATTGGGCACTAAAGAAAAGCTTGCCGTTACATTCACATCCGCCGTCACGCTGGTATCGGTGCGCGGATTCTCTGTGCTGGAATCACTCCAGTCGATAAAGACATAAGGGGGGGCCGGTACAGCCGTTACGGCAGTTCCGTCCGTCCCGGAATCAACCGTCTGCGAAGTCGTGCCGCTGATCGAACCGTTCGCACCCGCCGTGTAGTTCAGCGTGTAAGTCTGGATCGCAAAGTTAGCCATCACCGCAACATCCACCGTAACACTAAGATCAGTGCGTGGATTCTCTGTGCTGGAATCACTCCAGTCGATAAAAACATAGTGGGTGTCCGGTACCGCCGTTACGGCGGTCCCATCCGTTCCGAAAATAACCGTCTGCGAAGTCGTACCGCTGATTGAACCGTTCGCACCCGCCGTGTAAGTCAGCGCTTGATGTTGAGCGCTGAATATGTCCGAGGAAGAGGCCCAGACACCTCCTACGCTGTTGCTTGCATAATAGCGGTACCAGTACTGTTCGTTGGCGGAAATCGTGACGTTAGTGTGAAAAAGACCGTGACTTTTCAAGCCAAGGAAAACGACCGAGTCCCAATCGTTTGTGTCGGTTACGCCGTCGGTTTCTCCCCAATAGAGGAACACATCGGCGGGCCATCCGCCATCCGGATCCAGTTCTCCGTATAACTCCATGCCACTCTCCGTAATGAGGGTTGATGCCGGAGTGTTTTCGACCACTGGTGCCAGGTTTTCCAGTGTCCAGGTGGCTGCCGTAGGGGAAGATACCGTGCAGCGCCAGAGCGAGGTTTGATCATTCAGAAGATAGCGATCTCCCAGCAGCCCGGGAGAAGATGAAGGCGGATTTTCCGCCATGATCAGACGTCCGCCATGATAGGTATTACCTGCAATACCGTACATCGTGCTCAATGTATTGTAGGCCTCATCAAGTGTCATATTCCTGTGGGTAACGTCGTTTTCTGAACCAGAAGTCACAATGTTCTCGCTAACGGTTACGCCTTCCTCAAAAGATACATTGTCCAGGACTACGTCCATCGGGTGCCCCGAGGATGCCCCGAAAAGCACAGCCGTGTCGGCCGCAATAGCAACATCGGCAACCCTGAGTGTGGAGCCCTGCACGGCGTAGATGCCGTACGTATACCCAGCATCAATGGTGCAATTTGATATGGTGACCGTGTTAGTCCAATCACTTCTATCCGCCCCCACACGAATGGCGTAAATGGTGTCATTGGTTTCAAACCCACCATCGATTTTGAATTCGCAGTTCTCCAGCAGGAGAGACTGGCACTGCTGAGTTGCTAAGCCGATATTGGGATAAATGTAGACAGGGCAGTAGTCTGTACTAGCAGGGTTATCGTTTGTCGTCCGCAGGGCATAAAATACACAATCCCTAAAGGTAACATCCTCCATGTAGTAAATGTGCGTGTTATAAATAGACCCCGCATGAAACTCCGAATTGGAGATGTCAATACGCGCTTCTCTGGCATAAACCGTAAAACCTCCGTCTTGCAAGGTAATGTTGTCGCCAACGAAGTAACTGCCATCTTCTTGCGGCATAAAACCGATATCGAAGTCCCCGTCGCCCAGTGTCAGATTGGACACGGTTATACCACAATACCCCGAACCGCCATAACCCGTGGCATCCACTTCAACATCAATCCCTGATCCATTGGGATCGCCACCCGTGAAAAAGTCGGTGACAGAGATTTCCGTGTTTCCGCCTGTAGCCGTAAACCCGCCGCGAAAGAAGTTTGTCACCGAACAGTTTTGAATTGTGGCGTCAACGTTAAAATGAATGGCAATGGCGTCTGCCACCCCGTTCACAAAGTTACAGTCCACAATTTCGGAGACCAGTCTTCCGGCTTTGTTTCTGTCGCCTGCCAAAAAGATGGACGCCTGGTGCTCCAATTCAAAGGCGTCATAAGGTCCCTGGTTTTCCAGATTACCGTCAAAATTCAGGTTCGTGAACACAAGCGGTTCGGAGTCCATATCACCCAAATATAAGTAGCCGGCAACCGTTGTGGTAAAACAGCGCGTCCACTTATTGGATGTCGGCCACGTTTTGATCACGGCGGTCGCATCCCCCGGCTTCGTTTTAAAGGTCAGGCCCGATGTAACGTTTACACTATTTACCATGTAAGTTCCCGCCGGAAACTCAATGGTGCCACCAACATCTTTGATGTCGTCGACGGCGGCCTGGATGGCAACCGTATCGTTGGAGACGCCGTTGCCATAGGCGCCGTAGTCCTGCACGTCAATTGACGCGGCTGTGACCGTAGCGGCGAATAGTGTAACCCATGTCGTTGCAATTATCTGTTTCCAGTTCATTTTTTATCCTTTAATTAAATTGTAAAAATTAAGGCTCTGCCACGATTTCTGTGGCTGAGCGTTTTTGTTAGCCCCTCCGTAAGAGTATAGGCCATTTAATTGCTGTCGCAGGCTCCAGCCCCACTCCTTCGTCGTGTCGCGTACCATCTCCCCTAAACAGGGCAGGAGTACTTTGGCTCTAATACTTTACCAAAAGCTTTAATACACTCTGAAAACAAAACATAAAGAATATAAACAACATGTGTACAAAAATACTACAACTGTAAGATGCAAGTGCTCCTGCCCTGTTTAGGGGAGGTGGCAAGCGCAGCTTGACGGAGGGGTAATCCTGCCTTTCAAATGATTGTTTTTCGAAATTGTCATGGAAGACCATTGAATCGCCGCTGGCAATTTTTTGCTATCGGAACAACCCCTTTAAAATCCAAATGCAAGAAATTTTAATACATTATTTATTTTTCATTTTTACCATGATATATAATTTTGTAGATTTATATTGACTAGCGTTTTTTGCAGAAGTCCAATCCTGATGGGTTAGGGAGCAATTTCCAATACCAATATCAGCATTTTTTCCTGCTTTAAAATTATTAAAGGCAAAAACTATCTGTTCAGCCTTGTAGTTATGAACTTGCATCGAGCCATAGCCAAATACTTTGTCACTGATTTGATCTCCAAAGTCAAATTTAGAACTTGAAGCGCCAGGAACCTTGTCCACATTGTTTGGCCCATAATCATTGCTCCAAAATTCAATATTTCCGCCGTCCGGAAATTCACCGTTTTTGATGCTTTCAACATTCGATTTAACAAATAAATTTTTTACTTTCTGCTGAAAAAAAGCTTCGGTTGTCGCTGTCGGCACTCCGATCTTATTCAGATCTGTAGTAAATGGGTCCATGGAGACAAATACATAGTCTTTACCGTTGAGGATTAAAGCATAAGCTATTTTGTCAATGCTGTTACTTATTTCCACTCTTTTGTCCGTTGTATAAACAATGTCTCTTCCGCCATTGGTCGTTTTGAAATTTGAAGGATCAAAGGAATATACAATTTTATAGTCCTTCGCTTCAGGAATCAAAGAGTTTAGCTCATTTCTTTTTACCGGCACTTTCCCGGATCTGAAGGCTGAAGCCGGAAGACCAACTTCACTCGTCAGGTTAGGTTCAGCGAGCATGTGCCAAGCATAGCGTACCGCACACGGCTTGACAACGCCTTCTGCAGTCAGCACAACAGTTGCTCTAAAAATCTTTGCATTCGCCTTTTTAAAGATGCCGTCATCACCACATATTTCAAACCAGTTCGGAGCTTTACCATCACGTGTTTTGAGTGATCTTGCATTTGCAAAAGTTACTTTAATCGCATTGTTTTCAATCTTCATTTCCTTGAATTCAGGAGAGTCGCAGACAATGTTTTTCTTACCATAGTTTTTATTCAAAGCCAGCAAAGCAAGACGTTTACCAACATCCTGTTTGTTTGTAGGGTGAACACTTTCTATATTACCAATGTCATTAATGATAGCGATACCCGTACCGGGAACCTTTTGAGCTACTTCAACCTGAGCTTCCCAAATTGCCGGTAGTAAATATGGACTATCCGGGTACTTAAAAGGCGCAAGCTGAACAAAGTAAAAAGCTAGTTTTTCGTTGTTATAAACATTTCTCCACCCATTAATGAGTGCTTTCATTTTTTCGCCGTATATTTTGCCTTCACGATAATTTGATTCGCCTTGGTACCATATTGCTCCGCGAACAGCGTAGGGTACCATCGGATTAATCATCGCATTATACAATACTGTCGGTGATTGAAGATTTGAACCTGGTGTTTTTCCCTTAATCTGATTGTAAATGGATTTTAAGGCTGGAGTTTCTGCAAAACCAACGAGCGGTATCCATGGCTCAATACGAGCATTACCGTATGAAGAATTTATCAGTCCTATCGGAACATTTAGCGTGGTGTTCAGTTCGCGACCAAAGAAATAAGCTGTCGCAGAAAATGATGGAATATTTTCCGGTGTACAGATTTTCCAAGTTGCGGTCAATTTGGTTTGTGGAGTTGTTTTCCAATCCTTTTTTACATGAAAAAGCCTAATCTTGGAAAAATTAGCTTTGGATATTTCCTCTTCCGAGTTATTGGAGCGGCTAACCGGCCACAGCATATTTGATTGCCCAGAACAAATCCAAACTTCACCGGAAAGCACATTTTTCAGTTTAAGCTTATTTCTCCCTTGAACGGTTATTGTAAAAGGACCGCCAGCGTGTGGAGTGGCAAGTTTGACTGCCCATTTTCCATCTTTAGAGCTAATCGTTCTAACTGATTTACCCCACGACCCAGTAACTCTCACTGTTTCGCCAGGATTAGCCCAGCCCCAAATCGGAGCATTAGTATCACGTTGTATTACCATGTTGTCGTTGAAAATTTCCGGAAGTTTTACATCCGCCATAACTGCTATGCTGGCAATCATCATTGCTCCAGCAACCCAAATACTTGTTTGTTTCATACGTCGAGTAAACATACTATAAATTTCCTTTTTCTAGGCTCTGTCACGGTTTCCGTGGGTGAGACTTTTTTGTTCGACCCCTCCAGGGTCGTATTGTTTTGTTATAAACAACCCCGCATTGCATACGGGGCTACTAAAGTTTGACTACTTCGTAGTCTTAGAACTGCGACTCGAGCTCGCAAGAGAGGCTTCAGCCACTTATAATACACTTAATAGGCTGAAGCAATGAGCAAAGCGAATGGCCTACCTGTTCAATGTTAATAGCCATGTATGAAATGCATGGTTACCTGATCATTATTAATGAACGACTGCAACGCAGTCGAATTTAAATCTTTTTTGGTTCACCCACGGAAACCGTGACAGAGCCTTTTTTTAATTTAATGAGTCAATTGTAAAATGTAGATCGGCAAAATCCAGAAATTTATCCCAGTCAAAAGATGTCATATCATGCGGTCCATCATGCACATGATAACCAAGATCTTTTTGAATCGATTTCCCTACAGGTGGCATTTCTAAGGCATCAATACCTTTGGAACCAAAAAGAGAGTAAACCGTGCCGGCTTCCTTTAATGATGTAAATTCGCCAAGAGGGTCTGCGGAATAGTCTTCTGAACCGCTGGCAATGTAAACTGGACGCGGCGCGCAAAGTGAAATAAGTATATGTTGGTCAAAATGCAAATCTTCTTCACGGTTAATATAGTCCTGAAGTTTTTTATGAAACCAATATGGACGCCAATGCAGTAACCATTCAAAATTTTCACCAAAATTACGTCGGGATAGCTTAGCACCGCCACAGCCTGATCCGCTAGAAATAACCATTGCAAAACGAGGATCGTACGCTCCTGCCCATAATGCGGTTTTCCCAAGTCTGGAATGACCGAGCACCGCAACCTGGGAGGCATCCACGTCTTTGTCGGATTCAATATAATCCAACATTCGCGATAAGCCCCATGCCCAGGCACCAATCGCCCCAAACTCATTTTCTTTGCATTTTAACTGCTCCTGTGGATAAAAAAGTGAAAAAATACTGTTGCTGAAACCTTCTGTCGGGTGGTCGAGGAAAAAGTCATTACAGTAACATGTTGCTACAGCATAGCCGCGCTTCAAAATTTCTTTAACCGGCCAGCGTCCAGCTTTATAGCCGCGTTCACTCTCTTGAGCCGGGGAGATATCGTAATAACCGGATTCCGATTTTATAGGCAGAATATGTGATAAAGGGATGTCACTTTCTGTAGTACAAGCGGCATTGGATGCAATATTCAATCCCATAAAGATTGGAGCCGGAGATTTTACTCCGTTGGGAATATACAGCAGCATGTCTGCAAAATGGGAAACTCCAGAATGCATTTTAAAATGCATCCTGATAATTTTACGTGTTGCTAAATTATCGAATGCGTCTTTCTTGTAATCAATTAGCTCGAACTTCATGATGTCCGGGCGTGGCGGCATGGAACCGTACATATACTTTTGAAACTCATTCAAATAATATGGGCGAATTCTATTGTACCATTCAAATGCACTGGATACTTGTAACGCTTCAGGCATGCTATAATGAGCAACCTTGTTTTCGTCCACATTCATCCGTTCAAATTTTTCCTGAGTATTCTTGTCAAAAACCATAGTATCTTTCTTTTTAATTTTATTATAAAATTAGTCTCCCGCAGGGCTCACCAACCTGAGACGACAATATTCCTTAGGACGGAAAAAGGCGCCACCTTTCGGGAAACCGCTCATCTCATTGCGAGCGCCGGAGCGCCGGTTTCGCACGACGGTGAAGTAGAAATCTCCATCCGTGCCTATATCTTTGCGAGGGATGCGCGCCACCAGCGTCCAGCGATCTTTGCCGAGACGGCTCTTGGCTTCCCAGTTGGTTGGCCAGGACCAGTTCCATCGCTTCTCTGGAATATCGCACCAGCTCGCCGCATTGAAGCCGGCGGCGTTGGCCAGAAAATGTGCGCATTCGGTTGCGTCCGGTCGCGTTGCTGTGAAAATTTCAATACTGTCGTCGCTGTAAACACGGAGATTGTCTTCGGTCGTCTCTACCCGGAGAGATGTCATGTCCGGTTCCAGACACTCCAGAGCAAAATAAACGTTCTGTTCGTCGGCATACACACGAAGCCGGGTTTCAGCCTCTTCCGATGGAATACGATAGGAACGTTCTGTAAGAACAGCCATGCCTTGGTCATCATTTGGTGCAAGAGCTTCTTCCCAACCTGGGAAAGCCTGTGCAGTGAGAGAACCCGGAGACTGGTATTCTTTCTGAAGTTCCGCGATTCGGCACCACTTCGCAAACAGTTTCTGTTCCTGATTGAATTGCTTTCGGTGAAAAGCGCCGGCATTGTCCAGTGCAACTTCGGCCAAATTAAGTTCTTCCTTGCACATACGTCTTACTTTTTCATTCAACAATAGCTGTAGTTTACTCGCGCCTCCGGCCATAAAACAGCCGGGAAGGTCATTAACTGCGTCTTTCAGAATGCACAAGTATTGACGCATGGGCTTGGCCGCGGGTCCGAAACGCGCAACGCAAGTATCATCCAAAAATTCATCAACATCCATGTCAGGATTGGCCAATGTTGCCAGCGTTGCTGAAAGAGCCAGATGCCCCGATTGCCACCAGTCATTATCTGCCCCAACCACTTCCGTGAGGAACCCATCAATGTTGTTTTGTTGACACCATTTCATATCTTCAGAGGTGGTGTGCCATACAGGGAAGGGAAGGTCACCCCAGGATGAGCGCGAGTAGTATTCGTATAGATAGACGTGCTCACACCGCTTCGCCCACGCCAGAAGTTCTTTGCAATTTTGCACGTTCAGTTCGCATGCCGGATTGCCCAGAGAATGCTTGAAACAGCGGGTCATGGTCGTATAAATCACCGCCATGTTGTCCGGCAGCTTATCTACCGGACAGTTTTTAAAATTACTGTAGACATACTGGCCAATCAGCAGGTCGGGAAACCTCTCTTTGAATGTGTTAGCGACTTCAATCGAGAAAGCCCACACCCTGCCGCTGACGTCACCGGGCTCGCTGCCGGCCTCGGCATCCATGCTAAGGCAGTTCTCACACTCACACCATCCGTATCCGTCGTTCGGTGGAATACCGAGAATGCGGACCTCTGGATGCGTCTCCGCGAAGACGGTGAGCTGCTCAATGAATTTCCTTCGTAAATTTGCGTTGGACAGGCAAAGCTGCCCCCCGTCCGCGTGACGGATGCGCTTGCCACCAACCAAGGAGAAGTACTCTGGGTGGGCCTCGTAGAATTCCCCGTCGGGGATGATGAACGAAAAGGAGTGTGTCGTTGTGTCCGGGGCAAGCCCCAGTCGTTTCAGATCTTCACCGACAAAATCCACCTCACGGTGGTGCGTCAGCTTGCGGTTACACCGGCGATGAGACATCCACTCGGCAACCTCTGGATCATAGTGCCATTTTCCACTACAGATATGCAGGCCGCGGTACGGCATCGGCTCGGGAAGTGTCCATTCTGATGTGGTCAGATTCAGTCGGTCGAGTTCCGGAACAAATTCGCCATCTTTTCCCGGATAGAGCCAACGAACCCCAATAACCTTTTCCACAAAATCGAAAACACCGTCGCGAACCGCATTGGGGCTTCGGCCACGAATCACCACCTCGCGCTGTTCAGTATTCACGGTAACGGTGCAGTAATCGTTGCCTGAAACCTCCTCAAGTCGCACGGACAGTGCGCTAAGGTTCCCGCCAAGTGCCTGTTTCAACAGACGTTTAAGCTCTTCCTCCGCAAACTGTACCTGCGGCGCATTGGATTGGTTGATAATCTCGATCACATCATCACGTTTTTTTTTATGGTTGCAATACAGGAAATTCTTGAACGCAATAAATGCCCGGGACATTCCAAGGGGATCATTTGCACCCATCAACAGGATACGTGCCCCGCCTGCCTGGTTAATCCGGTTAATCAGATACCATTCTTTTGCCGGATGGCCTTTTGTCAAAACGTTGAGTTCTTTTACCCAGTTTGACTGTTCCGAGCCGCCAAAAAGGATATATGAGTCTTTTTTGCGCTGTTCCATTTCAATCTCACTTTCTTTGACGATCTCAATCTCTTTGCCCAAAGTACCTTTGATATACGTCCTAAGAGATTCAAGATCTTTTATGGAAACCCCATTCCCAGCGACGAACGTCCAGTCTTCGATATCCATGCCTGCAAAGGACAGTCTGCCCGGCAGTGTTGTTTTCAGCTCCAGTTCTCTAATGGTTTTTAAAAGCACTTTTTTCGCTTTACGAAACGCCTTTGTGTCTGGGTTCTTCAGTCTAAGCTGCATTCCCTGTGACCCATTCTGTTGATAAGCAAACTTCAGGATGCTTTCGCCATTCATCCCTGCCACTTCGGCCAGCTGTTTTTTGTAGTACGGCTGTTCCTTTTGCGGCAGCGTTTCAATAAGAGCTTTGGCCTGCAGGTAATACTCGGCATCATCGTAACCGTCCCTTGCTCCTTCCCAGGCCGGAGATCCAACCGGCCCGTCCGAAGTGTAGAAAATGATGGCGGAATTTTGCGCTGAGCGAAAATATTCATGGATATGCAGGCCGCTTATTCCGGCATATGCCTGACGAATACCGCACATTTCACGCATATTCTCATAACTTTGCCACATTGTTCCCACTCCGGTGTAACTCCAGAGGAGGTCGTCTGCGTCGATATCCCCGGCGTTCAATCGGGCCTCGATATTTTTAGGGTTCACGGAGCCGATCTGCCACCAGTCGAGGCTGGGATTTATAGAGCGTGACCACTTCTCCGACTCGATTAGGGGATTGGAGGTCGTCATCAGGGTCTTAAACCCGACTGACTTGAGCTCATCTCCGGCCTGTTTCCAGATGGGAAATTTGTCGTGCGGCGTTTCGTCGTCTATCTTGGCGAATCTTTCCCGGAACCCCATTTCCTCGAAAAAACGGGAAATTTCTGACCAAAGCCATTTTCTGATCCGGTTGTGCTCCTGCGATTCCGACCCCGTCTCTTCGCCGTAGATCATTTTTGTCACCGCATGAAAATCCTTGAAATATGCCGGTACATACGAAGCCATCACGTCAAGACGGGTCATTCCTTCTTCAATCACCATAAAGAGAACCGGATTCCAGTATGATAAATCAAGTTCAGGCAAGTTGTCTCCTTTGAACTTCTCAGGATTCTCCTTTATTGCATCCAGCAATGACTGATCGCTGCCAGACATTTTGATGTATTTGAAGTCATACCGTAGCCCACCATTGGCACCTGACCTCCAGGCGGCGCACCACTGGGCAAAGTTTATGTTGTGTGCGACCAGGTCGCGCACAAACGTTCGACCTTTCTCTATATCCCATCCATCCATATTCTTGTTTTTACATAGATAGTTGACTAGATGTTCGGCTTCCCCTGAAAAGAACCGCCGTTTCGTTTTTCTAACCGGCCATATCTTTATATTGACGGTCAGGGTGCCATCGCCTTTGCTTGAGCTGAAATTCAGTTTTTCGCTGTAGTTGCCGCTTTTCAATCCTCGTGAATCGATGGTCAGCCACACGGCTTGCGGTTTGTCTTTTAGGGTTTTGACCGAATGCTGCTCCAGAAGCTTTTTCCAGATCACGTTGTTCTTCCAGGTCTTTGTTGTTTTGGGCATATCCTCCTGGATACGGATCTCTATCTTTGGCCCGTTCGATTGCGTCTGCCGGACGGATACAACATCATCCAGCAGGGGATAGACGTTGATCGGAAGCGATTCAAATTCATCGATTCCGAGGTCAACATCAATGGATTGCAGCGGGCGGGCAATTTGTTTGACCGTCTCTTCGTAAAGAACAAAACCGCGCTTTTTTTCAGCGCTCGTCGGCTTAACATACACCTGAGTGTCGATGTGTTTCCAACCAGCGATCAGTTTCTTGCCGACTGGGGCGTCATAGACAGGCTTCTGCTCAAACCGGCTCGCTGTTTTTTCCCGGGTTAGCGGAATCTGGCTTTCCGGGTACGTTTTTCCGTCAAGGGTTATGCGGCAGGTTAAAAGAAGATTCTTTTGTCCCGGCGCCTCAAAGACTGCGTTTCCGTGTTTCACGGCAGCCATGTCATATTCTTTTTCAGCCACTAGTCTGCCCGAGTCCGCTTCCGTCAATTTCATATGGAGTGCGGCACGATGCGCGTTGTCGTTCAGGGCGGAAAAGGTCCAAGTCGCGGTCAGTCTGCCGTCCTCGTCGACCGGTTTGACATCCAGCAGATAATCACTGCGAGCGTCAGTGAGCCCCGTCATGCCGTCTACCGCGATCAAATCAACGGTATAGGAATATGAATGTCCCGACTCCAGTTCCTTTGCGAACCACTCATAGGTAGGAAAGACATCTGAATCAGACCAGGAGTAGATTCCACGGATAAAATCGTTATGAAAATAGAATACAAGCCCTGATTGTTTTTTCGTGTCGATCATACCACTCCACGGAGCTCCCAGTTTGGCTATTATGCCGCCATCCTTAGCCGTGATAGGTACTTTAGCCATCATCTTATAGGGGGATTCAACGACTCCGAGAAAGGAAACAGGAATAAAATAGACATCATCCTGAGTGACCTTACCGCCGCCGGATATTACAAAGTTTCGGGTCTGAAGCCTGCCTATATTTTTCTGTCCATGGTTGGAAACCGTATAGTTCGCCCGGATCAGAGGGCTGTTTTCCCGGAGAATAAGCGTTTTGGTGAATTCGAGATGTTCCTGTTTACAGGAAAGCGTCAAGGATAGGTTATCCTTATTCTTTTCAATACTGTATTGATAGTTTTGCTCCGTCCGGGGTTCTTGGTCGTCCAGCAACCCGCCCAGACCTTGTTTTTTATCATGCTGCCAGTACACATGCTGATTCCCAGAACGTTTATCGATAAATGAGCAGATCCTGCCGCCCCGTTCCGGCATGACTTCCACGGCCAGAAATTTGTTCTGCATGGTGATGACAAGCTGTCCGTTGTGATCCTTTTCGCTGTTTATCCGCAATTCGTTTCCCGAACATACAGCGGCGACAAAAAACATCCCCAGAAAAAATAAATGTCTCATACTATATTACCCTTGTTCTTTTATTGGTTCTGTCAAAAGTTTAATACTCTTTTCAGACCTATTCTTTTGTAGTTCTAAGTTCTATGGTCTAAGTAAAGAAACGGTAAAGGGTAAACTCAGGTGTTGCTTCGCAACCTAACTAAATATATTCCTGCGGAGCTTTTCCTCACCTATCTAACCATCTAACTATCTAACTAATTAAACGGCGAAGCCATTAAACGCAACAAAGTTGCATTCTACGCGATGCAATCGCATTCCACAACTGTTTCGCCATTATTCCTCTTATTCTTTTATTCTGATTGGGTTTCGTTTTTCAAAACTGGGGAATAAATTTTCTCCATGCGTATATCATCGAACCAGGTCATTTCCCCTTCTTTCTGACGCGACGCGATGAGGAGAACATTCGCGCCTGTCACGCCTTCCGCCACGGAGAAACTAGCTTGCAACTGATGCCATCCATCTCGACCCGGCTCCAGATTAAGATCCACCCACGGAACGCGGTTGAGGCCTTCGTCTCGCCAGCCTCCGGGGCCTGTCCAACGTACTCTAACGGATGCTCCCTTGTCGGATTTTTGCTTGACCCAGACCGTTAGGCGATATCGCTCGCCAGCCTTGACCGGAATCCCCTGCTGGAAACAGCCCATAATCTGATTGATGCCTATGGCAATGGATCGTTTGCCACTGTGCGTTTCGCGTCCATCCCAATAAAAGCGCGTGACGCTCTGCTGAAAATGCCACGGATTCCACCCGTCAGGGCCTTCACCCTTCTCTATCAGTGTCGTCTGGTTTGCGTTCGGCGCAACACCACGACCTGCCTCAAAGTCGCCGCCACGCACGACATTCTCCAGTTGCGGATGGTCCGCAAGATGGAGGGCGGTTCGGGCCAGATCGCCTAGGCGCGACGTGTCCGCCGTCAAGGCCAGATCCGTGAAAATTTTTCGAGCTTTGGCCTTATTATTGGCTTTCGCATAGGCCGCCCCAATTCGGTTGAAAGCGCCGTCAATGGCATTCTCCACATATGGTGCCTGTTGGATGCGGTCTTTGAACTGTTGGAGTGTATATTTCTTCACCAAGAGGTTTTCTTTTTCCCACGGCGTAAGCGTGAAGCGCTTCTTCTCTTCCAGAATACGGCAGGCGTCGGCAGCAATCTCCAGCGCCTTGGCCACGTCGTCCGGCGTCTCAATGTTGAGCGCGTCGAGTTGATTGATTCTCACACGCGCAAGCACGGGTAAACGCGACAGGCTCCACATCTTCGAAAAAAGTGCAACGCGCTTGACTACCTTATCGTCCCGCGCCGTCCCACGCGCATCTTCCAGCTCCGCATCCAGAAAATCTACGTCTGCCTGCGTATACTCGTAGAGGTTGGCAGGCGAGCTGCTGTCGTGAATGAAGTCAAACGGGTCAACCTTACGAGCATGTATGGCTTCGATACGGTCGAAGAAGCGGCGCATTGGCGCAGCGGATTCGACGTAGAAGTTGGCAAAGTAATCGTCGAGAATATCGTCAATATTCTCATCGATATCCCACGCCAGACGATTTAGTACATACCATCGAGGTCCATCGTACAGCCAGCAACTAATGTGCGCTTCGAGGTACGCGCCCCGGATACCATACTGCTTGAACGCTTCTTTCCACTTGTTCCCGAGCAGGTGCGGGTAATGGCGCGGAACCATGTAACGAAAGCCGTACAGGAATTGGTAAATACCCATATGCTTTGTGCCTGCAGCAGCCCACTCCTTGAGTACTTGAGCATTTTTTTCGAATGGCGCGGTGACCATGACGAAGACGTTTGATCCCACGCGAATATTCTTTGGTGGGCGACCTGAGCCACCGGCGCCGTAACCATAGACATCCATGAGCTTGCCCGGCATTTCCTTTTCCAGCAGTTCACTCACTGCATTGTAGTAGGGAATATATTGGTTGGCGTATTTCTTTTCCAGGGCCGCGCATTGAGGGCATTGGCAATCGCCACCGCCATCGTTGACGCAAGCCGAGAAACCGCGCATCCACGGGCGCGCTTGGAAGTAACTTTTTGCCCAGTCCACAGTGATGCGCGCCAGCTCGGGATGGCTCAGGCACGGTTGCCACGTACCGCTTAGTTTCGCAGGAGGCACAAATCGCTTGCCATCTATCATGGGAAACCGGTCAGGCTCGTCGGCATAATTGGCGGGCGGCAGAATTCGGGCAAGGCTGTGCCCGTGAGCAAGAGTTTGACGTTCCGCACGAGAATAGTACCCATTCACCTGGTTGAGAGCCTGGATGCCGTAGCTTTCCAGGGTCGGTTCTTCGCGGATGTTGAGTTTTGCAGGGAGTACGATGAACTCACGTTTGGGAACCACCTCACCAAGCTCGCCGGGCGCGAACCAGCGATAGCCGCTGAAACGATGTAAAAAATCATAGACCCCGAAATACGTTGAGGACACTTGCGACCCTGCAATGACCAAATTGTCATCGTCCACCAGTTTTATGATGTAGCCGAACGGGTGTATGTCCTCCGGTAGAATATCGTTCACGAAAGCCGATTGCCCGACGTGTATCGTGAGAGCATCTGGAACAGGCTCGGAAAGAACCGGCACTTCAACACCAGTGATGCTCTTCACGTACTTCGCCAGCGTCCGAGCCGCCCGCTTGTCTGGGACCGAAGCCACAACTATGACAGCTGTCCGCCGTTGACCGTTCAGCAAAAACGGTCCGTCGACGGGGAGCACTACCCCAGTCCCCTGCTCGGCCAGTGCGCTACCTCTCCACATAAGCATCAGCAATATTATCGCCAGCGTGGCCACAAATCTATTCATATTCATTTTTTCTTTTATTATTGTGAGATTCCTCGCGCGGAATGACACTTTGCTAAATAGGGCTTACTGTTTAATATTCAAACTAACGTATTAATATTTATCAATACGTTAGTTATGAATTAAACAGAAAGCCCTAAATATGCTACCTTAGATATGATGCCCTTTTCAGTCAACACGTACACCGGTTGGTACTACAACCCATCATTTTCTTGCCTGTCACGCCGTAGCTCTTAGAGCGAAGGAGGATTTTGTGATCGATTATTTTTTGCAACAATTACAACGCTATATTCATAAATAACTTATAAACAAATTTGGCACCTATCAACTGTTT
>Ga0307987_1000370_pt1 | contig 27096 bp, 19 predicted proteins | sample EllFjometagen181_FD_203157 | JGI IMG/M metagenome (GOLD analysis project Ga0307987, IMG submission 203157) | Marine microbial communities from Ellis Fjord, Antarctic Ocean - #181 | ecosystem: Environmental > Aquatic > Marine > Unclassified | place: Southern Ocean | collected 2014-10-08 | reverse complement strand
CTGCATTTCAAATATTTTGCCCTTGGCAAAGTAAATTTCTCCATTGAGCAGTATGACAAGGCCAAACAGGCGCTTAGATTTTCCCTTCAAAGCTGCAACAAAAATCAGGCTTCAGATTTTGTGTATGAACTGCTGGCCCGGACATATCTTGCCATGGGGCAACTCGACCAGGCTGGAAAGACAATCGATATGGTACCGGAAAAACAGCGCCGACCCTATTATCGGTGGACACAGGCCGATATCCTTTGCGGGACAGGCCAATTCAAACAGGCGGCAAGTGTTCTTATCAATGCAGCATCAAGGGACGGTCGCTCAAAACATATAGCCCTTGTACGCCTTGCCAAGATATATTTTTCCCTGGATCAATATGAAACAGGAGCGGATTATGCCAGCCAGGCGAATGCCTTTTTTACAGAAAAATGGGGAAACCCATATTATGAAGGACTTTTTTGGCAAACCTTATGCACTTTTAAATCCGGCCAGGTCCAGGAAGCCTTAACCCTGCTTTGCAAACTTGAATCCCATTGTCCATATTATCCAAAATTAAACCGGCTGGCGGTGCTAATCCGGTGTGAAAAGACCGATTAAAGAGGAGATATACATGGAACAAAATAAATCAGCCCTTACATTCCCGCCGCCGATCTCCCGGGAGACCGATTATACCCTGCTGATAAAACAATTGGGAAAGGCAGTTCTTGATAATCCTGGGGGAGAAAAGTCCCAAAGATTGCTTGCCACAGAAAGCCTGTGGCACCAGCTTCCCACCGCCAAAGCCCTTGAATGGGCAGACCTGGCCAAAATAGCAGGACTGCCGGAAACGGCTCTTGCCGTCTATGCAAGGCTGACAGGAAAGGAACCAGAAAATGAAGCCGCTTGGGAAGCCTATATCCAGCTTCTTGATATCCTGGATTATACTAAACGCCTGGGTTCTGTAGTTACTCTGGCACAAAATCACCTGCCGAAAAAAATAATCAGCAGCTGGATTTCCAGGAATCACAACCAACCCCCAAAAAAAACCAATGACAACCAAGACCTGGATGCGCCAGTCCGGCCGTTTGTCCAAATGCAAACCCGACACGCCATGTTAAGTCTTTATCTTAACATTTTTTCAGGAAGGAGGGACGTATTCGCCCGGCAGTGGGCTGACAAAACGCAGGGGAAATCCGGATATGTACCGGTAAGACGTCCCATGGAAAAAAGCGACATTGAAGACCACCTCAAGGGCATAAAAACATACGGTATTTATCTGATGGGGCAGGATGCTTCGGTCCGCTGCGGGCTCATTGATGCTGACCTCGTTCCGGCCCTTAGGGGTAAGAACAAGAAAAATGCTGTGCTGGCACAGATCAGAAAGGAGCAGGCCTATATGATCTCCAGGATTAAAGATGCCTCCTCAGGCCTGGGCGTGGCACCGCTTCTGGAGTTCAGCGGGTCCAAGGGCTTTCATTTTTGGTTTTTCCCGGACCGGCCCATCAAGGCTGCACTTGTCCGAAAAGTACTGTCCAACATTGCAGATAGTCTGAAGCCGGATCTTGATTGCTTTGACCTGGAAGTATTTCCTAAACAAGACCATCTGAGCGGAAAAGGACTGGGCAACCTTGTTAAACTGCCACTTGGTATCCATCGCCTTTCAGGCAAACGGTCCTATTTCCCGAATTGTATAAAAAAAGATATCGCTTCTCAATTGGCATTTTTAGAACAGGTGAAAAAGATTCCAGCTCACGCCTTTGATGATCCTTTACCCGGGAAAGAGTGCAAAAACCTTATCTTCCATCCGGGAATGGAAGCGATCGTCAAAGAATATCCCGATCTTTTTGAGCTCCAGCGCTTATGTCCGCCGGTAGGTCAAATCATATCCCTGGCCAGGGAAGGACGAAGCCTTCGTGTTCGGGAGGAGAAGATTCTTTTTCAAACCATAGGGTTTCTTCCGGATGCAAAAAAAATTTTCCACTACCTTCTGCAATCAGATCCTGAATATAACCCCCATATGGTGGATTATAAACTCAGCCGTCTGAGGGGAACACCGCTTGGGTGTAAGCGTATCCATTCCCTGACGGGTGTAGCAAGGGATTTTTGCAACATGTCCCCTGACAGCATCGGCTATCTCCATCCTCTGATCCACCTTAAGGGATGGCAAAAAACAATCGGAAACAAAACACCGGTTTCAGAAAAAACCCGGAATTTAGAAGAAGCTATTGAAGGCCTTAAATCTGCCATTTTGCAAGTTGAACATTTTCTCGTTTAGGAAGGAGCCCATGGAAAGTCTATATATCATAGAACAGGGAAGTACCCTGACCCGAAGCGGGGACAGTTTAAAAATCATGAAGCAGGGGACTATTATTAAAACTGTTCCTGCCAGAGATCTTGATAAACTGATCATTACCGGTAATGTTTCCCTGACAGGCCCTGTTATGGATTATTTGATCAAGAACAGGGTGGAAACAGTTTTTCTCACCGCCACAGGGCGATTCAGGGCCAGATTAATGATCGACGAACACAAGCATGTAGCCCTCCGCAAAGCCCAGTACAAAAAGTTGTCCGATCCAGTTTCAAGCCTTGTCATCATGAAAATCTTTGTCCGGGGAAAACTTGAAAACATGGCTGCTTTTCTTTTGCGGCGGGGAAGAGATTATAAACAACCCCGTCTCAAATCCGCTGCAGCCGCCCTGACAACCTTGACTGCTTCCCTGACCAATGCCCGTGAAAAATCAGTAATTCGGGGAATTGAGGGGGCTGGAGCAAGGATTTATTTTTCAGTATTTCCCTTACTGCTGCGTACTGAAAACTTCAGTTTTAAAGGAAGAAACCGCCGACCTCCCAAAGACCCGGTCAATGCCCTGCTCTCCTTTGTTTATACATTGTTGACAAACGAAGTGATATCCGCAATAACAACCTGTGGGCTCGACCCCTATCTGGGTGCCCTTCACGAGATCAGCTATGGTCGGCCATCCCTGGCATGTGATCTGGTTGAAGAATACCGGTGCCCCATAGGTGACCGATTCATCCTTCAGCTGCTAAACCGGAAAATGATAGGCCCTGGGGACTTTATATACAGGCATTCCGGCCAGAAAGAATTTACAGATGAAAAAGAAATGGCTGCCCGGCGACCAGTGGAAATGAAACCCAGGCTATTTCGCACCTTCCTTGCAGCCTACGAGGAATTGATGCGGGGGCCATCTGCTTACAGGAGCAATATCCGTGAACAGGTTCGAGCATTTGCCGTTTTCCTCACGGAGCCGGACAAAATTTACCAGCCGAGCCGTTTATAAAATTGGGGGCTTGCAAAGTGGATCTTGGGAGAATGTCAATTTTACTGCTGACAAGATTAAAAAAATTCAGTTATAACTCACAGGAGGCTAAATGAACGTGTATCTATGTTACGATGTTAAAGGTATTCAGTCCTTTATATTCAAAATACCAAAATTGAAATATATTGTCGGGGGTAGTGCTCTGATTGATCAATTTGATAAAGAGACCATGAAAAACCTGGAAAGCACCGGTGCGAAACACATCTTTTCCGGGGGCGGCAAGGGAACATTTCTTTGTGAGTCTGATGCCGCTGTAAAAGAGTTAAAACAAAAAATCATTGTCCAGGCCCATGCCATTGGAATTGATATTCGATTTGGTCAAGATGAAAATTTCAGTCAGGCGGCTCAACATGCTGACGAACTATACTCATTTGTACCAGAGATGCACGATGGGTATCCCTGCCCTGAAAGCGGACTTTATCCAACAAAAACCGGAGAAAAGAGACATCCGGTTATCCAGAAAAGGCTCTATTCCCGGGGGGAAAAAGTTTTCCGCCGTTTTGAAGATCTCCTCTTGTTAGATGTTTTGATTCCCGGCAAATCAAATAATGAACTTGAATTTTTCCACAATGTAAATATCGAGGACAGTGACGGCAAAGACGGAGCATTTGCCCTTGGAAACCGCAATCGCTGGGCAGTTGTCAGTATGGATGGAAACGATATGGGAATGCAGTTTCGTACCCAGGTGAAAAACGGGCTCTCGGCCGATGAGATGCAGCATTGGATTAAAACAATGAGCAAAGAGCTGGATAAAATAACGATGGCGGCAGCATCAGCCGGTATACAACGGGTGGTTTCAGAATGGGCCGGTTCTGATAAAGGAAAAGAAGCCGTCGTCAAAGACGGAATTATAACCCTGCCAATCCGCCCTCTTGTTGTGGGAGGAGATGATATTGTCGTGCTTTGCCATAGTTCCTATGCGGTTACCTTTGTAAAAGAGGTGGTTCGAACATTTGAAGAGAAGAGCCTTGAAAAGAGTGAACTCTGGCCTGCTACAAACGGAAAGCTCACCATTACGGCAGGTATTTTATATACCCCGGTGACACTCCCGCTTCATACGGCAATTCCCTATTCAGAATCACTTCTTGGAAGTGCCAAGGGCCGGGGCCGGAAAAATATGGTATCTGGGGAAGCGTCTCCTGCCTGCATAGACTGGGAACAGATAACTGACACGGTGGTTGATACCCCGTCAGCAAAACGCCAAAGGGAATTGATCTTTTTCGATGAAGATATTCAGCGCATCGTTAAATTAACCCAACGGCCATACACAATGGAAGAGTTCACTATTGTAGAAAAAATGGCCCGGGAATATGGCCATGACCGAAACCGAAAACTTCCACGGACAATTCGGCATAAAATTTTTCCTGCATTGAAAAAAGGATATGCTGAAAGGCTTGCCTTTTGTGCACAGATAAAAAAGAACCATCCAGATCTCTTTCATGCCATCAATGAGTTTGACATGGCAAAGAGCGCTTGGGAACTCAATAGCGAAAAAGATGAGCAGTCAATTAAACTCATTGATGCCTTAATGCTTCTTGAAGAAGATAGCCGGATGGAAAAGGAGACTGTAAAATGAGCAGGATTAACTTTACCATAACACTGAAATCAGATGGAGAACCGGCAAGCGGCTTTGGAACGGAACTGATTGATTCTCTACTTCCACGGGATATCAATGACCAGGTCATTATTCCTTCTACCCATATAAAAGGGATCATTCGTGAAAACCTTGAGGCGTTATCCGATAAATTTGTTTCTCCGGGTATTATTGCTGCGCTTTTTGGACAAGCAGGCGATACTGGCGCCCTGTTTCACATTGATAATGCGGTTGCCCCTGAAAATGCAAATGTTATGGATATCACGAGGACAAAATTAAACGAGTTCGGCACAGCAGAACCAGGTTCATTAAGAACCAGTGAAGCGGTTGCCTGCGGTACTGAGTTTGTCGGCACCCTGACAACACATCCGAATATTTCCAAAGCCTATGAAGATCTTCTCAAACTGGGATTTTTATCTCTTTTTGCCGTTGGCGGGGGAAGAAACAGAGGTGCCGGTGCCTGTATTGTTACCCTTGAAAATGAGCACAAAACCCCGGGAGATCTTCTCCGGCTGCTTGCAAAAATTGATTTTGATACAGTGCCTGCAACGTTCCTGAAAGAGGAACCCATGATTGCTTTTTCAGATGAGCAGGTAACACTGAAGCTTGTTTTTAAAGCGACGAATCCTGTGTGCGTACCTGAAACACCAATCGTAAAAAATAATATGATTCGTTCAGGATTTTCAATTCCGGCAAGCGCTCTACAGGGAGCCATCCTTCACCGGATTAATGATATCTCTGAAAAGGTTGCTACGGCTTGTTACAAGAGTAAAAACTTTCGTGCTTGGCCCCTGAACCCAGCCAATAAAGAGGATGTGCTTTCGCTTCGTGTTTCGTTTACACATAAAATCAGTAAATTTAAAATTGATGATTCCGATAATTTCCATTTTGAAGATGAAACCGTAAAATCCTATGATTGGGATAAAGTACCTACTAACTCTCCCTTAAAAGCAACCGACGGGGTCTTGCTGACCGACGGGACCTGTGTAAAGCTGTGGAAATCATCAGAGATGGCGCGCATTGTAACAGCCCATGGCGTTCATAATGGGGACAGAGAGGGGACAAAAAACACCCGAAAACGAAACCTTTTTACTGTTGAATCCCTTGCTCCACAGCTTTTTACCGGTATTATCTCAATGCCGAAGACTGCTTGTGACCTGTTATTAAAAAGCCTTGAAGATAATTCTTCTGTACAGCTTGGAAAATCCCGCTCTGTTCGGGGCGGAGGTGAATTGAGTGCTCAGATTGTTGATTTCGAGGAGCTCCCGATAATGAGAAAGCGGGAAGATGACGTTTTTATCGTGCAGTCACCTGTTCTTGTTCCCCAAAACCTTGCTAAAAAATCAAGTAACAAAATTATATCGACCCTTGTTTCAGAAGCAGGATTTGGTGAGGTAGAAAAATCAAGTGGATCCATTACAACACAATTTGGCTGGAACAGAACTATAAACAACGGGTTTCTTGGCGGCAGGTCCGTAATTGTTCCCGGCGCTGTTTTTAAACTGAAATCTCCTGTTAAAAATTTAAAAGAGAAGCTTCTTGCCGGCATTGGCGAGGGTAGAGAAAGCGGTTTTGGGGCAGTACTTCCCCATCCGGGTGTTGCAGAACTGCTTTTCCCGGAAGCGCCCAAACCCAAAGTGGTGCCTAAGCCACCTAAAAACTTTGGGAAAGAGGGATTTGAACTTTGGGAAACGGCAAAAGCAAATCGTCTTTCAGCAAGCCAGATTTCACGGGTTCGTGAACTGACAGGTCTGGATCCAGACAAGGCAATTGAGTATCTTGAACGCCAAAAAAAAGATCGACCTGAACCAATTTGGGAAAGCTGGAAAGGGGTCATCAAGCAAATTGAGAATGGAATCCAAAAGGACCCTGAATATATGGAAAAGGTACTGAGGGTATGTCAAGATCTTCTTGTGGCAGCCAAGGGGGACAATTAAAATGAACTGTGTATTTAAAATTACTGCAAAGGTTGTATTCCCTGAAGGTGTGGCACCTGGTGCAGGGAGTAGTTCCAACAAACACCTTGTTGCAAAGAATGGCAAAGGTGAAATGGTTCTTCGGGGGAGTGCGCTGGCCGGAGTTTTAAGAACGGCTTATGCTTATAAAATGGGTGTAAAACCCCAGGATGAAACAGTGGTACAGTGGTTTGGTGCAGGAGCAGAAAAAGAGGTTGAAAAGAGTTCTTTTGTTCAGATTGCCGATGCTCCAATAGATTGCCAATCAATAAATGAACGAACCCATAATATGATCAATCGTCACACGGGAGCCGTGGCCAAAGGGGCTCTGATTTCCCTTGAAGCAATTCCCCCCATGGCTGTGGCAGCGCTTTGCCTTACCCTGAAACCCGGGGCGGCTGAAAGAGACCTGTACACATCGTTTATTTCCGATCTTGTCGGGATCATTGGAAACGATCTCCTTGTGGGCGGAAACAGCAACCGAGGTATCGGTCGAATGAAAGTGGCCGGAGATGTTTATCTTCGCACCTTTGATCTTGATACGATCGAAGGGGCCGCTGATTTCATGGATGCAGAATATGGGGAAAGAAAAAATGGGGTCGAGCTGACGGGTCAGAAGCAACCCGTACTTGAAAATAAGGATCAATTAAGCATTTGTCTTGAGCTTGGCATCCCCCGTGGGGAAGATTTACTTGTTGGCGACGGCCAAGAAACAGATTATGCCCTGAAACCCCAATCTGTTATTTTTGCGGATGGAACCAAACATTGGCGTATTCCAGGTTCATCACTCCGGGGAATTGTTCGTGGATGGATGACACGGCTTGCTGTTCGGGACGGTTTTGACATTCGGGATTCTGTCGAGCAGTGGTATGAATTGGCCGGAGAGGAGGCGTCAAAAGGATATAAACCCGATCTTGCAGGGTGGGGGTTTGTTGAAAGAAAAGACCGTGACAAGTATCAGAATGCGCCGGAATTACTCAATGATCCAATTCTTGATCTCTTTGGAAGTATGTACAAGAAGGGACGTATTCATATTGCCGACTCTTTTTCTCAAACAGCAAAAGACACAGATGTTCAAGACCGGATGCATGTAGCAGTTGACCGCTTTTCCGGCGGTGCAAACGAGGGCGCACTTTTTAGTAACCAGGTGCTGATTGGAAAAAGTTTGAATTTTCCTGTCACGCTGTCCGTGACAGCCCCGACAGAATTTGAGATTAAATGGCTGATAAAAACACTTCGGGCACTTCATCTTGGAATTCTTCATATAGGATCCAGTAAAGGCGGGGGCCGTCTTGAAATCAAATCAATCTCTGCAAAGGGATTTGGAGCGAAGGAAATAACCACATTTGCACAGGAGTTGAAATAATATGGCTGAATATAATGGGAAAAACAATGGCCAAAAGGGAAATACCCAGGAAAAGGGCAGTAACCAGAATGCTGCTTCCCCAGGCCATATTGGAGAAGCATTTCACAATCCTTATACTTTTATTCCCTTCCCCGACAAAGTAGAACGATACCTGCCGACAGCATACACTGCTGATGAGCACCCCGATGACCGGCATCGCCGCAGCGGTGTTCTGGAGTTGGAAGTAACAACGCTTTCTCCGCTCATGAGCTGTAGCCCTGTATCGGTTTCAGAAAAAGCGGGTCATAAATCATTTAAATCACTGACCATCGGGGATGACGTTATTGTTCCCTCCACAGGGGTTCGTGGTTCGCTGCGGACATTGATGACCATTCTCAGCGGAGGAACCCTTGGGTATATGGATGAAGATCTCTGGCTCACTCAAGGCCGGGATGCCCAGCTTGGGCCCAGCAAAAAGATGCCCGACATTCCCGATAATGCATTTCTTGCAGAGGTTATCAGACCGGGTAGCGGAACATTCCCCGGAATTGTCCAGCTGGGTGAAACAAAACTATTAAAAGCGGATGATCTCAGTCGATCAATTCCAAATTTGGATCGGAACCGCCCCACTACCGGGAAAAAGCCCCTGAGATATCAGGATTCAACGGGTAAGGAGTGGAAGGTAAAATTGAGTGGCCGTCCAATCATGCGTAAAGGGAAAAAAGAAGGACTGTTCAGCGGGAACGGTGAGGAGCTTGAACTGACTGAGGATTTTTGGAAAACCTATCAGGGTCGCCATCGCCACGCCGAGCACTCTGAACTTAAAAAGGGGGATCTTGTCTGGCTTGAACCGGCACAAACAGATTGCACAAAAATAAGCTGTGCGGCCGATATCAAATCAATTCAGTGGTCCCGCTGGGGACGCCAAGGTGTTGCGCTTAAAGCAATGATTCCTTCCACGGTGCTTCCGGACAGCATCCGAAATGACGGGGGGGTTGACATGGTCACAGATTTGTTTGGCCAGATTCCCCAAAAGGACATGGCAGCAGGTCCATTTGCGGCCCGCATTCGTCCCGGAAATCTCATTTTTTTTGATGCCAAGGATAAAACCATAACAGAAACATTGGCTCCCCTTGCCGCCCCCCACCCCGGCTGTATCGCTTTTTACCGGGATGAGGAAAACCTTGATCTGATCAATGGCAAGTCGCCCCTTAAAGGATACAAGGTTTATCGAAACACCAAAGAACGAGGAGAAAATGCGCCCTGGAAATATTCGGTTCAAGGGGTGTATGGAGAACAGGGCGCCTTGAAGCCTTCCCAGCAAAAGGTGAACAAAACAGCCCAGCTCTTGAATGAAGGGCTTACCGGTAAACTTCGCATCTCTTTCCGGGCATTTGGTATTGATGAACTGGCACTGGTTTATGCGGCGTGCTCTGTGGACTGGAAACTTGGCGGGGGAAAGCCCCTTGGGCTTGGCCACTGCCGGGTAACAGGTCTTAAAATGATTGATGAAGATGGAAATGTTACCACGCCCATGGGAATTTCAGAAAATGGAAAAAACCTCACGCCTGCTCAAAATGATTTAAAGATGACGGATCATCTTAAAAATAGAATTGCCCTGTACCGGGCATCCCAGATACCTGTTGAAAAACTTCGGTATCCACGGGCTGTCACAAAAAATAATAATCAAAGTCGTTGCGCAGGTCTTTCCTGGTTTGCCCGCCACGCAGCCCAAAGGAAAAACGGACAGGGCCTTGAAACAATTTGGACCACCGGTGATTTGAAGATGACTGTCAAGGCAAGCCAGATCAAAGCACAAGCCCTTCCCGGTCTTGATGCAGATGACCCGGATGCCGACCTTTTGTATGGGTATGATATGGTTGATTTGGTTGACGAAAAATCTGGTCGCAATCAACGGATGGTCTGTCGCATGGAAAAATTTGAAGCGGCATCCCATGCTTCGCCCGGAGAGAAGGCTGGCGTTAATACCAGTCAAAATCGGGAAAGTCGCAATTCTGCCAGATCTGAAAGATCCCATGAACCGGAGAAAACTCTTCCCCAGATAACAAAGGAAAACATTGCCGCCTTGATGACTGCAGAGTTCAGCGACAAAAAACTGACGCCGGCAAGAGCCCGGGAGTACCTCCAACAAATGAACTCGTTTGGGATCACCCGGGAACAGAGCAACAAATGGCGTAAGAAGTTTGATCTTCTTGAAAAGATTATTTCAAAATGAGATACTATCCCAAGGCCTGAAGCGTAACAGCATATATCCCGAAAGAAACAAGGGTTTTTATCTGTTTATATGCTGTTGACAAACCAAGGAATATCCGCAATAACAACATGCGGGCTTGATCCTAATGCCCGGTGCAATATTAGCCAAGGCAGGGATCCCCAGAAGGATGGATCAGATCGGCTGTAAAGCAGGTCTGGTACAAGCTCTTTGAAAATTTACTCTGACCAAAAATTACAGACCTCCAGGGCCATTGTCCTGAAAACAGATAGAATACTGAATATTGCAAATGATTTCAGTATCTTGGGGTATGGATGGCATTGCATAGGTCTGTAATTTTAATATATCTTATAATTTCAAGTAGTTAAGCAATATTTTTCCATCAAAAAACTATGTAAACTTTTACTGGACCCCAAAAAACGGGTAGGTCCGTAAAAATGGCCTTTGAAACCCTTGCCCCATGGGGCTTCCAGACACCAAGAGTCAGAAAGACCGCCTCGATTAGAGAGGTTTAATAATGACCAGATTCGGCCTCTTAAGGGGGAGAGAAATGCGGCACAAAACCAAAATGGACCAGACCCGGGGAATCTGTCCATTATAAGGTTTTTTGAATGGGGAAACCGGCAAAAGAGCTACCAATTAAAATATCCCCATGAGTTACCCGGAAATGGGCAGCCCATGGGGAAAAGAGGAAAGCGAAAAATCAAAAAAAGACAATCTTACTTAGAACCAATCGCTTTTGAATACCTTTTTCCGCAATGCCTTAAGCTTCCCGTGCTTTTTTTTACGAACCAGGCGATTTGTTTCGGCAGATTCTGGAATCCGGCAGGTTTTTCTTTTTTTTTGTTCAACTGTTGATTTTAAAATCAAAGTTTTTAACCGATTATGGGCATCCTGCCGGTTTTTCTTCTGGGTTCGAAATTGCTGTGCCTTGAGGACAATGATACCCCCTTTTGTAATCCTCCTGTCATTTAAGGTCAGTAATTTTTCTTTATACACTTCCGGCAGGCTTGAGCGTTGAACATCAAACCGTAAATGAATAGCGCTGGAAACCTTGTTCACATTCTGGCCGCCGGCGCCCTGGGCTCTAATGGCCTCACATTTTATTTCATTATCCGGGATATTTAACTGGCTGGATATCTGCAACATTTTAATTATTCCTCTCTCTTGTGTGTTTCAAATTAACAGGTTCCAAAGGAGACACCACATCTTCGATAAGGATTCTCCCCTGCCTGGTGTGATATACGGAGTTGATTTTAAAAAATTTAAAATTTAAATTTACCCCTATCTGCTGGTTAAATTTTTTTTCATTATTTTTTGAAGATTTCTGTTACAGTTCCGTAATAGATCCATAGAAGCCAGCAGGCAAAAAAATCTTTTACACGGCGGAGAAATTATTCCGGGTTAAGTACCCCTTGGCTGTTGACATCCCATGCGGTTTTATGGGAATAATAAAAAAACTTAACGGGGGAAAATCATTTGTTCCCTTATTGTGACGTTTCCTGTAGCAGCGAGACTATGTGAACTTTTTCTCAAAGGAGCGCAATATCACCTCAATATCAGTTAAAATAGGAAATTGCAGCGTTACCTTAGCGCATCCTGTTACGGGATGGAATGCTGTAATCAAACCATGAAAAAATCAACACCATTTGATATGCGTCAAAGCAGAATTTTCATAACATTCGGCCATACCGGTGAACGGTATTGTCTGACGAATGGAATTGAAACTCGCTATGAAATGATGCTGCACGATCACCTGATGCGCAATGGATATGATTGTGTTGTTTTTTTCAGTCACCGGGGCATTTTTTTTTTAGATCAATCCTCCCATGATACAGCTATTCATAATGATGCCGAAAAACCAGTTCTTGATAAAAAAGCGTCTTCCCCGTCAAAAAAATTAGTAGCAGCTCCTGGAGGATTAAGTTTTAGAAATCGCAAACCGGTTCCCCCCCCTAATGCTCATTTCAAACATATATATAAAGATATGGCCAATGTCTCGACCATGGTACCGCTAGTCGAACGGCTGATTAAAAGTCCCGAGGTAAGCACTGCAATCGTGTTTGCGGACGACAAAATTCATTCTACTTTATCAAAATCGCCCCTGAATACAAGATTTCAGGCATTCCTTGAAAATGAAATAAACAGCCTCCCCACGAAGAATGAGAACATAATAATTTTTAATTTTCCAGGGGAAGCACCGGCCGAAACACTTAAGGACCGGGGCTGGGACTTTCTTTACAGAGAGGGGGATTCCAAAAGAAAAAATATCAATGTGGCAAAAGCTGTTTACCTTGGTCCTCCGGATGAGGATGAGGTTAGAAACTACCTTTTCTCCTTGCATCTGAAAAAAAAAATATCCATTGACAGTATTAGTTTTCCTCCAATAGTCAACCAATTAACCTCATGGATAAAACGCAAGAATCTTGGCTTGTCAGCCCTTTCCCACTTTCGAAAAAGGATACCCTTAAACATGAATGAAGTCGGAAAAATTACCGGTGAAAGCCTTGAAATTTCAGCACAAAAACAACTGGATAATCTTGTGGGTATGGACAATGTCCGGGAATATATTTCAAAGAAGAAGAAAAGCTTTCATATGAAAAAAAAGACACTGCCGAAACCTCAAAGAAAAAGCGGTGAAATTCAAAGGCTTATTCCCCCATTGCCCGAGGAATGGATCAAGCATTTAAAGCTTCATCTTGCATTAACCGGCAACCCGGGCACCGGGAAAACCACAGTAGCCCGCCTGCTCGGAGAGTTGTACAGGGAATCCGGGATACTGTCACTTGGACATACCGTAAAAGTCACCAGGGCTGATCTTGTCTCCGGATATGTCGGACAGTCTGCTCCAAAAACCAGACGTGTCATATACCAGGCCTTGGGCGGGGTGCTTTTTATAGATGAGGCCTATGACCTGTGCCGCGGGCAGGATGACCCGTATGGACTTGAAGCCGTGGCGACCCTTGTCGAGGCCATGACCGATCACAACGGCAGTTTCATGGTAGTTATCGCTGGATACCCGAAAGATATCAATGCCTTCCTTGAAACAAACGAAGGACTTTCAAGCCGTTTTTCTGAACGTCTTCAACTTAAGGACTATAGCCCCGGCGAGCTTGAAAAGATTTTAAGAAAGCATGTTTCCCAGATTACGGATATACCTTTTAACCAGGAGATGGAAGAGGGCCTGCCTGGACTTTGCAGGGCCATTTATGGGAACAGGAATGAAAAGTTCGGCAATGCACGGGACATGGAAAGCCTTGCCGACAAATTGAATGAATCGGCTATCTATGCAGGGGCAGAAAAAATAATGCCCTGCCATCTTCCCATGGATCCCATAGACCATAAAGAACTGTTTGACCAGCCGGAAATAACAGATGCCGGTATTCTTGGCAAACTGGACATGATGATCGGGCTGAACGGCGTAAAAAGAAGTATAAAAACGGTTTTTGACCGACAAAATGCTGCGCAAATTAGAAAAGGGGCAAATTCCGCAGTGATGCCCGGCCACTTTCTATTTGTTGGAAATCCTGGAACAGGGAAAACAACCGTGGCAAAGCTGATGGCTGAGCAATTTTTCTCCCTCGGTATTGTTCAGAGTAGAAAGCTTCAACAAGCAACTGCCGGAAATCTTATGCAAGGATATGTGGGCCAGACCTCAGAAGCAACCAGGGAATTTCTGAACAAGGGGCTGGGAAAAGTCATTTTTATTGATGAAGCCCACCAACTTTATAAAGAGGGGAGGGGAAATGCGAGCTACGGTCAAGATGTGATTGACGTTCTTGTTCCTTTTTCAGAAAATCATAGAAAGGACTGCATTATTATTTTAGCGGGCTACGAAAAAGAAATGGACCTCATGATCAGCCGGAGTGATGCCGGACTAAAAGACCGGTTCCGTAACAGGGTGATGTTTGAGGATTATTCTCCTAAAGATATGGTTGAAATATTTGATTTGTTTCTTAAGGAGGAAAAGATATCCTGGGAGGCCCGTACCTGCAGCGAGTTTATGGAAGCCTATTTTCACAATCTGAAATCGGTAGCAGGGCAGTCATTCAATAATGCAAGGGCAGTCAGAAATACCGTCGAGGAATGCTTGGACAGGCATGCAAGACGTCTGGCAGCCATTTCAGACATAAATAAACCCGATTACGCCATTTTGACAGAAGAAGATTTACCGGAGATTGAATAGATGGAAACAGAGAATTTAGGGACAGGGTTAGAAATACTCGCCCGGAAACCTTTTAAAATCACTGAAACCGATTATGCTGAGCTGCTTGAATTCTTTAAAAAAAAATTAATAGAAATGGAGGATATCTCTTTTTCAGAAGCCGCTTCCAGCCTCAGTATCAGAATCTTTTCCGCCGTCCGGCAGATAAACATGGGACTTTTGTATCATCTTCCCGACAGCAGCGATCAGTCAGTTTCCTTATACAGGCTCAAGCAAAAAATTCAAGATGGTGAAACCAGGTATACAGAACGGGTCACTGAAAAAAAACAGCTTCAGCTAAGCCTTGATCTATTGGATTCAAATATATCGGCAATTGAAAAAGAATTGCATGTATTAAACGAACTTGAAAAGCATAAAACCATCCGGCGTGAGTTAATGGAAAACTGTAAATCGACAGCGGCCTGGCAAGAGATTCTTGACCTGGCTGCAGCAAGGGTCCCTGCAGAAAGAAAAGAACTTGAATCTTTATCTGCAGAGATTAAAAAACTGCTGAAACGTCAGGAAGAACTTCTCAGAAATGATCTAAAATTTCAGGAAAAGGCAGAAAAGACACTTGAAAAAAATATTTTCAGATAGGTAAAAAAATGAAAAACACACTAAGTATTTCAGAAAATATAGCCGCAGGCCTGTACCATGATTCAGGGGATGTTCTACCCCATCTTGCCAAACAGATAGAGATTGAGCTTGAAAAGATACTGATAATTGAAAACCTGCCTCCAAATCTGACGGAACATTTTTCAGAAGACCCCTTTGAAACGGGAGAACCGCTGAGCACCTGGTGTGGTGAAAAATTCGGGAAAGGAGAGTTTTCTGAAGACATTTTTAAAGTACTTTCGGCCATTGCTCAATATTTGGATATCTGTTCTGATTGTGCATCTCCCCTGCTTGCTTTTGTTCCCGAATGGTTTTCCATTAACGGAGAGGGCAAAATAATTATAAGCAGACCCCTTCTTAAACTGGCATCTCCTGATAAAGAGCTTATCCGATTGAACAATTTTCAGCGTTCGTTTTTAAAACCCTATCTCCACCCCAGCCTTTTAAAAAATCTTAAAAATTGCAATTATAAAACAGTCATGGTTTTCAGCTTTACCCTATTTCTGATGAATCTTTTTCTCGATGTCAGGGGTCAGAGCATCGCAGAGCTTAAGGATGGATTGAAAAAATGCGGTATGAAAAACCCCAAAATTCCCCCTGGCCTCGCAGAAAACTTTTTTGAGATATTAGTCATTCCCCCGAACCAGGAAAATAAAATCAGCTGTGAAGAATTGGTTGATTCAGCATGCCGGTTTTTTAACGAAAATCCATTTAATTATAACGACAGGGTTGATCAACAACTTCAACATGATGTTTTCGGCTACTCCGTTCCGGGCCTGAACAAAAGAATGAACTCAAATGAAGACAAATTTCTGTCTCAGACCTTTAATAATATAACTTTTTTTTTGGTTGCAGACGGGGTGTCAACTGCTGATATAGGGACAGGAGAAATAGCGGCAGAAGAAGTCGTCCGGTTGTTTAAAACAGAATTTTTCACAAAGTTTAAAAAACTTGCCTCACACATGGAAAAAGATTTGGCTGATGATCCGGCTTTTAAATGGTACGAAATGGCAGATGATTTTTTGTCACGGTTTTTCCTTGAAGCATGCCAACGGGTAACTCAACAATTGAATGCGCTCAAGGAAACTGGGAATTATCCGCCCCCTTTCAAGGCGCCCATGTGTACGACACTTTCCGCCGGGGTTGTGGTATACGACCAGGCTGCGGTACGGTATGCCGGAGACTCTCCGGTATTGCTGTACAGCCCGAAAAGAGACATATTCAGGAAATTAACCGTCGACCACCACCATGGTCTTGAACAAAACTTCACGATGACCAGCTGTCCGGATTCCGAGGCCCTGACAAGGGTCATAGGGGCAAAGGGATTTTCCAAAGATAAAAATTTGTTTCTACCGGCCTGTGAAAAAGGGGACCCGCTTCGCATTCAACTTGAAAAAGAGGACCTGCTCCTTCTGGCAAGCGATGGTTTGATTGACTGCATTGATGCGTTGACGCCGGAACTTAAGGCAGGTGCGGCTGAAAAACAGATACGCAGCCTTGTAAAAGAGAAATCCCATTTAAAAACAATTGTCAGAGAGATGGTGATGCTGGGAGAAAATGGGCTAAGCAATGACAACATCACTTTAAACCTTCTTCATCTTGACCTTAAAAAGGAGAAATAATGTCTGAAGAGATAGTGCTAAGTTATGAACTGAACCGTGACATGCTTCAACGAGGGTTGAAAAATCAGAAAACCATCACCCGTTTTTGCTTTTACACACACGAAAATTTTGTAAAAAAATATCCCGTAACTGCCTGTGATATCATTTTTGTTGTGGATACCAGCGGATCCATGGATGAAAAGTTTACAGCCGGTTCAACCATGTCAAAGCGTGACGGCGTGGTAAGCGCCATTGAATCGATCCTTCCCCATCTTTCGGAACAGGATTCTGTGAGCCTTGTTTGCTATGATTCAAACGCATATCTGGAACTTGACCATGCCCGGGGTAATGACATCGGCAAGATAAGAAAAGCCATGGATGCCATCTTTAAAAGAAGCGGGGCAACTAATTTTGAGGAAGCCTTTAAAATCAGCAGTGCCGTTTGTGCCGCAGGCAAAAACGCCAGCAAAAAAATGATTTTTTTAACCGACGGCAACTCCAATGTGGGCAAAATCAAAACCGCTGAAAAATACAACCGAACGCTTGCTGGACAAGGGGTAACGGTTGACTGCCTGGGTGTTGGAGGTGATTTTAACTTTAAGCAGATGCAGCAGTTCTCCGGGGTTTCAAGCGGACGCACGGAACTGCTGGATATACCGGAAGCCGCAGGAACTATTTTTCTGGAACTGCTGGAAGGCGCGCAGACCTCTCTTATCAATAATGCAGTCCTCAGATTTGATATCCCTGCAGGCACAAGGGATATAGAGCTATATCAGCTGACCCCGGAAATTCGCTATTTTGACACCCTTTCTTCCTCTCCGGACGGGTCGGTCAATCACAGAATCAATCTTCAGAATATAACCCAGACAAATGAGTATTATTTTCTTATTCAGACAGCCTGCGATATCCCGAAAGACTCGGCAATACCGAATTTAGAGCTGCTCACAGCACGTCTGGACTTTGATATCCCGATTATGGGTGAAAAGGGCCTGCATGCAGAACAAACCATTACCCTCAATCTTACCGGCAACAAGGATAATGAATTAAGAGACACGGGAGTAGACAGTGATTTCATGGAAGCCTCCATTGAAAAACTAGACCAGGAGACAAGCCTTTACGCTGTCAAAAACGACTGGAAAAAAGTTGCACAGCTGCTGAATGAAATGTACCGGATCTCAGACAAGCTTGGCTACTCGGATAAGGCTGAAGAATTTCAGAGACGCCTCGATTCCTTGAAAAAAAGCGGAACATTAAAAGCAGAAGACCTGAATATTATCGGGAAAATGTCTTCGTCCTCATCCAGATACAACAGGGGGGAAAGAGAGGCTGACAATGATGATTTATTTTAAAATTTAAGGTGGACGACTATTATGCAGATTCAATGGACAGATCCTCCTTTAAAAAGGATAACCCTTATCAGCGGCAGTAAATGGGAGTATCATCTTCCCCTTTACCATACCCCCGAAATCAGGCTGACCTGGCATTCTGACATTCTTCCCCAGGGAGCGTTTCATGCGGCAAAGGAGGATGCTTTGTCCGTTGCAGTTGAAATACCAGCAGATATGCCCCCCTGCTTTGGAGAAATTTATTACAGGGCTGAAGATGGGGACCAGGAACTGGAAGGCAGTATTATTGTACGGATTCAATCTTCCGTGCCCCTGCCAATCCGCACGAAGATTTTATCAGCTAAAAATGTAACCCGGGAACAACCGGTGAAGAAGAATCCAACTTCGAAAAAAGGAAGAAGTATTCTTCGTGAAAAAAAGGAGACCTTAAGGAGCAAGGAGATACCCGGAAAAATATCGGAGGAAAAGGCAGCAGGTAGTAATGCGAATGAAGCACTTGCCCAGAGCAGTTATTACATTGAGGTCCTGAAAAACAATCTGCCTGTTTCAGGCCTCAGATGCAGGGTGGAAAAAAACAAAACCATCACCATCGGTAAGTATTCCGGGGCATACGGTATTCCCGACCTGGACCTATTGGGGCATTTTGACAGCCCGAAGCTTGAAAAAGGATGCTCCCGCCGTCATGCCGAGGTGTTCTGGGCCAACCAAAAAATATATATCCGTATTCTCGGCCAGCACGGCATGAAACACCTGACAAAAACCGGGGAACCCGGGAAAAGCCTTAAAGGCGAATATTGCTGGCCTCCAGGCGAGGTCCTCATCATTCCGGGTAAATTGCGGATTGTGCTGAAAAAAGAGGAGATTTCAACGTGAAACCACCCAATACATATATGGACAAGGATCTGGGCCGAAAAATTATTGAATTTGACTATAAAAAACGCAGATATCGGTTTCCTGCTGAACTTGGCGGGCGGTTTGCGCCTTATAAAATTCTATGCACTGGAGGGTTTGGGGTTATTCTTGTGGCAAGGGATCAAACTATATTCAATAGAAACGTCCTGATAAAGACTGCCATTCTGCCGCCCCACCTGTTTTTACATGCAAGGAATACGGCTGTGGAAAAAGAAGTCACAGCAAATCAAAAACGTATGGATATTGAGAAAAAAATGCTTCTCCACGCCCACTATCGTGGGGTCGGGGGGATTCCTGTACTGATAGACTGGATACAGGATATAGATCCGGGCATAAGGGGACCGCACACCGATGGGGACGGCAATGAATTTTACAGAACGGAAAAGGAACTCTGGAACAACACAACCTATCTGGTGTTAAGCTATTTTGATGGCATCGAACTGGGTGAATATTGTAAACAGCCGCGGTTTAAAAACAATATACTCGGTTCGAGTCGGACACTGGCTTTTTATCTTGTAAACACCCTGCAAAAATTTCATGAAAAACAAAAATTTGGGCAAGGAGAACTGTGTTTTGTCTACCAGGATTTAAAACCGGGAAATATCCTATGTTCAATGCAAGGGGATTATCAGCTTATTGATTTTGGAAGTTTTGCCGTTATAACAGAAAGGGGGGCCAGCAATACCGGCATTGGTACGGAAGGTTATATTGCACCGGAAACAAAAAAGCCGGGTAAAAGAGAGATTACGCCCCAACTTGATATCTATTCCATGGGGGTTGTCTTAAAGGAATGTTTTCAGATTGCCGCCGGTGTTAAAAACATAAAAAAAGATGAAGATTTTGCAAATTGGAAGATTCCGGAGCCATGGAAAATTTTTCTTGAAAAATGCACCCACCAGGATATTTCCAAACGATATAAGGAGATGTGGCAGGTTCGTAAAGAATTATATAATTTGCCTTTCAAAGGAGATCTCTTACCATGATATTTAAAAAGGGTGAACGGATTAAATTGTTTGAGGGAGGTGCACCGTCAAGGTGGGAGGTGGAAAAATTTTTCTCGGAAGGAAGGCTTACCTTTTTAATGCTGATCGATCGCGAGGCTTCCATTAAGCCCCCCATGATCCGCAGAGCAACCGGAATCTGCATAAACTACCATCAACAAAACCCGGATGAATTGAGCATAAAAGCCTGGCGTCAAGAGTTTACAAATGCATGCAAGTCTTCTGCGGGTAACTTTTCAGGCATTCCAGAACCAATTGATTTTTTTTATTTTAAAAGTCAGGAAAACGCCATCCCCGATAAGTTGAAAGGATGGGAACCCTTTTTTGTATATATGTATGGCGATTTTTTGAACGTCTTTCCATACAACCCCAAAAAGCTAAAAGACAACACAGATATCACAATACTTTTAAAACGCTTCATCTATGATCTTGGATATATTTTAAAAGACATTCATAACAAAAATCTGGTTTTAAGGCAGTTACCCCTCCAGGGGCTGAGGCATCTCAAATCCAGCCAAAAATATGTTATCGGGGAATTCATCTCAATTAGTCCCCAGGGAGAGAATAATTACAATCCTGATATACCTTTTTTAAGCCTCTCTTCCCAATACTGTGCACCGGAGTGCTTTGATGCTAAGGGCAGATTGACACCGGCCACAGACGTCTATGCCTTAGCAAAATCAGCATTGATGCTCCTGGGCATACGCTTTGACAAGAAAATACCGTTTCCAAGGGACATCACACCCTATCTGAACCAGGTTGAAACCCAATACTCCCTTGCGCTTCCCAAAAATTTGGAAAGATTTTTTAAACTTTCCCTGGCCCATGACCCTGGGAAACGCTTCCAATCAATAAGCGAAGCCCTGGCAATGTTTGCCGGGAAAAAATATACACACTTCCCAACCAAGCCAGGCCGGAACACAGGGGGTACAGGGGGCACAAAACATGATAATGATAAAAAAAGAGCCCAAAAACGGAAAACAGGGTTCATAAAATTCTTTAATGACAAAAAAAAATTTGGTTTTATTAAACAGGATAGCGGAGAAGATCTCTTTGTCCATATCAACAGTGTAAAAGAAAGTAACTATCCCGGGCTACAGAAAAGAGACACTGTCAGTTTTGTAATCGGCAAAAGTAACCGGGGCTCCATGGCTTTGGATGTAATCGTGTTAAAAAGAGCAGAAAACCAGGAGAGATTTTAATGGATTCTGAAGATTTTTATAAGGATGAGTGTCTCAGGGTTTACAAGGAGCGTAACTATCCAGAGGCAAGGAAATTATTGATCCGTTTTTTTGAAGACTATAAGCCGAATACGATGCAAAGGATATATGCTCGTCTCGCCATGGCCACATCGTTAATTGAGTGTATGCAGGATTGTGATTCCCCAGAAACCTATGCGACGGAATTTAAAAGTCACCTGGAAAAATATTTATCCGAGCTGAAAGAAGCAGACTTAACCGGTCTGGCCCCCAAACCATTTCTTGATTACTTTGCCCTTACCATTAAATTTTCCCTGATCAGGGATATTCCTGAAGATATTCAGGCAAATGTTTCAGGATCTTTCAGGTGTTTTGTGGAAACGACTTATCCCAAAATGCAAGAAAACGACTATCTGGATATTTGGGTGGGTGAGGTTGATAATGAACGGAGAAATTTTGCCAGGCCTGATCATATTGAAAGGACCATAATACTGGCAGAGGCCCTGCTTGGGGAAATCGAGAAAAAAGAAAATCTTAGGGAATACAGGGTTGGCGTGAATAAAATTCTGGCGGATGTTACCTATTTTTATCATTTTGCCGCCAGCAGAGAAGGGGACAGGGCAAAAAAGGCCATTGCCTACCTGAATGCGGTACTGGAAGACAGCCCCAACGATCTTTATGCCGAAACATTTAAAAAAGACATTAATAAATTTTCCGAGACAAGCCTGCAGATCCACCGTTTTCATCATGACTCCAATACACGGCTTGGCAGCATGCATGTGCTGTCTGAAAAGATTACCGGGCAATGCCCTAAAAACGCTTCCTATTATGCTGATATCCTGGGGTTAAACCGGCAACTCAACGCTTTGAGGGCCATAACCATGCTTGTGAAAGACAAACAGCCCGCAGTTGACGACTGGCAAAAGCTCGATCCGGCCCAAATGCTGACTCCCCTTGTGAAAGAAAGAAAATGGCCGGACCATTGTATCATCCCCAAGGGAGAATCATCTGAATGGACATTCTGGCCTGAATATACAGCCCTTGTCTTTGAAAACCTCATGAAAAACAGTGTTGAGGCCTATGGCCGTAACTCGATCGATATTCCGGAATCTCCATGTGAAATCAGAATATTTTACCAGGATAAAAAAATCGAATATCTTGATTTTGCCGGGGGGATTGATCTTGCCGGAGATATTTTTGAACCCTACCGTTCATCAAAAGGGGTGATCAGTGATGCGGGACTCGGGCTTACCCAGGCCAGAAAAGCCATGGAACTTCAAAACTATAAAATAAACCTTGCCCAGCGTCAGCCTGAAAACGGGGTGCTGTTTATTATTGATTTTAATAAAAAAAAGAAAAAGAGGAAAAAATGAATCCAAGTGATTTTTCAATTTTATTTATGGATGACGAAGTTCATGATGAAGCTGTCGCAACAGTCAGTGAAGCGGTAAAAGCCCTTAGAGGAGCCGGTTACCAGGTTGATGTAAAAGAGAAAATGTCGGATGCAATTGATGCGTTTTATGAAAAATTCTATCATATTTTTATCTTGGATATTGACATGCAGAAGGTAACAGATCTTTTCTTTGAAGGCACCGGTTCAAGAGTGGCAGACATATACAGATCTCTTGACAACGGCTGTTCTGTTATCATGTATTCGGCCATGGGAACCGTTGAAGACTGGTTTGATGTCGCAAACCGCCATATCTTCGGATATGTGTTCAAGGGAAGCAAATCGCCTGTCCGGAAACTGCTTGAAATGGTAGAACAGGCCGCCCTTGAATACACCCCGCTAATGCTCCCTTCCCCCAGGAAAGAGGGAAGGGTTCTGATTTCCCAAACAGATTCAGAACGAATATCGGATGAACAGATAAAAACCGCCGTGCTGAATGCCGGAAACTTTGTGCCTGAATTTTGCGAGATCGAAAAGATGCCTGAAATGCTTAGCAGTAATGACTATTCTGCGGCAATAATTATTGAAGAACAGTTCAGTACAATGCCCGGTGATATGGAAATCTTGAAAACCATTTGTATGATGCAGCCATCCCCGAATATAATTATCGGATGCGATGGAAAATCAGAAAACCAGGAGTCGATAATAGAGATAATTAATTTACGGCCCTTCCGCCTGATCAACATGACAAAGGAAAATCCCGGACTGACATTGGAAGAATGCGTCAGATCAGCCGCTCAGTGGTATGAGGGAAACGAAACGTTTCAGGCAGATACAAAATACGTGCACAGGGCCGCAAAAAACATAGACTGGGAAGAACTGGAAAAACGGTTTGAAACAGAGAAATGGGAAAATGAAACCAATCATACAGGAGATGAGGATGAATAGCCCTACAGAGCACGACAAATCATCTGTGTATATAGTGGATACATCGGTGCTTTACACCTATCTTGCCGGTGAGGCCAATTTTCAGCCTGATCGAAAAAATGAGAATAAAAATCTGCAGTCCCAGATCAGTTATCTGTTCAAAAATGAAACCGTGGTTGTACCCAATGCCTCACTTGTAGAAATGCTCGGCCAGTTTTTCCACGAAAAAATTGATCTTTCTAACTATGACAATTGGTATCGAACCAGGCGGGCTGTCTTCAGTAACTGCATCATTAACTACCTCTACAATTCCGATTTCCCCAAAGTGACTCTTCAGGAAAAACCCGGGGGAATGATGGCTGCTCAGATGGGTTATGAAAAAATCAGCAAACAGGCCGTCAAACAACTGAACAGGTACTTCACAAATAAAAAGAAAACCTATGCCAGGGAACCCAAGCTCCTTGACGGCGCAGATGCCTCTATTGTCTCTGAAGCCATGATCACAGCCGGTGAGAATCAAGGAAGGCCGTGTTATCTTGTTTCAAGAGATATGTGGTTGCAATTTGCCATTGAGGATATTAGGCGCAGAGCCCAATTAGATCAAAGATTCCCCAGGAATCTTGAATTCTTACAGATATGGAGTCTCGGGAAGAAACTGTCTGGGAAACCGGCAGGAAAAAGAAAAATTGTAAGGAGGACACTATGAGCGGAGAAGGTCATGAAAATCTTGCTTTTACAATAGTCGGAGGTGCAGTAGTCCTGGTCGCCACTGGAGTTGCCTGGACTGTAGGCAATACTTTTAAAGGTGTTGCAAATATTGTTAAGGATACAAAAAGAGGAAGCGATATCCGGCATGGAAGGCAAAACCATTCGAGAACGACACAAACCCAACAGCAAAAATTTCAAGAGGCATCAAACAAGAGACAGGCCCGGTACGAAACCCAAGTCAATTCCCTGAAAACCGGTCAAAAAGAGATGCTCCATCAAATGAATACTCGGCTCACAGACCAGAAACGCAACTATGAAAAAGTTTTGCGCGATTCAAGCAAGGCACAAAAGGCTTACCTTGACAAACGATGCAATCATATGGAAAACGATCTGAAACTTGCGGAAGAAAAATTTGATGACAAGTTGATAAACCTGAAACAAAATGTTGAGTCAAGATTTGATATTGAAAAAGGAAGAGTCGATCAGGAATTCAAGAAGCAGAAATCAGCATTTTCAAACGCTCTTGAACAACAGGGAAAAGAACTTCAGTCTCAGATTTCCTCCATGCAGTCCCATATTGAAAATTCAAAAGATGCCGCTGCAGAGTGGATTGAAATTCTGGAGAATGAAATTTCATTCATAAAGAGCAATTACCGCCATGAGTTTTTCTGCCCAGGAGAACTTTCGTCCATAGAAGAACGATTTTTGCTTTCAAAGCAAAACATGGCCAGCGGGGTTTTTGAAGTATCCTTGTCCCAGGAAGCCTTTATAAAGGCCAACTCCCTGCGGAACAAATTGGAAATGATGCAGATGGAGTGGGAAAATGCCCGGATAGTTGCTCTGGAAAACCTCAATACAGCCGTCATGGTCCTGGAGGAATATAAATCTTTTGATCTTTCATCACTGACCGTGGAAAAGGACGAAGAGGTAAGAAACATTCAAGACGCTTATGCCGTTGAAACAGATTTCTGGACAGAAGGCAGGTGGTCGGAAGGTTACAATGATATTTCCCAAAAACGGGATTCTATTCAAACATCGGATGCCAGTGTCAGCCTTGAAGAGTTAAAGGCGTTCACCGAGGCTGCCAATGATGGTATCACAAGCTCAGTCACGCTTGCCGCCGAGGCAAAATATGCGGTAATCGCCTCCATCCTCCGTGCGGACCTTCAACGGGATTTCAGTGAAAAACTGAAAGAATCAGGATATGACATCGTTGACAATGCCGTATTGAACGGAGATGATAGGAAAGCGAATCATCTCGTTTTAAAAGGGGTCAATGGAGAGGACATCAGCATTATACTTTCCCCAAAAAAAGGGGGTGGAAAATTATCCAACACCATGGAATTAAATTTCAGGGATAAAAACTGCAATGAAGCGGAGAGAAAAGAAAAATTGGATGCCTTCCGTGAAGTCCTTTCAGAAATTTATGAAATTCCCAAGGAAACACTGAATTATCAATGCAAACCGGGCACGGATTGGTCCACAAACGCCCCAAAAGAAAAATTCAGCCTTGAAAAGGTGCGGAAGGGATACGGTGAAAGCACAGCATCTTAACATGGCCCTCTATGAATTTGAGGTGACAACTCTTGGGCCCGGATACAGGGCGGCACTCTGGGTCCAGGGGTGTAACTTCAGGTGCAAGGGCTGCCTTGCAACGGAATGGCAGCCCCTGGAACCGGCAATCCTACACACTGTACAAAAAACTGCAGCACTAATTCTTGATAAGACAGAGCTCACCACCGCTGGATTCTCAATCAGCGGCGGTGAGCCGATGCTTCAGGCCTCAGCTCTTAACGCTTTACTGGAATTGTTGGAAACCAAAAGACCAGACTGGAATATTATACTTTTTTCAGGGTATACACAAAATGAACTAATTGAAGAAGGGAGAGAAGATCGTCTCATTTTGATGGATAAAGCCGATGCTTTTATTGGTGGAAAATATATTGAAACGTTAAATGAACCTTCTGGACTGAGAGGTTCGTCAAATCAGGAAATATTTTTTAAAAAAAATTCAAAATTTAATCAAATCCAGCAAATGGAAATACTAAACTATCGTAAAAAAATTGAAGTCCGCATTAGCCGTGAAAAATTATTTACAATCGGCATACCATACACCAGCCATAAAAAAACGCAAGCCTGATAAAAAATCCGGCTTTATTCAAAAACTCGCTTCTGAGTGATGGGAACGTCCCATCTTTATTTTACTTCCATTAAATCCAGCTATTTTGTCTCTTCATTCAGACCGGCTGCTCCAATAGCAATAGCCTCTTTCAAACCTAAAACCGGCGGCCATATTCCTTCCTATCGGTTTTAAACTCATCAATCAGATGTTGACAAAGCCATAAATATCCGCCATAAATATTTCAACGATGGTTATTTATTCTCCTGCTCCACAATTATGGTTGAACAGACCATCAAACGAATAATGGTTCTTTGATAATTTGATGGAAAATTACGGACCTAAAAAGATTCGGACTATAAAAGGAACCAGATGGTACGGATTAGCTGTAATTTTAGGATGTTATAGACAAAAAGCCCTCCCGGAGGTCTGTAATTTTAAAATATGCTGTATTTTCAAATGGTTAAGAGAAATTCCACCCTCTTAAAAATGGGAAAACTTTTACCGGACCCCAAAAAACGGGTAGGTCCGTAAAAATGGCCTTTGAAACCCTTGCCCCATGGGGCTTCCAGACACCAAGAGTCAGAAAGACTGCCTCGATTAGAGAGGATTAAGACCTCCAGGGTTTCCCTGAGCCAT
>Ga0307987_1000369_pt1 | contig 27123 bp, 25 predicted proteins | sample EllFjometagen181_FD_203157 | JGI IMG/M metagenome (GOLD analysis project Ga0307987, IMG submission 203157) | Marine microbial communities from Ellis Fjord, Antarctic Ocean - #181 | ecosystem: Environmental > Aquatic > Marine > Unclassified | place: Southern Ocean | collected 2014-10-08 | reverse complement strand
GATTGTGTTTTTCACAGCAGTCTTTCCTCAATTAATTGATCCAAATGAAGCCTATTTATCTCAATCCTGTATACTTATTAGCATTTGTGCTTTTATTGCATTTAACTGTTTTATGGTTTATGCAATTGGTGGTCAAAAGATTGTCTTTCTATTTTCCAAAGCTACCACTGGGAAATATATACAAAGAATTATTGGTGGCACATTTATTGCAGCAGGAATTGCTCTTGCTACGAGTAGCAAATAAAGAACTGAAAACACATAACAAATTGCTGCACTCGGACTTGATACAGTTGTCACGGTTTTTGCTGAAAACAAAAGGCAGCAAAAACAGCACCAACTTACTCGCCGGTGCGCATAACGTTAGTGATAAAACTTTCAGGAAAGTTTGAATCAAAAAATCGATGCTTGACACCACCGATGATTGGATATAGAATTGTCTTATAAATTGAGAAAAGAAACGTAATTTGACGAATCAGCGAAACTAAAAAAAAATATTTCGCTAACAAGTCGTTGCAGTAAATAATTTATTCTGCTATACCGAAAAATTATTCGCTGAACTTTACATTATATGGCTCGATACCAACTTGTGTCACTTATGAATTCCATAGGTACTGTTAACTCATTTAGGATTCAAGTATAATGCAAGTATTCATAATATTGGTCTTTAATTTAGGCTGAATTGTCGTCTTTAGGGAGTGCAGGATGAATCAAATGTTAATCCGAAAAATCTTTTTTTTGTTCACCATCAATGTCATCTGTGTATTCTTTTTTTATCCTAAAACAGTCTATGCCAAGCGCGTGATCCGTGTTGGGTTATTCCAAAATTATCCTGTTGTTTTTCAGGATAAAGACGGGAATCCAGATGGTATTTACATAGATATTTTAAAGGAAATAGCGAAAACAGAGGATTTACAGCTAGTCTACGTGCCCACCACTTGGAATAATTGCCTAGAAAATTTGAGAAGCCGAAAAATTGATTTAATGGTCAATATTACCTATACTGAAGAGAGAGATGCCTACATGGATTTCTCCAAAGAGAATGTATTGATGATGTGGGGCCAGGTATATACCAGAAAAGGGAAGAAAGTTCAAAATATATTAGATTTAGAAGGATTAAAAATTGCAGTTCTCAAAGGTGGCATCAATGCCATCAACTTTTCAAATCTGGTCGAAAAATTCCAATTAGATTGTCAGCTTATCCCGGTGGATACACAGCTTGAAGTATTTGAAATGATATCTTCAGGTCAAACCGACGCAGGAGTGCTGAATAATGTTTTCGGAGCAGCCAATGAAGCAAACTACAATGTAAGTCTCAGTCCGATTTTTTTTAATCCTTTCAAACTTCTTTTTGCAGTACCAGAAGGTATCAATGGAGAAATATTAAAGGTTGTTGATGAGAATTTAATACGATGGAAACAGGATAAAGAGTCGGTTTATTATAAAATACTTCAAAAATGGTATGGAGCGATTCATAGTCAACAAACTATATTGCCGCGATGGCTAATCTTTGCTCTGATTGGCATAGGGTGCGCTGCTATCCTGTTTCTATTATGGATGCGTCTTTTAAAAAAGCAGGTATCAGAAAGAACATTTGAGCTTCAAAAAGAAATAGATGAACGCAAGCAGATAGAGGAAGCATTACTTTTAAGCAGAACACGTTACCAAGCTCTTTTCCAAGATTCACCGGTACCGCTTTGGGAAGAAGAATTTAGTGAATTGTTTGACTATCTGGAAAAGCTCAAGTCAAACGGCATAAATGATTTAAGGGGATACTTTTATGAAAATCCATCTCAGTTACAAATATGTGCCAAAAAAATTAAAATAAAGGAAGTCAATCAAGCGACACTCAAGCTTTACAATGTCAACAATAAAGATGAATTAATAGGTAAGATGGATAAAATATTTACCGAAAAATTCCCTGATGTTTTTAAAGAAGAGGTTTTAGCGCTTGCTGCAGGAAAGCTTGAATTTGAATCTGAGGGAAAAGTTAAAAACTTGACCGGTGGGCCTACGAATATCTTTCTGAAATTAAAGATTGGAAAAAAGGATCAAGATTCGGTCATGGGGTTGCTTGCTACAGTCGACACAACAGAAATAAGACACCTGAAGGCACAGCTTGTACAATCCCAAAAATTGGAATCCATAGGCAATCTTGCAGGAGGTATCGCTCATGATTTTAATAATATATTATCATCGGTACTCGGATTTACCGAACTGGCGCTTGATGATGTTGAAAAAGGGTCGAATGTCGAGGACAGCCTCCAAGAAGTTTATGCCGCCGGAAAGAGAGCCAAAGACCTTGTCAGCCAAATTTTGGCTTTTGCTCGACAATCAGATGAAGAGCTTAAGCCAATCCAGGTTGACATCATTGTCAAAGAGGTTCTCCATTTTATAAGATCTTCTATTCCAAGCACCATCAAAATCAAGGGCAGCATTGATAGTGATTCACTAATAATGGGGAACCAGACACAAGTTCATCAAATATTGATGAACCTGTGTACGAATGCAGCACATGCCATGGAGGAAGATGGCGGTGTACTTGATGTCAGCCTGAAGGATATTATGGTTGATGAAAATTTTGATAATAATAAGCTTAAACTGAAAAACGGAAATTATATCAAGGTATCTGTATCAGATACCGGTACTGGAATTGCGCCCGACATTATGGATTCGATTTTCGAGCCCTATTTTACAACGAAGGGACTTGGAGAAGGCACCGGAATGGGATTGGCAATGGTACACGGTATTGTAGAAAGTTATAGCGGTAAAATTGACGTGGTAAGTTCACTGGGCAAAGGCAGCACCTTCACAATTTACCTGCCTGTCACTCGAAAACGTAGACTCGCCCATCAAAATAAACTTGAAAAATTGCCTTTAGGGTCAGAAAGAATTTTATTTGTGGATGACGAAGCCCAGATTGCGAGGATGAGCAGTCAAGTTCTTGAGCGATTAGGATACAAGGTTACTGCCCTTTCAAGCAGTATGGATGCATTCGATCTATTTCATTCAAAGCCTAATGATTTTGATTTGGTCATAACCGATATGACCATGCCCGACCTCACAGGAGATCAGATGGCCATCAAAATGATGAGAATCAGACCTGACATCCCCGTGATTCTTTGCACCGGCTACAGCAAAAAGATTTCTGAAGAAACAGCCGCAGGAATCGGCATAAAAGGATTTTTATATAAACCTATGGCTAAATCTGATCTTGCAAAAACAATCCGAAAAGTGCTGGATTAACAAAAAGATGCTAAAAAGTGATAGAAAATCCACATAACCTGTCATTCCATCGGATTTGTGTGCTTTGCTATCGCTATGCCTTCAAAACCGCTGAATTCTATGTTAAATCAAAACAGGAATATTTATGAATACAGAAACAGGAATTGCCCTTATGGGGGCAAATGAATCTCAAGGAATATGCTTTGTTTTATCAATCGGTAAGAAAAGAACCGAGATAAACAAGCTGTTTATTGAAGTACTTAACATTATAAAGAAAAGCTTCTCATAATGCGCCTTGATAAATTTATTCGAAAAAGTACTGAGTTAACTAAGGCTGAAGCTGTCCAACGCATTAATAGAGGCAAGGTTAGTATTAATGGTAAATTTATTACTAATGAAGCTGCTCAGGTCCATGAAAACAACACGGTAAAATTAAACAAAGTAAAGCTAAAGGCTCGCAAGTTTCGTTATCTTATGATGAATAAACCTGCTGGTACTATTTGCTCAAATATCGATGAAGTTTATCCCTCCTTATTTAATCATTTAAGAATTAATCATATCGCAGAACTACATATTGCAGGGCGTTTAGATGCTGATACAACAGGGATGGTTTTGATTACTGATGATGGACGCTGGTCTAAAGGTATTACTCATCCAAGTAAAGAGTGCCGCAAAGTTTATCGGGTGGGTTTATCTAAGGCGATTGCAGATGATGTAGCATGTAAGTTTGAAAAAGGTGTACAATTGCAAGGTGAAGAAAACTTAACGTTACCCGCTGTATTAGAGGTTATTGGTTCAAAAGAGGTGCTTTTAACCATCACTGAAGGCAAGTTTCATCAGGTTAAGCGAATGTTTGCTGCTGTAGGTAATCGTGTGGTTTCGCTTCATCGTGAAAAGATTGGGGAGATTTGTCTTGATGTTGATGTCGGACAATGGCGTTACTTAACTAACGATGAAGTTCAGTCCTTTACCAAGCAAATCAGATGATAAATAGGTTTTGTCCACAGATAGGCCATTCATTGCTGTCACAGGGCTCCAGCCTCACTTCCATTTGGTCGTGTGAACAGTATCCTATCTCACATTAAACAGGAAGCCCTATCTAAAACCGTTGTAACAATTAGTTCATGCTGACGTTCTTTTCCCCCTTGACACCCCATGGGCTTCAGCTTTAAAAGAAGATAAATTATACCCATTCCAAAAAAAACTTGTTGCTATTCATAGAAACATTAAGTATAATTATAATTTAATTTTTTATGGAGAAAAATTGAAAACAAATAGCTTTACAGTAAGGCGTACCGCCGCCCGTAAGCTCTAACGTTAGACGTTTGATTAAATCAAGGAGTAGTAAAATGATTAAAAGGAGTAGTAAGATGAATAAAAGACTTATGGGATGGTGTTGTTTTGTGTTTTGTTGGAGTTTACTGTGTTTTTCAGCTCAATCTGTTTTAGGAGCTTCACACTATCCTTGCGGTGGAGAAGGTGTAAACGGCGCGGTTCTTCCTCCTTCTCATCTTCCCATACCTGATAATCCGGACACCTCAGCCCTTCATTGCCAATCTAAGCTAATCTATTATTCGGCTGATCAGATTACAGATGACAACGGTGATAAAGCTTTAGATGCTGATCTGGATATCTTCGCCTTTGTTCAGCGTTTTATCTGGATGAAAAAAATTAATGAGACTTCTGATTGGGGGCTTCATTTATTGATTCCTCTGCAAAGTATTGATTTAAATTTGAGTGTTCCGGGAGGGCCTACAGTTGCTGACGATGATCAAATAGGACTTGGAGATATAGTTGTTGAAGGACTGTATGCTATTCATAAACAAAATTATGATATAGCCCTTGCCGGAGGTCTTATTTTACCAACAGGTAGTTATGATTCAACGGAACCCGCTTCAACAGGATTGGGTTATACTTCTATAATTTTAACAGCAGGACTTAATTATAAGTTTGGGGAGAAGAATCTTTGGTCTGTTAGTGCTTTAAATAGATTTCTTATCAATTTTGAGCAGGATGAAACAGGAATTACACCAGGTAATGAGTTTTTAATAGAGTGGGGTGTTGGGAGAGTTATTCCATATACACCGACATTTTTAATTACACCGGGAATTGTTGGACATACTTATTTGCAGGTTTCTGAAGATAGAGGCGATACTGCAATAGATACAGAGAAAGAATCTTCTGGGATAGGTATTGAGTGTAATTTCTTTTCTCTTAAAAATGCGATTCAGGTCAATGTGAGAGCTTCCACTGAATTTAATGTAGAAAATGATTCGAAAGGGAATCGATTTGAAGTGAAGTTTACAAAGAGTTTTTTTTAAGAATGGTCCTGGTCAATCAGCACAACATTTATTGTAGATTGCTTGCTAAAAGTGAGATGATATCTGGAGCCTACGACAGCCTCTCTCCCGTCGGGTCTTCGCAGATTAAAAGGATTAAGAAAAAAAAATATTTTCGCACAAAGGCACGAAGGACACAAAGAAGAGATGTAGCCAATAGGCAACATGACAAATCTTGAACGCGAGATTGGGAGCGAGAACGTCCCCGTTCTCATGAAAAGTGTAAAACTGATTTGTAAGTGTTTGTTAATATGCTTTTATAAATGTTTGAAATAATAATCGATCATAAAAAACAAAAGAATGAAGGGTTGTAGTACAAAGGGCACAAAGAATAGGTTTCTAGCACGCTTGAGTATTGCTCCTGTCTCATGTTTTATCCTCTAATGTGAAAAGCTGAATGTGCACTTTTAAATTTGTCTGTATCTACATGAGTATAGATTTGAGTAGTTGCAATATCGGAGTGTCCTAGCAATTCCTGAATGACTCTAAGGTCTCCACCTTTTGATAGCAGATGACTTGCAAATGAGTGTCTTAATGTATGTGGTGATATACGTTTTTTAATGTCAGCAGCAATTGCATATTTCTTAATAAGTTGCCATATTCTTTGTCTGGACATAGGTCTACCTGTTCTAGTTAAAAAGATAAATGATTTACTTGCTTCAGTTTGAAGTTTTGGACGAGCTTTGTCCATATACACCTGTAGAATTCCTCTAGCTGTTTCGCCATACGGGATGATTCTCTCTTTTCCACCTTTTCCTATGCAACGAATACATAACTCTTCTGAAAGGATGTTTTCTGTTTTAAGGTTTGTAAGTTCAGAAACTCGAAGACCTGTGGAATATATAATTTCAAAGATTGCTTTGTCACGCAAAGAATAGATATCTTTACCGGAAACTGAATTAAGTAAGTTATCAACTTCATCAAGTGTTAGAAAATCAGGTAAGACATGTGCAATTTTTGGAAAATCCATAATGTCTGTAATGTTGTTTGGAATAATATTGTTTTTTGCAAGATAACTGAAGAATAGACGTATTGAGACAAGTCTCCTCGAGATGGTTGTATCCTTCATACCTCTTTCACGTTCAGATAGCATGTATTGCAGAACATCATCTCTGGACACATCTTTAAGGGTTTTTATTAAAATAGATTCCAAAAATGTGACAAAAGAGATTAAATCCATTTCATAAGCTTCCAGTGTGTTACTCGATAGCCCTAGTTCAAATGATATATAATCTAGAAATATTTTGATTTTTTCGTTCATTTTTCTTTTCGTTAAAAGTACACAGAGCTATTTGTTAGCTTTTAGTTATTAGCCCCGTCTCCACCTGTTAGCCTACGACTGACACTGCCGTGGGCAGGAACAAGCTTTGCTTGTGTTATATTTCTAGGGTTACACTCCCGTTGGTCGTTCACCCCAGGCTATAATCAGATGCTCCGTCAGAGCATTTAAATGGAAGTCACTACGTTCCTATCTTTAAATAATAATGATAACGAGGACGTTATCGCTCCCAATGTGCAAAAAACATTACAATATTATTATGTCGGGCTGTCAGCCCTAACCAATCACTTGCAAGCTGGAAGCGTGCGTTACATAAATACCGACGGAGGCAGTCCTAAATTAACCATTAACAACTAATAATTAACCATTATAATAGGAGCTTTTCCAAAATTCATCATTCAACATTTAGCATTTATAATTATTTCAACTGTTTGTTCTCTTTTCGTCTTATTGCAAAGAATTTTTGAATAATTGCTTTGCACTCCTCTTCGCATACACCTGTAACAATTTTGGGTCGATGGTTTAAACTATCATTATTTAGAATGTTAAAGACGGTTTCGCCGCCACGCTTTGAATCAGAAAGTCCCCAAACAACAGTATTAATTCTTGCAAGCACAATTGCACCTGCGCACATTGAGCATGGTTCTTTAGTGACATACATTACTGTATCCGTCAGACGCCAGTCCCCTACTGAGTTTGCTGCTTGTGTAATTGCGATTATCTCAGCATGAGCTGTGGGATCTTTTAAGAGCTCAACTTGATTATATGCCTGACCAATTACCATTGGCAGTGCATCTGGATCTTTTGGGTATTTGACAATCACACAGCCAACCGGGATTTCACCTGCATCAAAAGCAACCATTGCCTGACGCATGGCTTTTTCCATATATGTTTTATGATTCATCTTCATTTTGTTATAAATTTCCTTTTAATTATAAATAAACAACACTCAGTTTTTCGATTGGATTTTGGAAAGCCATTTTTTCAAAAACAAGTCTCTTGCGTAACAGCAATGCAAGACCTCAACATCAGCCCATTTCGGCGATGAGCCATCGCCGCTACAGAGTGACTCAGTGGCCAAGAGACTCAGTGACCAAGGACGGATCAGACATATCTGACGGATCCGTAAAAATTGCAGCGCAGTTTTGGCTTTTTATTGCATAAACCCGTAATGGCTTCCCAAGGCGAAATGCGCAACGCGATGTAATCGTATTCAACGACCGTTCCGCCATGGTTCCTCAACTGTTCCGCTAGCGTTCCACAATTATCTTAAATTCTTTTTTGGTTAATAAACATCAAGTCACCAAAAGCAACTTTTGTGTTTGTTGCAATAATATCACATTTAGCTTTTAGAAGGAAATATATATTATGTTCGACATCACAGCACGATTCAAAATTACCCTGCCCTTTGCTAATAACAATATCTGAAGAAAACAGTTCATCTTTAAGTTCTTGCGAACAGTTATTCCAATTCACCCCAATGTCATCACTACCTGTTTCAATGATTCTATCAGCACACTCAACCATTCCCACACTGATGGCATCTTCCATGGTTGCATCATTTATTATTGGACCAGATTTTACACAATATACAATTTCTTCGACATCCTTTTTCAATTCTTTAACCAGTAAAGTATCAAACACAATTTCACCAGCATTATCCCCTAGTATTAAAATCTTTTTTGCACCTTTCATATCTTCTCTAAGCTGTTCGATATGATTTCTTGTAAATGGAATTTTGAGAAATGTCTTTATATCCTGTTCGAGGTCATATTCTTGAGCAATACCACAGTCAATCACATTGCCAGCTGCTGCAGCATGTAGAGCAGCTAACAAAGAATCAGCAGCCTCTGCAATACACTTTTTAATAAATGGCAGCTCTTTCATTGCAATTTCATTTGTCATCTTTTTCTCGGCAGCATAAGGATCTTTGTTACCGGTAACCTCTGCACAAATTCGATATGCATTTTGACAAATTACTGTTGGTGCATCATTAAGATTAAAATCACCTGCAATTTCTGTTAACCTTTCAATAATTTCAAGGCGTTCTTCTAAACTATCTGTAGCATATTTTGCTGTATTAAAAGCCTGTTTAAAAACGCAGTTTATACAAGCTGTTTCTGACTTCATCATTTTGTTAAATTCTTTCTCTATTTAGTATATAGTAAATAGTGTTTAGTACAAGTGGTAAGCAAGACACGATAGTATCAAATGAATGTCCAACATTCAACATCGAATATCCAATAAAGGATACCCCTCCCACCTCGCATCCGCCTTTTCTGGGCAAGCAGGGAGAATATCCAATGTCGAATGGAAGATGGTAATGAGGACATAGGCCATTCACTACGTTCATTGCTTCACCCTATTGTTTATATTTAGTGGTTGAAGCCTCTCTCGCAAGCTCGAGTTCTCGCTCCCAAAGTAACACTTGCAACGAAGATAGTTGCGTTACCATAACTGCCGGCTTTATCGAGCCGTAGACAGGAACTGCGAAGGCTGAATGCATTTTTTCATTTTTAATTATTTTGTTCTGTGTAAATCTGTGTTAATCAGTGGCTCAATTGTTCTTTACGTTATAGCATTATTTTATCTGCAAAGCGTTTTCCCAATTCAATCATACCGGCAGTATCAAAATGTAGGTTATCCGACTGAGGAAGATCAATTGTTTCTACAGTTAAAACATTTTCTTCTTTTCCCAACTCATCTTGTATAAATCGTACCTGATTGCGATATTGATGATTGAATGTACCCTTAATAATATCAAATTTTCTTGGAGCAATTTTTCCTATCACAAAAGGCATCTCGGGTGAGTTGACATCTGAACGAAGTTTTGCAATAAAGTTAATCATATTTGTTTTATATGCTTCTGCCATAAACTCAAAAATGGAATCTCGTTCCCCCTGCATCCACAAAGCACCTACAAATTCCCATTTTTTTCCTTCAGTTGCTAGATGTTTTTTCAAGGCTTTAATATTTTCGATAAGCTTTGGGTACAAAGGACCTCGATATGAGTCTTCTTCCCCTTGAGACACACCATCTGGATTCCAATCATAAAACAGATTTGCACCCCCGCAAGCTGTTTTACACAAAACAATTTCTTCATTAGGCATTAGTTCTTCTAGTGCTTTTGCAAATCCGAATTCAGGTCCAAATCTATCTTTATAGATTACATGGTTCATTTTTCCATCTTCGAAAACTTTCACATCATTATCAATAGTTTTTAGTTCTTCTGGGATTTCAGATGTTATTGCTGCTCCCGCCATATTTGATTGACCTGCTAGAATAAATATTTTGACCATTTTTTTCCTTATAATTCATCATCTACAAGGGTTAAACTTGAGATGATTTTTCCGTTTTTTTTGTTTACAATAAAAGTATTTTTCTGAGTATTTCCATCTATATCAATATATAGATTTCCCTTATAAATTATTGATTTAGAAGTTAGATTCGTATATATATTATCAACAATACCTATTTCCTGTTTCGAGAGAGAAATAGCTGACTTGACAGCTTCTTTCATCTTCTTACCATTCTTTGCCTTGATTATATTTCCTTGATTTCTAAAAATCAATAATTTTTCAACAAAACTTTCCGATGTTTTAAGATCTGTTTCAGATGCTATGAGAGCCAATAAAACATTTTTATTTACAGTATTAACATTCAGCTTGCCGTTGCCATATACGGTAATTAGATTTTCTATACTGTCAAAAGTTTCCTGAGTCATTTCCGGCACATAGAGTAATTCGTATATTGACTGAAATGTATTACTGTATATAATCATATTCTCAATTCTTGTCTGCTCAATACTAGCTGACAGCATAAATGCATCTTCAGAGTCTAATCCGGCCGTATATTCAAAAAATCGAATTAAAACATTCATTGAAGCTTTTTTTATGTTTAACTTGCTCTGCTCATCAACAAAACCAAAGTTAGTGACGGAGTTTTCGGATATACGTCCAATTATACTCCACGAGCTTTGTTCGTCATACTGCCCAGTAAATAATTCAGGGCTATCAGCCCATATATCATCAAGTGAATCATACTCATTTGAATCAGTCATTAAAACATATCCCGAGAAAGTCTGAACACTTTTTGTAATCATTTTTGATTTAAACATGTTGTTCTTATAATTTACAACCTTTATGCGCATACCAATAATTGATAGTGACGCGGTAAGCAAAATGGCAAGCGTTGCAATCACACCAAGAATCATTAAAAGAGCTGCACCTCTTCTATTATGTTGTATATTAAGAGTCATCACTGAATATTTACACTCCGTATAGGATTGTCACTGTTTTCCAAATGTTCTGTATAGTTCATGCGGATGATTTTTGGTAGATTTGTTACAACGGCATCATAATCTGCCCATTCGAATAGTTTAATATCTTTCTTATAGTTTAAATATGTAAAGGATAACGAAGCTATATTTAACTCTTTTTCATCCAATATTTCTATTTCAGAGTCTTCTGATCTGGGAACAAGAGATTTTGTGTAATATAGTATTTTATTTTCTGAATCATAAACATACTCAACCATAGCAATTTGAATAATATCATTAATTTGTACAAATCTAGCAAACCTTAACTCAGATGACGTTCCATAAAATTCATGAAACAAGTTTTTATTTGCTGTTGCATTAAAATCATTTTTAAGAGACATTTCAAGGACTTCTGGTGGTGATTTTGTTACTTGTGATTTTAGCACAGTGTGCCATACTCTTATTCCGGAAACAAGCCCTGATGCGATTGTTACAAGAATAATGGATGTAACACTAACAGCAATTAAAATCTCTAACAACGTAAATCCTAAGTTTTTTCTATTTTTCATTATTCAGCACTTTCAGGTAAATAGATTTTAGTTTTACAGGAATATGTTTTGTCGCTATTTTTTTGTAGAACAGAGATTTTAAGTTCGTAAAGATTGCCATCATTTTCAATGGTATATGCATCAAAGTTTGCAAATTCAACAGGAGATAAGTCTATTTGATATGAAAACTCTTCAAATGGATATTCAAAGGTGTTTTCCAAAGGAGGTAGTTCAAAGTTGTTGGTCATAATCTGAATGTTTAGATCATCATATACTTTGCTCATTAATGCATTCGCAGTAGTTGTTTCAGACAAATCAGTAAGGGCGGAAATACAAAATTGATAGGATCTGAAGATAATTGAGAAACCAATAGATAAAATAACCATTGACACAAGAATTTCAATTAATGTAAATGCTTTTATATTATGCTTTATAATCATATGTAATTAGGTTGTTAAGAGCAGTCAATAGAACTTCTTTTGGAACAGGTTTTAACAAGAATATATCTTTGATCTCCTCTCCAAATTGTTTTTCTACATCATTCTTTGTATAGCCGCTTATAAATATGACAGGCAATTCTGGTTTTTTAGTCAGCATTTGTTTATATATCTTCATTCCATTTGTATTTTTCATTACACAATCAAGAATAACAACATCAATGGATTCATATATTTCCTCAAATAACTTTAAAGCTTCAGTACCAGTTGTGCTTTCAAATACTACATATTTACTGCCTAAATGTTTTTTTATGACATTAATTGAAATCTGGAAGTCATCAACAACAAGAACTACAGGAGAATTGCTATTCTTTTTAAAGTCACTAGTTACTTCAATTGGGCTTGTTTTTTTATTTATCAATACATATTCCGGAAAATATATGTCAAAACGTGTACCTTCAATTTCAGGACGAGAAACAACATCAATAAATCCATCATGTGATCTTACGCAGTTATATACTGTTGATAGTCCTAGACCGCGACCTTCTCCAATATCTTTTGTTGTAAAGAAAGGATCAAATATTATAGGTTTTATATCCGGGCTAATACCACCACCATTATCTGTAACTGAAATTACAATATATTTTCCGGGTGTGATACTTAAACCAAATTTTGTTTTCACATTATCAACAAACTGGTAATTTGTTTCTATGCTAATTTTTCCATTTTCAGGAACAGCGGCAATTGAATTATCAACTAGTTTAGATAAGATCTGATCCAGTTTTTTCGGATCAGCATATACTCGGGAATCCTCAATGTTATTTGTTAATTCAAAACCGATGTTTTTTTGTTCAAGGTCATTGCTGATTAAGTTAACATAATTATTTAAGGTATCACTTACAATAAGAGGAAATGGTCTGTTAAGGTCATCTCTACTGAAGGTTAAGAGTTGTTCAACAAGAGCCTCAGCTTTTTCTATCCCCTGCATAGCGTGTTGCATGTTTAGACCAGTTTCAGTCTCTTCGTCAATATCCATCATTACCAAATCAGCAAATCCATGTATAACTTGAAGAATATTATTGAAGTCATGTGCCATACCTCCAGCCAAACGACTAATTGTTTCAACCTTATGTGCTTCATGATAGAGCTCGTTTAGACGTTTTCTCTCTGTAATATCTCTTTGGAAACCGACAAATTGAAATGGTTTTTCTGTTGTTGACTCATAGCTGAGTGTATATGCAAGGAATTCATACCATTTTTCACCTGTTTTGTCTCTAAACTGTACATAACAGTCAGATGTTTTCTGGTTAATATAATCACTAATTGCTACGCTAACTTTTTGAGCATCTTGTTCTAATATAAAGCTAAAGAAATCCTCGAGAGTTTTGATATTCTGATTTTCAAGACTGGTATTTAGAATGAACTTAAACTTTTTATCTTGAGTATTCCACGTCCAAGCTTGTATTGTGGCTAACTTCATTAGCTTATCAATAATTTGTTCCTCATTAACAAGTTCTTTTTCATCTTTGACCTTTTTAGTAATATCTAAGAAAATTCCTGCAAACTGTAATTTCTTGTTTTTATTGTAGTGTGCACGAGCAATGGCATCAATCCAGATATATTCGCCATTCTGTTTTTTCAACCTGAAACGAACTTGGTTAGTTTCGCTGTCTACATCATCTGCTTTACGAAACAGCTGGTTAAACTCATCAAGATCATCCGGATGAATTCTGTGTTTTAAGGAGAGTATTGAAGATTCAAACAACTGTTTTTCATAACCTGTTAAAAAAAAGAAAGAGTCAGAAAAAGATATGACTCCACTATCAACAATCAATTCCCACATCATTAATTTGGAACCAACTATTGCAATAGTTGACATTTCAGCCTGTTCAAGTAGAGTCTTGTGAGATTTTTCGGCTTTAACAAGGTAGACAAAAAGAGTTGCAATCATTATTACAGACAAAAAGAAAATAATCAATGGCATTATTGAAGAGTAAATATAGTTAACAGATTGAACTGATAAACTACTGGAGATAACAACATAAGAACACAGGCATATGAAAATAATTATCAGCGCAAAAGCTAACCTACAATTTGTTTTGTTATTGTTCATTTGTATTCTTTAAATCCTTGTTTTCAAATACGTAACATCTCTTCTATCTTATTCAACAAAGTAGTTTTGTCAACAGGTTTAAGAAGATAGTTAAATTCATTTTTATCTTTTGATTTTAGTAGGTCAGCACTAAAAGCAGTCAAATAAAGTACTTTCTGGTGTAAAGTTTTACCAGCCTGCAGAGATATAGCTTTGTATGCCTGTAGTCCGCCCATTCTAGGCATTACAATATCAAAAACAAATAAATCAATTTCGCTATGGTGCTTAACAAATATTTCAAAAGCTTCCAAACCATCTCGAGCCTGAAAAACTTTGAAACCTGCGGATGTTAGAATTTTATACATCATGTCTAGCACAAAAACATTATCTTCTGCAAGCAGAATAGATCTTTTATTTGTTTTCATCATAAAATTATCACTATCTTTTAATCTTATCCTGTACTTTGTTTGAAATTAAGTTTGCATATCCACAATGCAATACCGACAATTTCTATCGCAATTATATATATCTACAATCATCAACACAAGATAAAAATTTTATTTAACAAATATATTCCATATTCTTATATATGAACAAGAAATTTATCAATATAAAACAATTATATACTGGAATATTATTCTTTTTTTTAATAGAATTACAAACATATTAATCGCAACTTATGAATGGAGACTATAATGAATATACTAATGATTACACCTTTTTTTCCATACCCGGCAGAATTTGGTGGAACAATAAGAACATATCATTTGGCAAAGGAGCTTGCAAAAAACAATGACTTGTTTCTTTTATCTTTTAAAGATAGAGAAAACATTCAACCTGAGAAAGTTAAGGAATTCTGTAAAAATGTAGAGATAGTTCCACTTTTAGAAGATTCAAAACGTATAGTTCAACTCCAAACTCTATTTAAGAAAAAGTCATATCAAACACAGCAATATGCGTCAGAGGCCATGCAAAATGCAATTAATGCAACGATTAAGGCAAATAATATAGATCTTGTTTTTATAGAATTCTCTCAAATGGGATTTTTTGATATTCCAAAAGATATTCCTGTTTTGCTGGATGAGCATAATATTGAGTTCGATTTACTTGATAGAATGTCAGAAAAGGATTCATTTTCATTCAGAAAGTTATATAACAAGATTGAAGCAATTAAGTTCGAGAAAGAAGAGATATCATTTATTTCCAAATCAGCTATAACGATAACAACTTCTCAACGTGACATAAATATAATAAAGAAATACCTACCTGATGCACGAACAGCTGAGATAATTAATGGAGTTGATTGTGTCGAATTTGCCAAGCCTGATGATATTACTCCAGAAAAGAATTCTGCAGTCTTTACAGGTGCTATGAATTATTTTCCTAATGATGAAGGTGTTAACTTTTTTATGGAAGAGATATATCCACTTATTAAGAAAAAAGATCCAAATTTTAAAATAACAATTGTTGGCAACGGTCCTTCTGAAAAGATAAAAGCATATAAAAATGAGAATATCAACATAACCGGGTTTGTAAAAGATGTAAAGCCATATATGTGGAATTCATCTGTTTTTATAGTGCCACTACGTATGGGAGGCGGCACCAGGTTTAAAGTGGTGGAAGCAATGGCTGCAGGAATACCCGTGGTTTCAACATCTCTTGGATGTGAAGGAATTCCAGGAAAAGACGGTGAACATCTATTAATAAGAGATGACCCAGCCGACTTTGCTGATGCTGTCTTTGAAGCGGCAACAAATCAAGAGTTAGCACAAAGACTTAGAGAAAACGGAATTAAATTTGCAAAAGAGAATGTTGACTGGGAGATTGTCGGCAACAAGCTCAACAATGAAATCATAAATGCTGTGAAAGAATTTAACAATGAAAAATAATTTTAATTATGTTGAGAATATTTTGTCTTGGGACCAGATGAAACAACAAAGAATAAAATTAAGAGATGATAATAAGAGTGTTGTTTTTACAAATGGTGCTTTTGATCTTCTTCATACGGGGCATCTAAGATACCTAACTTATGCTAGAGAACAGGGAGACTGTTTAATAATAGGCCTTAACTCAGACGCCTCTGTAAAAAGGTACAAAGGAGACAAAAGACCAATTGTTCCAGAACTTGAACGAGCCGAAATGTTATTAGGTCTTAAAGTTGTTGATTATGTAGTTGTTTTTGACGAAGATGAGCCAAAAGAGTTAATTAGCCATATATTACCGGACGTTTTAGTTAAGGGATCTGATTGGGCACATTATGTAAGTGGACGAGATATTGTTGAAGCAAATGGCGGGAAAGTCATTCTTGCAGAGTTTGTTGCCGGTCGCTCTACAACAAATATAATCAAAAAAATTGAAGAATCAAAATCAAAATAGGATATAAGAATATGGAAAATGCAGCGTTGAATCGACCTGACTGGAATGATTATTTTATGCAGATTGCACAAGTCGTAAAAACAAGAGGAAACTGTTCTCGACGACAAGTTGGAGCTGTAGCTGTTAGAGACAGAAAAATTCTATCAACAGGATATAATGGAACTCCAAGAGGAATAAAAAACTGTTGTGATGGTGGATGTGCAAGATGTGCTAGTGACACCCCATCTGGATCTGGTTTGGGAGATTGCACATGTTGTCATGCAGAAGAGAACTCAATAGTGCAAGCTGCTTATCATGGAATACAGTTAAAAGATGCAACTTTATATTGTACACTTAGTCCATGCCTGTTATGTGCAAAAATGATTATTAATGCAGGATTTCTTAAAGTTTATTATGCAGAAGAATATAAATTTACCCAACAAACTCAAGCTCTGTTTGAAGAAGCCGGGGTTGAATGTATCAGGATGGTCTAAATAATTACGAATTACTAATGACAAATTACGAATGCTGAATTCAAGAATAGCGTAAAAGCTATTGAAAATTAAATTCATAAGAAAAACCCTAGGTACGATATATTTGTATTTCATGTGTCACTTAGTCATGAGTTATGCACCATGTAAGAATAAGAGAACATTATGTTAAGAAAAACATTCACAACTTTTATAATTAGTTGCTTAGTACTAGCAATACATGCACAAGATATTGACATTTTCACTCCTAAGATGATAACTTTAAAAGAGAACTATATTCAACAAAAAGATAAGTTGGAAGATGCAAGGAAAACGGAACTTACCACCTTAATTGACTCATGCCTTGCTCAAATGCAAAAGCAGGAGAAAGAACAAAAGACTCGTGGTAATATTTCAGCAATGGCTGCTGCTCAGAAAATGTCAAGAATTCTAAATAAATACAAAACAGGACTTGATGAAAAAGATGACTTCGAACTTTCGTCTAAGACTAGACGGGAAACACAAGCAATATCAGATAGGATGGCAAAAGAAAAAGCAATTATTGACAGCAAATATAGACAACTAGAAGTCGAAGCTTTAATTATTGCTCAAGATAAATTCAAGAACGCTGCAATACTTCAACAAAACCTAACGGATATGTCTAGGGATAGAGTTAATAAAGAGTTTGAGAAGCTTACCAAAAGTGAAACAGTAGCAAAAGAAAGTGCTATAGAAACAATATCTCCAAACAGTTTTACCAATCAGGTGCCAGCCGATTCATTGTTTGCTAATTACTTGGCATCCAGAAAAAAAGAAGATGTTCTTAAATCCGGTGAAACTGAACATTGGCAGTCTTTTGCATCTATCAAAGGGGCAGTAAATACTATCGAAATATTTGATATCCCATTGGCAAATATTTCTGAAACAAAAATTTTCGAAGGAATTCGGGAAGGAAATACTTACAAACTGGAGTATTCTCCTCTCGACAAACTGAATACAATAAATGAAACATTCTTTATGATTAAGAATCTTAATTCAAAAGAAAAATTTGATATTGTAAATTGGCCTTCTGCGAGAAACAACTGGACACTTTCTATACGCCTGAGACCAAGCAAAACATTCCCTTCAAATCATAGAATGGAACTGAAGATTGGTGGCGAGTTTCTTAAAACACAGGAGAAACAGATAAAAGAACAGAATGCCAAACTTAAAAATGTTAAAATTCAGATTAAGTCCATTCCTGATAAGGCATATGTTTTCATTGATAATAAACCATTAAGAATAGCAGGTCGGTTTACTGTAACACCATGTATAATTACTATTCCAGCCGGCACACACAATCTGACAATAAAAAAGAGTGGGTTTCAACCCAAAATTATAGAAGATTTTATACCAGAGCACAAAAAAAGTTACTCTTATATTCTGATAAGAAGCAAAAATGTTAATGAAAGCACCATAAAAGTTGAGGCAAAGAGCAATTGGATATCATCCAAACTTTCAGTCAACAAAGGTGATACAATTGTTGTACAGATAAAAGGTACTTGGTCAATTGGAAAGGACAAAGAACAGACAGACTATAAAGGATATCCAAATAATAGTTCATATTTCAAATATTACATAGAAGACAAATATAATCCATCAATAACAAAAAGTGCAAATTATGGTGCACTAATTGCTAAGATTGGAACAAAAGGCACCCCATTTGCCGTTAACAACAAACCTTTTACTGCTGATACATCAGGTATTATATATTATACGGCAAATGAACTAGATACCAGTAAGATTGACAATGTTGGTGATATATATATTAAAACTCAGCTTAATTTAGAAAAATAATATAAATGGTAAGTATACATATATGAAAATAGAAATTAAGGATAACATCGGTGAAAGAGTTGATATCTGGTTGTCCGAAAAAACATCATATTCACGTTCACAGATAAAACCATTAATCATAAATGGTAATATTACGATTAATAATAATCAAATTTCTCCATCTTATAAAGTACGTACTGGTGATATTGCTGTTATAACAGAAACTACAGAAGAGAAAAAAGTTCTTATACCTCAAAATATACCGTTAGATATAATCTATGAAGATGAGAACATGGTTGTTATCAACAAACAAGCAGGTATCGTGGTTCATCCGGCTCCAGGTCATCCAGACAATACAATTGTAAATGCCGTTATGTTTCATTGTAATAATTTCAATGTTAACGATTTTGAAGAACCATTGCGTCCCGGCGTTGTTCATAGACTTGATAAAAACACCTCTGGTATTCTAGTTGTTGCAAAAAACAAAGAAGTACTAGATTGTTTGAAAAAGCAGTTTAAAGATCGTACACCCAGAAAAGAATATCTTGCTCTCGTAAAAGGCGTTGTATCTCCTTCAACAGGACGTATTGAAACATTAATTGGTCGCTCAAAACCTGACCGAAAAAAAATGTCAACAAATCCAATATCTGGAGCAAGACAAGCTATAACCAATTATAAACTTGAAGAGCAATACGAACATTCCGCTCTTGTTCGGTTTCATATTGAGACTGGTCGAACACACCAGATACGAGTTCATGCTGCATCAATTGGATATCCTATATTGGGGGACTCTGTGTATGGACATAAAAACACTATACTCCATCACCACCAAATACCAAGACAGATGTTACATGCTGCCTATTTAGAGTTAAATCATCCTTTTAACAATCATCGCATTAATTTTACAGCAGATCTTCCAATGGATATGGTTGAGGTTATCAAAATTGTAAAAGCAAGTAATGGTTAGTGATAAAAATTGAAATGATGTCATTGTAATTCTCAATGTCACATTTAAAAAAGTTACAGATATATCTACTAAAAAGTTCCGAGTAAAAACTACGGCATTTTAATGAATACAAGCTTAATTTTGAGATTGGCATTGGCATTGTCCGTTGAAGATATCTGAACTCTCTGAAGATTAATATACGGCCACTCATGTATAAGGTTATCCATAAGTGTTTTCATATCTGAAAGTTTCATGTCAGTAATAGTAACTGTCTGAGTGATAAAAGATACATGCTCTCTTTCTATAGAATCAGCTTCGTCAACTGTATATGGTATATTTAAATCATTTAGAATTGTATTTATATCACTAATATCACGTTTGCTGGATTCATCTAAGAGTTGCTGTTTGGCAATCAGAAATGGTTCCAGTTCCGAGTAAAGTTCTTGTAGTTGGACAACAGTACTTTTTCTTTGCTTTAGTGTTTTAGATATATAATCAACATTTTTAAGAGTATTATAAATCATCACGAAGGATATTATAAACATAACCATGGAGAATAGATAAAAAGCAAATTTTAAGTTTTTACTTTTATTCATCGTTATCTCCTTTTTTTGTAATTACTAGATTACAAGGAATCTCAGATGTTTCATCAGAACTACTTAAATTATCCAAACTGTATCCGATTTCATTTAATTTAGATTTAAATGAGTTTAGAGTGGAGTCATTTTGCAACTGACAGTCCAGAGTGATTTTATGTTGAGAAGCATCAACATTATGAATAGTTATTTCACCACCGCTTCTATATCCTTTAATAACATCCCAAACCTCACGCATACTCTCCGGCGGATTCATATCAAACAACTGCAACAACTCTTTTCGTTTCTTTGTAGCCTGAACTGCTGCTCTATAAACGGTCTTACCTTTCATTGCATTTGGGATATTATAACCTGCAATACTTGATGCAATATTATTGATTTTTACATCAGTATTATAAAGTTTATTATCAACAACAAAGTTGATGATTAATGAGAACACTATAGTAATCAGAGAAATAACAAACATTACAATTGCTGATCGTAAAACATGTTTCTCGCGATTTCTCAAATCTTCTTCGCTAACAAATTCTTCCCCAGCAATTAAGTTTAGAGTCTTTCTTTTTAAAAATTGTTTAGTCGCAGCTTTCGGAAGAAAGTTCTCACTATTCTTAAGATTGAAGTAGTTATATCCAAAATCATTGGTCACTGCATCGATAACTAATTGCGAAAATTCTACTGAAACATCTGAAGGAATATTTGTCCAGCAAACATTTTTTGCCATATCAAATAGAATCTGATACTTGGCTTTTATTGCCTTAACTATTCTAGTCAGTCTATCTTTTGAAGCAATAGGTAGAGAATAACAGGCTTCTAATGTATTGTTAAATCCAAACAGAAGGCATCCTTGATTGTTGTATTCAAAATATACAAAGCATATCTCATTGGAAACAGGTAATGTTTCCTGCACACCATCCCATATTACAATTCCCTGATGTGTGATACAGGAATATCTGTTAGCTAAAGGGAATTTATCAATAAATTTCTTAAGATTCTCCTTTAAAGAACCAAAAACAATAAATTTATGGGCACCAGAAAGAGCGGTTGTTGATGTGCTTCTAAAGACATAACTAGAATCATCTATAGGAAATGGAAGCTTAGAATCCAAAACAGAATCCATAACGCGTTGAGCTTTGGAGATAGATTTAAATGGTATTTCAACGTTAAGGAAAAAAGACTGTTTTATTGGTAGTGTAGTAATGATTGGCAACTTACTATCAACATGTTCTTTATCGGCAAGTGTTACAGATACATTCAGTCCACGAATTTCGCAAAGAAACAAATTCTCTTTTTCTGAATTATCTAAATAATAGCATCTATTTTTTTTCATAAAACTTTAACCTGTTTGTTTCGGGCGAGATGCGTCTCGCCCCTACATCTACCATTAACCATTATTTTACGTTTTTCTTCTCAAAGAGATAAAAGCCAAAAATAAGAACAACACCTAGTATTGCTGCTATAATTGAATAAATCTCAATTTGACCCAAAGCACTAGGAATTACATTTCCAAGATAAATCTGTTTGTCACCAACCAATTCAGTTGCTTTAAACGGCCATAAAACATAAAGCGAACCGGCCATTAGACCAACCATAAATGACATTGTTATATTGTAACACTTCTTTAATAAAAAGTCCATTATTCGAGAGAAAATGAGCAATCCCGCTAAACAACCAAGCATAAAGCACATTAATAGAATAATTTCTCTATTATTGATTGCCTCAAGCAGTTTGAAATATACCCCAATCAACAAAAGAACAAAAGATCCGCTTATTCCTGGTAGAACCATTGCAGATATTGCCAAGGCAGCGGCAAAGAACATAATAAGCATGTCGGAAACAGGAGGAACATCTAAAGATATGAAACTGTTCTCTTCTTCAACATTCTCAACCTGTGATGTTTTGGCAAGCTCTCTCTCATATTTATGTTCTGCTTTCTCTATTTTTTTAGCATCTGAAACCATAAAAGTTAGTGAAATTATGAATACTGTGGCAAGAACAAATGATACAAATTCACGCCATGAACGTCTTTTTAGATACTTATATGGAAAGACCATAGACATTAAAACTAATCCAAAGAAAAAGGCATAAGATACTTCAGGATAATCTTTAAGAAGAGAACTCATTAGTTTTGAAGTACTCAATATACCAATAACAGCACCAACACCTAGACAAAGTAAAAAATAGGCATCTATCTTTTTTAGTTCCTCACCAAAATCAACAAAAGCTTGTTTTTTAAACGTTAAGAGTTTAAGTCCAGCAATAACAATTGAAAAACTGATGTTGTGCAGCGCACCAATTATGCGTTCATATATGCCCATAATCAAAGCCAATGTTCCCCCACTCATACCTGGAATAATATTTGCTATACCAATAAAAAAGCCTTTTACAAGGTCTACTACATAATTCATCTACTTTTCCTTTTTATATTTTCTCAACATACTAAAAAAACGAATTGGATCACGTATTGGATTCATTGAACTTACTTCATCACCATATATGACATCAATGTTTAAATTTAAAATTTTACTATTCTGCATCCCCATACAAATCAGAACTTCTGATTCAGCAGAGAAATGGGATATATCACTTGGAAAGCATTTAATAACATCCCTACTATATAGTCTATATCCATTTTGAGTATCTTGCACGAAAATCCCTGCTCTTCGGCAAAGTAACCAACTCATAAATTTGTTAGTCCACTTTCGCACCAATGGCATGTTTTTAATATCCCACATTCGATTACCAATGATTGCATCAGGCTTCTCTTTGTTATAAAGTTCAACAAACTTCATAATACTACCAGGAGAATGCTGGCCGTCACCATCCATTGTAATAACAAAATCGCAGTTTGGATCTCTTAGAGCCTCATTTATACCCGTCATTAGAGCAGCACCTTTGCCTCTGTTCTTTTTGTGACATATTAATTTAACAGGTTTGTTCTTTATAATTTCCACTGTGTTGTCTGTTGATCCATCATCAACAACAATTATATTAACTGTATGTTCTAAAATAGCATTAATCAGAATCTCAATCATTGCATGCTCATTATATGCGGGAATTACAATATAAAAATTGTTATTTAAATCATTCATTACATTTTACTTCAATATTGTTCTGGCTTTTCATTCCAAAAATCATAAAAAATATACCATTGTTCTGGATGTTCCAAAACAATCTTTTCAAGTGTCTTACAAATTTCTTTCTGCAAACTTTCAAATGTGTGATCTTCAGGATATATAGGAGGACACATATCCAGCAAAAAGTTATCACCAGGTTGTCTACTCATTCTACCAAAAACCACAGGTGTTCCAGTTTTTATTGCTAATCTTGCTGGACCTGAAGGCATAAATGCCATCTTACCCATGAACTCAAATTTTTCACCCTTATTGCTATAGTCTCTATCCATCAACAATGCAATATTCTGTTTTTCTTTCAACTTTCTAAATATTACTTTACCAGCATTGCCAAGCGAGACAACTCCCATTCCCCTTTTCATTCGCATAACATTCAACAACACACTAGCCTGTGCATTTTGCTGTTCAAGTACTACAGCTGTAATTGGATAACCAGCCGTCGTTAATGTGCCTGCGCCAATTTCCCAATTACCAAAATGTGCAGTTAATAAAATAGTTCCTTTATCATGAGCAACTGCTTCTTTGATATAATCCTCTCCTGCAACTTTTACATACTTCTTTAATTGCCGAGGAGTTATTGGAGTAAAATAAAAATAATCAATCAAGTACTTGCCAAAATTTCTATATACTTCCAGTGCTTTTTTATTAATCTCTTTGTCAGATATCGACTTTCCTGAATATTCATAAATATATCGCAAATTGTTTTGAACTGAATTAAATCCCTTTTTATCCTTACGAGCCCCAAAAAAAGCAAAACGTAGTGCAACCCAATAGCCAAATTGCCGCGGCAAAATCTTTGTTAGAAATAGAATTGTTAAGAACATAAAGTATACACCATTACTGCTACTTTTTAAATTGTCATCACCTTTTTTGCTATCCATTAATATCCCTATTACATTACACTATATTTATTAGAACATTGAGCAAAGAAATATAGCAAATATACACTTACAGTTCAATTCTTTTTATGTTACATTCAGAATTAACCTTGATTTTACGGTTAATCTTAGTTTTCAGACGGTCAACGCCCACCGCGACAGACACTGCCTATTCTCTAATCACCGTTAATCTGCACTTTCCTCGCTGTAGCGACGGACGGTGAACGTCGAAATAAAAGATAGAAAAGAATATTGTCAACCACGAATCACATAGGGCGGCTAAGCCACCACCACAAAAAAAATATCCACAGATTACGCAGATTATTAAAAGAAAAGAAGCGAAGAAGTTTTCTCACACAAAGGCGCAGAGAGCACGAAGAAAGAAAAGAAAAATTTAAAAGGTTGTTGTTCCACATAATGGAATGCTTTTAAAAACAATCCGCGTAAATCTGTACTACAACCCTTCATTTTTTTGTTTTTTATAGTCGATTGTTATTTAAATATTTCTAACATTCTGGTTTCCAATAACTTCCAAAGCAGTTTTATGCCTGTCAACGTTTCATGACAATGAGGACATTATCGCTCCCGTTCTTGCAATACAATACTAATGTGCATATTTTAAGGTAGCTCAACTTTTAGGTTGTTGGCGTTTTGCACTTGCACACGACCAGCGGAAGTGAGGTTGGAGTTTTCGACAGCAATGAGCGTAGCGAATGGCCTACCTGGAAGCATGCGTTACATTAAAGTATTTTTCAAAATCTTCTCTGCGCCTCTGTGCGAAAATATCTTATCTTTTCTGTATTTCCTGTGCCTTCAGTGGTTTAAACTCTTCTTGAATCTGCGTAATCTGTGGACAAATTCTTTTGGTTGTGGTTCGTCTACCCTATGTTCTCCGTGCCTCTGTGCGAAAAATCTATCAATAGATACAGAGGCATTCCACATCTATCTAACCATTTAACTATCTAACTAATTAGCGTTTCTAACGATAATTCAAACAATTGTTTAAAATATTTGTTTGACAAATTACAAAAAAAATTATATGCTTGCGAAAATTATTGAAAAAGAAGGTTTATATATTATGAAAACTGGAGAAAAGACAAAAAAAGCTCTGTTAGATACAGCATGTGATATTTTTGCCAAAAATGGATTTTACAAAACAACAATGCGTGACATAACAGATGCTTCAAATACCAATGTAGCAGCGGTTAACTATCATTTTGGAGATAAAGAAAACCTATATTTTGAGTCGTTTAAACATGCTGCTGAAGTAGAGAACAGAGAAATATCTGCCCAAATAAAAGATATTTCTGATGCAAAACAACTATTAAAAAAGAGTTTATATTTAAGATTAGAAGGCATCATTTCAAAAAGTCCAAGTAGTTGGCTAATGAGAATGTTTCATCATGAGATTCCAAATCCAACAGCAATACATGAAAAAATTATAACAGAAGTTATGTCTAAACAACGCGACAGACTAAAAGGAATGCTTGCTCAGTTTTTTGAAATGGATCTATCTGAAGGACAACTTAATGTGATATTGAGCTGTTTAATATCTCCTATGCTACATCAAATGAGATTAGAAGAGCATGCGGGTATGCATAAAAAACATTTTAATATGCTGCCAAAGCGCCTCGATGATGATAGAAGAATAGAAATGATTGTATGTTATATTATATCGGGCTTGGAAGGATTAAAAAAGGAGATGCAGAATGAAAAGAACTAACTTTATATTAATGTTATTAGTTGTAGTGTGTTTTGGATGTGGCACATTCAAAACAGAAACAAAAGAGGAAAACAAAGATTTTGTTGCAAACTTACCCGGTAACTATCTGAATCCTAGTAATGGAGCGAACATTTCGAGTAATGGCTGGTGGCACATTTTTGATAGCGAAGAGCTAAATAATCTTGTAACAATTAGTTTTACAAATAATCTAGACTTGGCAAATGCCTGGACACGTCTAAGACTGGCAGACAGTTTAGCCAGAAAATCCAACTCTTCCAAATATCCAAATGTGAATTTGGGTGCTGATTCAGCATATATCGACGAAGAAAAAGGACGTGATAATAATGGAAGTTATGGAATATCATTAGCCGCTGCTTATGAAATAGACCTTTGGGGTAAGATAAGAGCAACCTCAAAATCCAAAAACTTAGAGACTATGGCTACAGCTGAGAATGTAAAGGCTACAGCACTATTGCTTTCAGGCAGTATTGCAGATACTTGGTTAAACATCAAAGCATCTCAAGCACGATTAAACTTGTTAAACCAACAGGTTAAGGCAAACACCAAAACACTTGATTTGCTTGAAAGTAGATGGAGAGTATCATTAGCGGCAGCAGTTGATGTTTTTCAGCAAGAACAAGTATTGGCTCAATCAAAGAGTCTTGTTCCTCAGGCAAAACAGGAAATCGCAATATATAAGCAGCAGCTAGCATATCTTCTTGGCTATACACCAGAAACAAAAATAGAAATTGTTAATGATGGACTTCCCCCACTACCCGATTTACCAAGCACAGGAATACCAGCAAACCTGCTTGAAAATAGACCCGACGTAAAAGCAGCATGGATTAGAGTTCAAAGTCAGGACTGGAATGTTGTAGCAGCGAAAGCAGATAGATTGCCTACCATTAGCTTAACAGGATCTGTTGGATATAACGAAACTGATCTTAATAACTTGTTTGACAACTGGATACTTAATCTTGCGGCGGGGCTGGTAGCACCTATTATTGATGGTGGAAGACGTCGTGCAGAGGTTT
>Ga0307987_1000368_pt1 | contig 27134 bp, 21 predicted proteins | sample EllFjometagen181_FD_203157 | JGI IMG/M metagenome (GOLD analysis project Ga0307987, IMG submission 203157) | Marine microbial communities from Ellis Fjord, Antarctic Ocean - #181 | ecosystem: Environmental > Aquatic > Marine > Unclassified | place: Southern Ocean | collected 2014-10-08 | reverse complement strand
TCGTCACCTGGTTATCTGTACGCATGGCCGGCTCTCCTGGTTCTTTGGGCTACGAGCCCGTGATTGCATTGGGAGCCTACAGGCATCCCGCTCCAGAGGGGCCGGCCTCCTCATCCCATCTGTACGGAAGCCGGAGGGACACTGGGAACGGCACGAAGCCGACAGCCAGGACGGCCAACGAGGCTGAGCCGACGGACACCGTTGCCGCCACCGACTCCACCGACGCCAGGGCCAGGGGAGGACTCATGCATAGGCACGCATCCCCAGCCCCCGGCGGCGCCCGAAGGGCGGCGACGCGGGGCCAGTGATGGGACGGCTGCAGTTCGTCCAGCGGGGTTGAGGGGCATCCTGCCTTCGCTGGCTTGTCAGGCGTGCCGTGCTGCCATTGCAATGCCGTGCGTCCACCTCTCGTTGCGGATGACGATCTCGGGAGCAACTTGGGACTGGACGTACTGCGGCAGATGTCGCCAGGATTTCTGGGGGCGGTGTCAGGGTGTCTCGAAGCTGCGTTCGACGCCAACGGCTGGAACTGTCGCCGTCGGCTCGCGCCCGGAACGGTGCGTCACAACCCTCATAGATCACCTCCCTATACAAGTCCTGACGCATCGCTCACCTCCCTTGTCTCGACAAGCCTGTGGACCAGCACCGCGGCAGCGCTCACCTCGATCTCGCGCATCGGCCATCTCCCGCCGCCCCTCAGGGGACTGCTCGGCCTCACCAGCCACGCTGTCGGCGTCGCCTTCTTCACCGCCCGCTCCAGGCTTCTCTTCGACAGCGTCAAGGCACAGCGGGCGAGCGACACTGCGCCTACGGCTTCCTCTGCCGTCAAGCCAGCTGCGCGTGTGTACCACTCGGGATCGGCGGCGATCAGGCGAATCAGGGCCGCAGAGACAGCCCGGTGGCGCACCATGAGCTGCTCAGCCAGGACGCGGGCAGCGGACGTGCCGCTGGTTGGCACCGGCCCACCGGCAGGCATCGCGACGACTTCGACGTCCAGCGGCCAGTCGGGAGGGTCCAGGGCGCCGATGTGCAGAAGGAGCTTCGGTGAGTCCATGGTGGCCCGAAGGGGGCGAAGGCGATGGCTCGCCTGCACAAGCTCCACGTTCCGCAAGCCATCGAGGTGGCCCTCTGGGTCTACGTCGAGGGCGCGGGCATCCTCGAAGACATCGCCGAGGTTCGGCGTGAAAGGCATGGTCAGCAGGGCGTCGCTTGCCTCGAGGTCATTCGTACCGCTGGTCGCTCCCTGGTGGGCAGTGACGAGTCCGCCAAGGCGTCCAGACGTAGTGAGGTCGTGGAGAGTGGCCTGTAGCCGTAGCTCTGGCTTCACGGAGGGCAAGGCGTCTTCTCCAAGGGAGGCGGCACCGGGCTTCTCAGCAGGCATTGACACCTCGATGAGCGACACCACGGGCTTTGGCGCGATGATTGCGAGTGTTCTTCCGTCCCCCAAGTGCCGCTGCATCTGCTCCACGGCCATCAGCAGGAGCCGAATCAAGGCAGGAATCGCGCTGGGTTTCACTTCTGCGCCGGTACCTGGAGTTGCGCTTCGCCGTAGCAGAAGGCGCCTCGAGTACGACGTCTTGCTGGTCTTGAGCCAGACGCGCTTGGTGGCCCTGGGTTCGGCCGGCAGCACCTCAGCACGAAAGTAGCGGACCTTGCGTCCCGGCCATGCTGCCTCGAACGATTCCTCGACGTAGGTCGCTGTCGCATCTGCGACGATCACGGAGAGGTGTCTTGGCACGTCGAGCGACCACGGCCTCCGCAGCTCTCCCCAAGCACACGCACGGTCACCACGCCCAGAGACGACAAGGCAGGCTGTGTGACGGTGCACGGGGGCCAGCCGGGTGCACGTCGCCTCTGCGAACAGCGAGGTGTGGAAGAAGTCCGTGAGGCGGTGGGGCCAGCTCCGTGCTTGGACTTCCCCGCTCTGTACGAGAGACGGCGCAGGGCTTGGGGCGTAGTCCGGCCAGGGGTAGATCGGCGTTGCCTGGAAGATGGCATCGGGCTTTGGCGGAGGCAGCAGAACCCGAGCGGCCAAATGAGGCGTAGCGGCGACGGCCGCCCGCAGCGCGTGGCGCCCCCCCGCGGCTTCCAGCAGCAGCTCCTGCAGCTCCTTCCCGCTGATGCGCTCGGCGTATGCCAGCTGGTCTGCGGGTAGGTTCTTCCGCCGCAACCTGAGGATCGCCAACGCCTGCACGACAACTGCAGCAGCCGCGTTCCGCTCGCCAAGCCAGCGATCCAAGTCGCTGAGCTGAGACCGGCTCGTGAGCAGCTCGAGACTCGAAGGCTCCAGCTGCCAGCAATCCCGCAGCGGCGGCAGTTCGTCCAGGATCACCGGGGTCCAGAGAGACTTCTTTTTCGTGCGCCGCCGCCCGTACAGCCGGGTGGAAGTCGAGTCCGAATCTTTCACCGGCACATGGCGGAGATGGTGGTGGGTAGCGAAGGCCACGCATCCAGCACCAACCGCGGCCCTGGGGCGGTCGTCGTCATCAATCAGGGCTGATGCGGAGTAGCCCAACGCCTGGAAGGCCTCGGCCATGCGAGCCCGTTCCGGGGACATCTTCCTCAGTTGTCGAATCACGCCCTCGAACTCAACGCAATCGCCGCCACCTGCCGCCTTGAAGCGCTTGACCGTCTCGTTTCGCAGCTTGTGGTTGGGGACGAGCAAGCTTCCACAGCCGGCCCGGACCATCCGGTCAATGGCCTCCTTCGTCTTTCCCGTCCCCGGCGGCTCAACCGCTTGCACGCCCACATGACCATGGCCTGACTTGGTCCAGGAGATCATGTCCTCGAGCATCGCGGGCAACGCCCACTTCGCCTCTTCGAGAGTGAGCTGCACGGGGAAGCCGTCAGCACCCCAGGTCCACTCCAACCACGGCGCCGCGTCCAGGACGAAGCCTGGAACCCACGTGGAGGAAGGCACACGGCGATTCACCCTGCAGGCGCGACGCTCGCAGTTCAGCACGCCGCTGGCCAAGTGGATGGTAGCGGAGTGGGCGCGACGGCAGCACGGGCAGCGAGCGAGACGCGCGTAGCCAGCAGAGCCTTCCTCGACGCCCTCGATCACGGTGTTGTCCCAACCAGCGACGACCAGCACCTCGCGGAGCCAGGAAGGTACCGGCGAAGGGCAGCGGCACGGGGCGGCGGCAGTCACGCACCACGCTCGCGGTCCGCTGCGTCAGCTCTGGCAGCGCCGGGTTCACCATTTTGCACTGTGGGGCGCAGGCCGGGCAGTGACCGTTCGTCGGGCTTTCCACCGGCGGGTACAGTACCCACATTCGGGACGGGTACGGACGCCTTGGGACGGGTACGGTCTCGGCCGCCGCCCGATAACAGGCTTTCAACCGTCCCCGCGTGGGCTGTCAAAGTACCAACGGACTGTTGGCCCCCGGCGCTACGCGAGCCGCGCTTCGGCCGAATTTCGGCATGACGCGTTGCGCTACCCCACGACCCACAGGGCTGCCGAGGTCACAGGGGCCGAATTCAGCCGCAAACTTCCGCGCCAGAGGCCTACCGCCCCGGCGACGGCAGGTGGATGCCCAGCAGGAACTGCGCCCGCCAGGTGGGTACAGACAGGACCCCATCGTCCAGCAACAGCTCGGTGGGGGGCAGCTCGCCGACCATGCGCAGCCCGGCTTCCACGCGCCAGCGCTCGAGCACCACCCAGGAGCCGCCTAAGCGACCGCCCACCGCCGGCAGCCAGTCCCGCAAGATCTCGGTCTCGCCATCGGTGAACGAGCGCAGGCCCAGCCCCAGCTCGGCGCCCACGCGCCAGCGCAGCTTGGGTCCGCTGGGCATCCACCAGGCCCCGAGCTGCAGCTGCCAGGCGTCCAACTCGAGCCCAGGTTGCAGGGAAACCGGAGCGGTCAGGGTCAGCAGGGGGCCGAGGTTCCAGCCGCCCAGGTTCCACGAGATGGGCTCGACCAACACCTGAAGGGGGCGATGGGGCCCCGGCAGGAAGTCGTAGGCCCCCGACAGCCGCGGCGCTTCCCAGCTGGGATCGGGACAGGCTTGTTCGGGGCAGTCGCCAGGGTCGGGCACGCCGGGATCGGCCTGGGCGTACGCGGGGCCGGTGAAGGCGAGGCACGAAGCCATCAGGGCGAAGACGGACGGTGCATTCATGGCTCCCGCTCCCTAACCCACGGCGGCCGAGGCGCGGCCGAAGGCCCCCTCGAAGGCAGCACCCGCGAGCCGCGTTACGCAGCCTGCATGTTTCCCTGGCTCCCCCTCGCCGCGCTCATCGCAACCCCGCTGCTGGCCCAAGACGAGCCTGCGGCTGCAGGCGTCCACGCACCGGTCCAGGCCGAGCAAGCACAGGCCGACGCCATCGCGGAGTTCCAGCGCTTCATCGAAGAGCACCCCGGCGCCGAGCACACCACCGCGGCACGCTTCAGGCTGGCGGGCTTGTTGATGGAACAAGCCGAGGCCTCCGGTGCGTACGGCCCCGCCATCGAGCAGCTCCATCGGGTGCTGGAAGACGTGGAGCAGGGCAACGGAGGCAGCTTCGACCAGCATGTCGAAGCCTGGTACATGCTGGGTTGGTGCGCACGACTGAAGGATCCCGCACGGGCCCACCGGGCCTGGCTGCAGGTCACCGAGCTGGCCCCCAGCACCCAGCTGGCCGCGTCGGCCCTGCTGCACCTGGGCAGCCACGCGATGGAGCAGGCCGACTGGGAGCAGGCCGCGAGCTACTTCGAGGCCATCGGCGAAACACAGGCCGACCCGGCCACCGCAGCCCAGGCCGCCTACCTCGCGGGCTGGACCTACTACAAGACCGAGGCATGGTCGTCGGCCTTCGATGCGTTCGCCACCGTGCTCACCCAAGACAGCCCCAGCGCCCCGCGGGACGAAGCCCTCGAGTACATGGTGTTGGTGCTCGTGGAGCGCTGCGAAGCCGAGGGCACGCGGGTGGCCGGCCAGCTCGACAAAGCTCTGGCCCATGTGCCTCCAGAGCTCCAACAGGCCTTCCAGGATCGCACCATCGCAGTGCTCGAGGGCATGGCGCGCTTCGACCAGGCCGAGGCTGTGCGCAAACGAGGCGCCACCGACGCCCCAAAGCGAAAGCGCCAGCGGACGAAGCGCAAAGACCGAGGCTGACTTTCAGCGAACTGCGGCTTGTGGTATCCTGACCGTGTCTCGCCTGGGGAGCAGACATGGACAACGAAGGCCAAGAACCTATCCGCTGGTTGATTCTCGCAGCGCTGCTCATCGGCGCAGGCGTGTGGTACTCGTGGACAGCCCACCTGGCCCCGGATCGACCGCAGGTTCACGCCTTCGCCGACCCGCCGCCAGCGGCGCCGAGCGTGGTCCGAGCAGGGGTGGAGGTAACCCCGGCCGAACCCTCCGACCCGCGCGACGCCCCGGACGCCTCAGTCGGCGAGTAGCTCCCGCCACATCCCCTGGAGCTCCAGCAGCCCCTCGAGTGCTTCGGCCCCGCCGTGGGCCAGCAGCTTCAGCGCCCTGGCGCCGATCTCTTGGCGCAGGGCGACCGCCGGTGTGGAGAAGCGGCGAACATCCTCTCGCTCCACCACCCAGGTCATCGCGCCCGTCGGGACACGGCCCGCCATGCGCCGGGACACCACAAAGACCGTCGGGGCGCCCAAGACGAGGTCGGGGGCCAGCTGGCAGGCCCGCAGGTAGGGGTCCGTGAGCAGCACCAGGCGAAGGTCCGCGGGGGCCTCGAGGAACATGGGCACCGTGTCGGGCAGGCACAGATGGGACGACCACGCCTGCAGCTCGGCCTTCGACATGCCGTTGAACGAGTGGTCGTAGGGCACCACCGACATGCGCTCATGGACCAAGCCGTAGCCCGCCGAGAGCACCCAGAGATCCACCGCCACCCCCGCGCGCCGAGCGACACCGATACCGGGGCCCAGCCTGCGCTGTGGGAGCCCCACGTAGAAGCGTCCGACCGGCGTGCGCAGATGCCCGATCTCGTCCTCTCGCCACAGCCGCCGGGTCAACGACGCGAAGTCCTGCTGCACGAGCTTTCGTGGATGTTCGTGGAGCTTCTCGCGGGTGCAGATGGTGACCACGGAGACACGCATGAGACCTCGAGGGCACACAGGAGCTGGGAAGGTAGCACGGCATAGCGGGCGTGCATCTTTGCTATGCTCCACTTCCCCATGAGCGCACCGCCTGCGGCCCCCTGGACGAGATCCAGACCTGGGACCGGGAATAGGGCTGCGACGAGCTCGAGGTGAATGAAGCCGCCCGCCATCCGTCCAGGGGTGGCCCCTGCCACCCCAGGTCCACCATGCCCCGCTCCTTCGCCCTGTTCGCCAGCCTGCTCCTGCTGCCCCTCGTTGCCGCCCAGGCCGAACCCACGGGCAGCGCCCAGGCCCCTGTACCCCCCAGCTTCGCCTCCACGGCCAATGACTGCGGGCTCATCAGCGACAGCGATCTGCGCAGCTTCTGCCGGGGTGACTGTGGGCTCATCGGCGACAGCGACATGCGCTACCTCTGCCGCAGCGACTGTGGGCTCATCGGTGCCGGCGACATGCGCTACTACTGCCGCAAGGAGTGCGGTCTCATCGGCGACGGGGATCTGCGGGCCCTGTGCCGCGGAGAGTGTGGCGCGGTGAGCGACAGCGACATGAGGGGATTCTGCCGCAAGGACTGTGGACAGGTCAGCGACAGCGACCGACGCTACCTCTGCCGCAGCGAGCGACCCTGGCCCGGCAGATAGCGGCGTTCGCAGCCACAGCTCCAAAAAAAGCCGACTGAATGCATCTCGCGAAAGGGTCGAGGTTTCAGGCACTATCCCCGACAGGCCACAACAGCGTGAGCTCACCCCCTCGACGCCCCCTCTCCACGCAGGTAGATGCCGCGCCGATCCAGGGAAACCACCTGCCCTGCAGGAAGAGAACCATGACTGTAGACCTGAACCTGTTCCGCAACATCGGAATCAGCGCACACATCGACTCGGGCAAGACCACGCTCTCCGAGCGGATCCTGTTCTACACGGACCGCATCCACGCCATCCACGATGTGCGGGGCAAGGACGGCGTGGGCGCCAAGATGGACTTCATGGAGCTGGAGCGGGAGCGCGGCATCACCATCCAGTCCGCCGCCACCCACTGCCAGTGGCAGGGCCACCACGTCAACATCATCGACACCCCGGGCCACATCGACTTCACCATCGAGGTGGAGCGGGCCCTGCGTGTGCTCGATGGTGCCGTGTTGGTGCTCTGCTCGGTGTCGGGGGTTCAGTCCCAGTCCATCACCGTGGACCGGCAGATGAAGCGGTACAACGTCCCGCGCATCGCCTTCATCAACAAGTGTGACCGCCAGGGGGCCAACCCCATCCGGGTCTGCCAGCAGCTGCGGGAAAAGCTCGGTCACAACTCGGTGATGACCCAACTCCCCATCGGCCTCGAGGCGGATCACGTGGGCGTCGTGGACCTGGTGGAGATGCAGGCGGTGTACTTCGAGGGCGTCAACGGCGAGAAGATCCGCATCGCCGAGATCCCCGCCGAGCTGATGGCCCAGGCCGAAGAGTACCGGGAGATCCTGCTCGACGTGGTCAGCATGTTCTCCGACGAGCTGATGGAAGCCATGCTCGAAGAGACGGTCACCTCCGAGCACATCCATGACGCCATCCGCTCCGCCACCATCGCCGAGCAGATCACGCCAGTGCTGCTGGGCAGCGCGTACAAGAACAAGGGCGTGCAGGCCCTGCTCGATGCCGTGGTGGCGTGGCTGCCCTGCCCCATGGACATCACCAACGATGCCATCGACGTGGAGCAGAGCACCGAAGAACATGAAGTAAAGGTGGTGATCCCCTCCGACCCTGCCAAGCCCATGGTCGCCCTGGCGTTCAAGCTGGAGGAAGGTCGCTACGGTCAGCTCACCTACATGCGCGTCTACCAAGGCGTCATGAAGAAGGGCGACACCATGTTCAACCTGCGGGGAAACAAGAAGGTCAAGATCGGCCGCCTGGTCCGCATGCACGCCAGCGAGATGGAAGACATCGACCAAGCCTCGGCCGGCGACATCGTCGCGGTCTTCGGGGTGGACTGCTACTCCGGCGACACCTTCACCGATGGCACCGTTCGGTTGGCCATGTCCAACATCTACGTGCCCAACGCGGTCATCAGCCTGACCATCACGCCCAAGGACAACAAGGCCCAGGCCAACATGTCCAAGGCGCTGCAGCGCTTCACCAAGGAGGATCCCACCTTCCGGGTGTCCACCGACGTGGAGACATCCGAGACCATCATCGCCGGCATGGGCGAGCTGCAGCTGGATGTCTACGTGGAGCGCATGAGGCGCGAGTATGACGCCCAGGTCCAGACCAGCGCGCCGCGGGTGGCCTATCGGGAGACCATCACCCGCCGGGCGGAGTTCGACTACACCCACAAGAAGCAGACCGGCGGCTCCGGCCAGTACGGCCGCGTGGTGGGCTTCGTCGAACCCTTCGAAGAGGGCGACTACGAGTTCATCGACAAGATCAAGGGCGGCGCCATCCCGCGGGAGTTCATCTCATCCTGCGACAAGGGCTTCAAGAGCATGCTGGCCAAGGGGCGGCTCGTCGAAGCACCCGTCACCATGGTCAAGATCACCATCAACGACGGCAAGGCCCACTCGGTGGACTCATCCGACGTGGCCTTCCAAGAAGCCTGCAAGGGCGCCTGGCGTGACGTCTATCAACGCGCCAACCCCATCATCCTCGAGCCGCTGATGAAGGTCCAGGTCGAAGGTCCCAGCGAGTTCCACGGCGCCATCGTGGCCACCATGATGCAGCGCCGCGGCGTCATCGAAGGCGTCAACGAGCAGGACAGCTACTGCCAGGTCGACGCCGAAGTGCCCCTAAGCGAGATGTTCGGCTACGCCACCGCACTGCGGAGCGTGACCCAGGGCAAGGCCGAGTTCACGATGGAGTTCGCACGGTACGCCCCTGTTCCACTACAGGTCCAGGATGACGTGATCGCTGAATACAAGGAGAGCAAGTCGCGCTAGCGCTTGCTCCAGGAGAAACCGAAATGACCAGCGACTTCTTCGAGGCGAGCCCAATGAGCACCCTGATGGCCTCCATCCGTGGCGGGCTCGCACCAGGGCAGCTCGGGATGGTGATGGCCCGCGCCGGGGTCGGCAAGAGCCCGTTCTTGGTGCACATCGCCCTCGGCCACCTGATCCGCGGCACCGAAGTGCTGCACGTCTCCCTGCACGATCAGGCCGCCCACGTGCGCAGCTTCTACCAGGAGATCCTTGGGGAGCTCGTGCGCGTCAGTGGCGCCAACCTGGCCGCCGCCGAGGTGGAGGTGGAGCGCAACCGCATCATCCACAGCTTCCTCTCCGGCCCCTTCACGCCAAGTCGGCTCAGCCAGCTGCTCGCCACCCTCGACGAGGTGATGGACTTCCGCCCCGCGGTCGTGGTCATCGATGGATCCTTCGAAGCCTCCGAGGTCGATGCGGTTGCCTGGAAGAAGATGGCTCAGGATGCAAACATTCGCATCTGGGGCACGGTCAGGACCCACCGCAGCAGCGGTCCCTCGGCACAACAGCTCTCCGATTCGTTCGACACCGCGGTGGAGCTCGAGCCCAAGGGCAAAGACATCGAGCTGCGGGTGCTCCGGGCCGGTGGCGAGACCATCTCCGAGCCCACGCCACTGCGCCTCAATCCGGTGTCCATGATGGTCGAAGGCGAGCGGGTCAACCATGATGCCATCGTCGCCCCCTCCCCCGCTCCTCAGACCATCACCATGGTCTCCGGCGGCGCCACTGGGGCGGAGTGCGCCTTCGGCGAGGCCGCGGAGAAGTGGGGGCTCGATGAGGTCAACCTGACCTTCGCCGGCCACCGTCAGGTCCGGGCACGGGGCACCAGGGTCCTCTCGGGCAAGGAGCTGAAGCAGGGCGCCGTCAGCATGCTCTACGTGAACCAGCACCTCACGCGCATCTGGAAGCGGAACGGCCCCATCGCGAAGATCCTCCAAGCCCAGTGGCACTTGGTCAGCCAGGTCCGCCAGCTCTTCGTGGTCGGCCGCATCAAGGATGACGGCACCGTCACCGGCGGCACGGGCTGGTCGGTAGAGTTGGCGAAGCGCTGGAACACGACCGTGTGGGTCTACTGCCAGGAGCGCAACGACTGGCACTGCTGGAGCGGCGATCAGTGGGTCGTGGGCGAGCCGGTCATCGAGACCACCGCCATCGGCGGCACGGGCACCCGCTTCGTCACCGATGCCGGTAAAGCCGCCATCGAAGGTCTCTTCGCGCGCAGCTTCGCGGGCTGATCACAGCGACGGGTTCAACCGTCGCGCTCGACCACCGCGGCCAGCGCCGTGGTGGCGGCTTCGCGTACCTGCTGGATGGGGTCGTGGGTCGCCCGCTCGAGGGCGGGCTGGTCGGCGCCGCCGCCCATGACTTCCATGGCCCGGGCCGCAGCCAGGCGCACCATGGGCGAGCCGTGGGTGAGCAGGCGCCGCACCGACAGGCGCCAGCGGGGGTCGGCGGTGTGCTGGGCGTAGCGACAGCCGCCCACGGCCAGGTCCGACGGAGAGGTGGCCACCAGAGGACGGATCACCGCGGCCACCAGGGCCTCGGAGCTGGCCTGGAGGGCTTCGACCACCGCGGGTTGCTGGTCTGCAGCCACGCGGGCCAGCAGGGCGAACAGCGCCTCGGGATCCGCGGGCAGCTCGCCCGGTAGGGCCTCGGCCACGGGTTCCGCCAGGGCCTCGCGCTCGAGATCCAGGCTGGGCCAGGGCGCCGGCTCGGGCCGTTCGACCTCGGCGTCCAGGCGATCCAACGCCAGCTTGGCGATGACACCCAGATCCGTGTCCCCCAGCAGGGGCTTCAGATCGGAGAACACCGCGGGCCCCGCCACCAGCCCCAGGTAGCCAGCGGCGGCACCGCGCACCGCCAGGCTGTCGTGGTCCAGCAGACGCCGAGCGCGGCCCGTTCCCGCCGCCACTTGGTGGGCGGAGAGCAGGGACAGGGCCTGCAGCACCAGAGCTTCGTCGGTGAGTTCGAGGCCCTGACACAGCGCCGCTACCCCGTCGAGCCGGGCGTAGGGCGCCCACTCGAGGGCCAGGGCCGAGCGCTCGAACGGGCCCTCGCGCACCGCATCCCGCAGCAGGTTGGCGGCCCGCCAGCCCTGCAGGGTGGCGGCCACGCGGAGGGCCGCGTCCCAGTCACCCCGGTCGTCTTCGACCACCAGCCGCGCCTTGGCCAGCAGGGCTGCAGCGGTGGCGTCGGGCAGGGTGGGCATCGCCAACCCGCGGGCCACGCGATCGTAGAGAGAGTCGAGCTCGGTGGTGGTCATGGTTGCTCCTGGAAGCGCTCGAGCTGGAAGTCCTGGTAGTGGCAGAGCTTGGGTTCGTGTTTGTCGAGATCCCACAGGTGCATGCCGTTGCCCTGGCAGTGGCGCCACTGATCGCAGTCGGAGCAGCGGCCAACCTTGGTCCACCGGCGGTCCCTGAACTGCTGGAAGCGGGTCTCCCACACGTCCACGAAGCTGTCCTCGAAGATGTTGCCCTGGCGAAAGCGCCTGTCGATGTTGGGACAGGCCAGGATGTCGCCGTTGACCATGATGCCGCCCACGCGGATGCCAGCCATGCAGAAGTAGTCGTGGTCGCGCACCTTGCGCTCGAGGCAGGGGCCCACGTAGCCGGACTCGGACAGGTTCACGGTGATCTCGCCCCGGGCCTTCCAGTCCAAAATTTGGCGCATCAGCGCGTGGTACTGATCGGGGGACAGGAAGAGCTCGGGCAGCTGGGGCGCGCGGCCGATGGGCGCGATTGTGAACAGCCGCCAGCGCTTCAGGCCCAGGGACTTCACCAGCTCGTAGACCTGCTCGAGCTGGTCGAAGTTGCGCTGGTTGACGCAGGTGATGGCGTCGATGACCTGGTAGAAGGGCTCGGCCACGAAGCGCCGGATGGTGGCGGTAGCCCGCTGCCACGAGCCCTCGCGGCCCCGCAGCCAGTCGTGCTCGGCCTCGAGGCCGTCGAGGCTGACGGTCACCGATCCCAGGTGGGCGGCCTTGGCCAGGGCGAAGGCGCGGTCGTCCCAGCCCCAGCCATTGGTGACCATGCCCCACGGGTACTCGAGATCGTGCAGCTTGCGGCCCAGCTCGAAGACCCGCGGATACACCAGCGGCTCGCCGCCGGACAGCACCACGGTGATCTCATGGGAGTTGTGGCGCTCTTTTATCTCGGCCATCACCCGAACGACATCATCGAAGGGCAGATCGGGCTGGTCGGTGCCCGCCTGACAGTCGGAACCGCAATGCAGACAGTCGATGTTGCAGCGGTGGGTGAGCTCGAGGAACAGGTAGCCCAATTCGTGGAGTTGCCGGACCGTGTGCTGGTACACCGGCAGCAGCCGGCGCCGGGCGCGGCGGCGCACGCGGGCGGGCACCACGCGGGGCACGATGTTCCGGATTGCGGCTTCGACTCTCTTGTCTGCCATGGGGCTCCCTCCGTGGGGGCGGAACCGGGTAGTCTGTAGCCTATACCCGGCGGCCATCCCACAAGGAGAAGACGCGTGATCCACGACCTCGGACTCGCCTGCACGGAGCTGCTGCCCACCCTCGAGCACCTGTCCGTGGACCACGACGCCATCGGGATTCTGGTGCGCAGGCTCCAGCGGCGACCGCTGCCCGTGCCCACCTGGGATCACCCCGCCATGCCCCAGCAGCCCGGACCGACACTGGACGCGGTGGTCTGGCTGGGGAACGCCCTGAACTTCTGCTACTGGGTGCCCCCGGGGCAGGACATGTGGGCGGTGGACGTGCAAGGCCGGGCCGAGGTGGACGCCCTGGGGTTGTTCGGCGCCCTGACCGGGGCTGCCCGCGACGGCATCGACCTGGCGGATGGACGGTGGCTCGCCCGAGAGGACCGGGGTGGACCGGCGCTGCTGTTCGAGCGCGGCGTGGGCACGCTTCCCCTGCGCCAGCGGCGGGTGGCCATCCTCAACGAGCTCGGACACGTGCTGCTGGATCACTTTGACGGTCGCCTCGAGCACGCCGTGGACGCAGCCGGGAACGACGCTGTCGGCATGGCGCGCTTCCTGGCCGCGAGCTTCCCCTCCTACCGCGACGAGCGGGTCTACCGGGGGCGACGGCTGGCCTTCCTCAAGCGCGCCCAGCTGGCCGCCGGCATGCTCCACCTGCGCCGCCGCGCCCTGGGGGTCCCGGGGCTCAGGGGCACCCACAGGCTCACCGCCTTCGCGGACTACATGCTGCCCCGGGCACTGCGGGGTCACGGCGTGCTGCGCTACGGGCCGGCGCTGGCCGAGGGGGTGGACGCACAGCAAACCCTCGAGCCCCATAGCCCCGAAGAGATCGAGATCCGCGTGGCCACCGTCGGAGCCTGCGAGCTCATCTTGGCGGCCCTGCGAAAACACGATGACACCGCCGATGCCCTGGGGCTGGACCACTGGCTGTGGGCCGCGGGCCAAGCCATGGGGCAGCCCCACCATCGGGTGATCACCACGGACTACTAGCGCCGGGGGGCCCTCGCAGAGATAGGGTCGACCCATGCGACGCATCTCGGGTCTCGAGCGAGTCTGGCTGGCCGCGCGCCAGGTAGGTCCACCCTTCGCCAACCAGTTGGTGCTGGAAGGTCACGGCACGCCCACACCCTCCGGGGGCTGGGACGCGCTCATCCAGGACCTGGCCGAAGCCCAGCCGGGCTGCCGGCTGCGCTTGCGTGGCGTGCTGGGCAGTACCCGCTGGACCAGCGACGGCCCCCTGCCGGTGGTGCGAGAGCTGGACGGCTCGGGCTGGGACGGCATGGGCCCGGCCGGCGCGCCCTTTCTGGATGCGCCCATCCATCCTTCCCGGGGTCCCCTCTACGAGATCCTGGTGCTCGATGGCAACCCCACCCGGGTGGTGCTGCGCAGCCTGAACGCCGCCACCGACGGCGCAGGCATGCTGCTGTTCGCCCGGGGCGTGTTCGCGGGCCTGCGGGGCGAGTCGCCACCACGAGCGCTGGCGGGACCCGACAACGACGAGTCCGTGGCGTCGTCCCTGGGTGTCCAGGGCACGGCCCCGCCGCCCCAGGACTGCGCCGCACCCACCGGCGCCGCCCAAGGCGACGACCAGGGCTGCACCTGGGCCCGGGTGCGCATCCCCACCACCACCGACATTGTGCCCCGCATCGCCGTGGCCCTGGCCTGCAGCGCCATCGAAGCCGCAGGGGCCAAGCGCAATGTGCGGGTGGACGTGCCGGTGGATCTGCGCCGCTGGGCGCCTCAGCTCCAGAGCAGCGCCAACCTCACCGGCTGGATGCAGCTGCCCGTACACCTGCACCTGGGCGCCGATGACCCCATCCAGGCCGTGCGCTATGTGCTCAGGGACGGCCTGCAGCGCAAAGCCGCCGCCAGCCACGTGCTGGGCGCTGGCTTCGCCCGCAACATCCCCGTGCCCGTGCTGTCGTGGATGGGCCGCCGCATGGCCGCCACCAGCCTGCGCGAAGGTCGCTACGGCACCTCGGCGGTCATCTCCCACCTGGGTCGCATCGACCCGGCAGATTTCTCTGGGGGCGGCTTCGAGGCCGCGCGCGCCTTCTTCGTGCCCCCCGGCAGCCCGGGCCAGCCCGCGTTCGTGGCCACCGTGGCCGGCCCCGAGGGCCTCGAGCTGGGGGTGGCCATGCCCAACGCACTGGCCAGCGAAGGTCGCATGGCGAAGTTGCTCGACGACCTACGCCGCGCCCTGGCACCATAGCCCTACCCACCCTTTCCCCACGGGAGCCCTCATGGGTCATCTCAACGACGCCAAGGCCGAGTACATCGCCCTGCAGCAGCGGCTCGACCAGGGCCCGGCCGGCGCGCCAGCGCGCAAGGCGCTGTTCGACATCCTCGAGATGCTCTACACCCAGGACGAAGCCCGAACCGCGTCCCACATGCCCTGGAGCCCCATCTCCGCCGGGCGCCTGGCCGCAGCCCTGGACGAGCCCGCCGACACCCTGCGCACGCGCTTGGATCGTATGTGCGAAAAGGGTCTGGTCTTCGACTTCATCAACCCCGACACCGGCAAGTCCCGCTACGTGCTGGCGCCGGCGGTGGTGGGCTTCTTCGAGTTCACCATGATGCGGGTGCGCGAAGACATCGACCAGGGCGCCATGGCCAAGGCCCTGCACGAGTACATGTTCGAGGACCGCGCCTTCGCCGACTCGGTCTTCGGCCAGGGCGAGTCCGTGCTGGGGCGGGCCATGGTGAACGAAGACGTGCTGGCCCAGCAGGATCACTCCGAGGTGCTGGACTTCGAGAAAGCCACCCACCTCATCGAGGAATCCGGCGGCGGCGCCGTGTCCCTGTGCTACTGCCGCCACAAGGCCGAGCACCTCGGCCACCCCTGCGAGCACCCCCAGGACGTCTGCACCAGCCTGCAGCCCGCCGCTGACTTCACCATCCGTCGAGGCTTCGGCCGCCCCGCTGAAGTCAGCGAGCTCAAAGAGATCCTGTCCATGGCCCGAGAACGCGGCCTGGTGCAGATCGCCGACAACGTCCAGAAGAACCCCATCTACATCTGCCACTGCTGCGGCTGCCACTGCGGCCAGCTGCTGGCCATCTCCCGCTTTGGACTCAACAACGCCGTGCGCACCTCGCCGCGCATCGCCAAGGTGGACGATGATGCCTGCAACGGCTGCGGCAAGTGCGCCCGGCGCTGCCCCATTGGGGCCATCAAGCTCGTGGCCAAGCCCCGTGTGCCCGGCAAGAAGGTCCAGATGAAGGCCGAGATCGTCCAGGACCTCTGCCTGGGCTGTGCGGTGTGCCACGCCGCCTGCGGCAAGGCGAAGGCCCTGTCCTTCCCCGAGCGCAAGGAGCGCCTGCTCACCCCCGAGACCACCATGGACCGCATCGTGCTGCGGGCGGTGGAGACCGGGTCCCTGCACCACCTGCTGTGGGGCCACGAGCAGAGCGGCAAGATGGCCTTCCTGCACCGCTTCGTAGGCGCCGTGGAGCGCCTCAGCCCCGTGCACCGGGCCATGGTCTCCCGCCAGATCAAGTCCCGCTTCGTGGCGGCCTTGGGGAGTGGCGCCAAGAAGGCTGGGAAGGCGCCGCCAGTCTAAGCCCTACCCCGCGCAGGTCTGAGACCAGTTCTCGGCCCAGAAGCGCACATCGCCCACGCGGTACTCGAAGACCGGGGCGGTCCCCTCCGGATGCGTCGCCAACACCTCGATGGCAGCCCCCCGAGGCACAGGGATGGGATCGCCCACATCCAGGCCCGTGACGGGGTCCACCGGCTGTACCAGGCCATCGGGGCAGGGCCAGTTGGCGTATTCGGCCTTCAGCACAGGGCCGGGCTGGCGCTGGAAGCCCGTGCCGTCCCAGCGGTAGGTCCAGGTGGCGGACGCGACGTGGTAGCCGACGGAGTAGCCGGTGCGATCGCTGTACCAGAAGGCGCCATCGTCGCCGACACCCCAGTCCTCGGACAGGGTCTCATCCGCGATGAGCTCCACCGCTCCCACCGAGCTCACAGCGAAGAACCGTGTCCTATCGCAGCCGTCGTGGTCGCAGGCCACGTAGCGCTGAACCAGCACGTGACCGCCATCAGCCAGCGTAGCGCCGAGCTCGAAGGTGTAATGGTACAGCTCGTTTTCGAAGGATGCCGCCTCGTAGACGTAGTCGCCCGCCCAGGTCCACTCACCGCCGTCGAGCTGGGCGTGGACCGCGGTCACCCCGCGGTGGTGGGGGCAGGTATCCACCAACAATGCGCGCTCGCCCAGGGCGATGCGCTGCTGCACGGGCATGGCCTGGGCCTCGCCGTCCACCGGCGGGCAGGCCTGCTGGGGTGGAGGGTCGACGGGAGCGTCGACGGGGGCGTCGACGGGGGCGTCGACGGGGGAGATGAGAGCCGACTCATCGCCGAAGCAGGCGACCATCAAGAACAGGGGAAAGATGCAGCGCAAGGGGGCTCCCAGCGTGAGGGGCCGCCAGCCTACCACGCCGTTCGCACCGTGCTCACGGGCTGCAGCTGCCCAGCTGGGCCGCGATGGCGGCATGCCAGTCCGAGCGCATGGCGGGGCTGATGCTGTGGCCCACGTCGGCGTAGCTATGCAGGGCCGCGTCGTAGCCCGCGGCATCCAGCGCCCCCACAGCCTCGCGCACCGGCCCGATGGGCACCACCTCATCGGCGTCACCGTGGAATGCGATCACCGGGGGCGGATCGGCGGGGGCGGCGACAGGCACGAGGGTGAGGGCCATGTCGCCACCGACAGGCACCGCCGCGCCGATGGCATCGGGCCAGGTCGCGGCCACCGCGAAGCTCACCATGCCTCCCTGGGAGAAGCCCGTGATCACCGGCTCACCACAGGTGGGAAACGCCCCCTCGGCCCAGCTCATCAGGTCCACCACCTGGTCCGCGGCCTCGTAGACACGCCGGCCGAAGGCCTCACGGTCGGGATCGTCCACCCTGAAGCCGAACCACGACCCCCCACCGCTGGCCGTGGGGTGGGGAGCGAGGGGTAGGATCACGCGGGCGGGCACAGCCATGTTCTCGAAGGCACCCGCGAAGCGCTCGGGGCGACTGCCCATACCGTGGATGGCCACCAGCAGCGGCAGCGGCTGATCCGCGGTGGCACCCCCGGTGAGCAGGATCTCGTGCTCCAGCAGCGCACGCTTGGCGACGGCGGCTTCGGCCACCGGCTGATGAGCGGGCTCAACGACGACAGGCTGGCAGGCCACCAGCAGGATGAGGCCCCAGGGCTGTACGCGCATGGTCGGCTCCTTCACGCAGACACCCGCGAGGCCTACCATGGACAGCGCGGGCCCGCCCACGACCACCGTCGTCTTGGCCGTCTCGACGCGGGGTGGCGAGACCGGACAAAACGGCGGAGGATGCGCCATCCTCGCCCGTTGTGGCCGCTTCGAGAGGGCCAGAACGGACAAATCGACGGAGGATGCGCCATCCTCGCCCGTTGTGGCCGTTTCGGGAGGGCAGGACCGGACAAATCGACGGAGGATGCGCCATCCTCGCCCGTTGTGACCGCTTCAAGAGGGCGGGACCGGACAAATCGACGGAGGATGCGCCATCCTGGCCCGATTTGACCGCTTCGGGAGCGCCAGGCCGGGGGATGAACACAGGCACCTGCTGCCTGAACGGAACGGAACGGAACGGACCGGAACGGACCGGAACGGACCGGACGGTCGGTACCTCGCTCCTTAAGCACCTTTCCCACCGCCCACGCAAGAAAGTGCCGGAGGTTCCTTGTGGATGATCCTCATTAGTGTGTATAAATATATACACACCGGATCACCACGAACTCCAGCAAGGAGAACCCCATGTCCCAGCAAGATCTCGTCGTCGTCGAGAACCTCCGCCGCGCCCGCGGCAAGTTCACGCTGGAGATCCCCCGCTGGACCGTGCCCGCCGGCGTGGTAGTGGGCGTGGTCGGCCCCAACGGCGCCGGTAAGACCACCCTGCTTCGCCTGCTGCCAGGGCTGGACAAAGCCGACGGCGGTACGGTGCGTGTGTTCGGTGAAGACCCCTGGAAGTCCCCCGAGAAGGTCCGCCTCGAGCTGGGCTTCATGGCCGACGACCAGGCCCTGTTCAACCTGCGCATCCACAAGCTGCTGTGGGTGCTGTCGGGCTACTATCCCAGCTGGGACGCCGCCTTGGTGGAGCAACTGCTCGAGCGCTTCGAGCTCGACCCCAGCCGCAAGGTCAGCCAGCTGTCCAAGGGTGAGGCGGTACGCATCCGCCTGGTGGTGGCCATGGCTCACCGCCCCCGCTTGCTGGTGCTGGACGAGCCCGCCGCGGGGCTGGACCTAGCGGGCCGCCGCGCCCTGCTGCAGACCGTGCTCGAAGTGGTGGGCGACGAGCGCTGCTCGGTCATCGTCAGCTCCCACCAGCTCACCGACCTCGAGCGCATCACCGACCGCCTGCTGGTGGTCCACAGAGGCAAGATCCTGCACGCCGGCGCTACGGATGAGCTGGTCCCCGAAGGCCAGACCCTGGAAGAAGCCATGGTGGGCTGGAGGGCGCTGTGAGCCTGGTGCACGCCAGGGGCTTGCTCCGGGTCTTCTGGAGCAGCCCGCGAGCGATCGCCATCCTGCTCGTCATCGCATCCAACATGGCTTTCGGCCTCGCGGCAACGTTGTTCATGATCCAAATGGGACATGAAGAGAGCGTTCTCGCGGTGCCGATGGTCGGCCTCGGGTCTGCAGCACTCTGGCAGAGCCTGCGCGTACCAACGCAGACCTCCAGTCCAATGGTGCCGGTGAGGCCACGAGCAACAATGGTGGTGGAAGCCTTCATCCTCATGATCCCCACCGCTCTGGTGGCCGCTCCGCTGTTCTGGCTCGTTGCGATACTGCAGCTCGGTCCTCTCGCTCCGTCCACCTTCCAGACGATGGCGTTGGGTGTGGCGCTACTCCTCCTGACAGCACCGCTCGTCTTGGCTGGGACAACTTCTCCCCGCGGAAAAGGCTGGGAAGCACTCGCCCCCGTCCTTCCCCCGACCCTCTTGGTCATCACGGCCCTCGGACTCGGCCTGCTCGCACATCCAGTGGGCGTCTTGCTGACCACGGCAACGATGACAGGCATCGTGCTCGCTTGTGCCCGCACGGAGTGGGGGAAGGTCTTTAGAGGGCCTCTGGAGTCCTCACGCACCCAACAGCATGCCAGGATGCGAGTTGGGCTGAACAGCCGCAAACGCCTGCAGGCAGACCTGCTGCTAGGAATTGGCCGCAGCGCGGCGCTAGCAGTGCTCGGTACAGTGGTTGGCTACGGACTGGCCGTGGCCATGAGAACCAGTAGTCCGGTCATGTCCCTGGCAGGCTTCGTCTCTACACAGACCATCTTTGTATGCCTACTTGTAGCTATGATCCGTTGGAGCTGGCTGCCCGTGAGCGAGCGCTGGGGGAGAGAGCACGACGCCTCGAACATGCTGCCCTGTAGAAGGCTCAGGTTCGAACGTGCCGCGTTCATCCACCTGATCGCCCTGCTCCCGCTGTACGGTGCGCTCACAGCGCTGGGAGCAGCCTGGCTGGCGACTTCGTTGGGCACCGAGGGTTTGGACGAGTGGCAAATCTTGGTCTCGCTCTCGGCGGTGTTCCCGGCAGCCGGGTGGCTGATAATGTTCACCAGCCGTTTTCACATGCGGTCTGGGCGAGGCTGGGCGGACCAAGCGGTCGTCATCGCAGTCGTCATGGTCTGGATGTTCGGCTCCACGATGCTCGAACACCGAATCGGATCCGCCTTGCTGAATGGCTTCCGAGGCATCGTCCCTGATGCTGCTCTGCAAGCCCTCTCGACCCACCTGGTCTTCGCCACGACCTTCCTGACGCTGCTCATCGTGCTGCGCCTGGTCTGGCTACGACCCGAGCGGAGGACCCCATGAGCACCCTCCCCCTCGAGCTCTCCGCCGCCTCGGGCGTACCGTTCTACCGCCAGGTGGTGGACCAGATCTCGGCCCTGGTGCGCTCGGGGCAGCTCGAGGCCGGCGCCCGCCTACCCTCCGTGCGTGAGCTGGCCGCAGAGCTGATGGTCTCCCTCATCACGGTGCGCCGGGCCTACGCAGATCTCGAGGCCGCGGGGCTGGTGATCCGACGCCAAGGCCAGGGCACCTTCGTGGCCCAGGACGTAGCCCAGGCCTCGGCGGCCAAGGCCATGGAGCAGGCCCGGGATCAGCTCGGCCGGGCCGTGCACCGCGCTCAGCAGCTGGGCCTGGACGAAGCCGACATCCTGGCCACGGTCCACGACATCCTGACTGGGCGGGAGGACGCATCATGAGCGCCGCCATCGCCCACGCCCGCGGCATCCTCGCCATGCTGCACCCGGCGAGCCCGAACGCTGGCCGCACCTGGCTCTCGTTGATCGGTGGCACATGCGGCCTGTCGCTGGCCAGCTCGGCCCTGGACGGTGACGGGGTGGGCAGCCGGCTGCTGGGCGCGATGATGCTGTTCGCGGCTACAGCAGGACTCAGCGGAGTGCAGCAGGCCCTATGGTCGCCAGGAACGGGCCACCTGATCCCGCTCCCCATCGGCAAGATCACCCGCCGTGTCGTGGAGCTCGTTTTCTACCTGGTCCTCGCCGTCGCGATAGCCCTGCCAATGACGGCAGCCATGGCAATGGTCCAGGCGCAAGCATCCCTGTCCACCACCACCGACGAACCCATGGTCGTCGTTATCAGCGTCTGGGTGTCGTTGGCCAAGGCCACGATGCTGGTGGCCCCCCTGCTGGTGGCCATCGTCCCAGGTGAAACCCGACACGGCCCCATCGCACTGCCACGCCTGCTGCTGCCATGGCTCCCCGTGGGCGTGGCGGCCTCCGCAGGCTGGCTGGCCGAGCCCAGCGGGCTGTTGCTCACGCTGGTCGTCATGGGGTGCATCGCCGGAATCCTGCTGGCTCTGCGGAGCACCGGCTGGGAGGACTGGTGGCCACGACTGCCGGACCTGTACCGCAACTCAGCGAGGGTCCGCGATCGCATGATGCCAGAGGCCCGCACCGCCACCGACCACCGCAGCGGACTGCGCAACGGTATCGGCTGGGGGCTCAGCCTCTCTGCGTTCGCTTGGCTCATCGTACTCGCGACCAGCCGGGGCATCATCCGTGAGGACTGGAACGTGGCCAGCCTGCTGCTCATCGCCGCGGCATTCATCGCGGGCGCCTACTCGTCCATGGACATCCCCCTGGCCGCACGGCTTCGCCCCTGGAGGGCGGGGGCGGTGCCCTGGAGTGTGCTGCCCCTGCCCCACGGCGAGATGCGGAAGCGCATCCAGAGCGGGCAGAGCCTGACCTGGCTGGTGCTGGCCATCGTCCAGCTGTTGGCCCTATGGGGTGTCTACTTCGGCCTCGCCGGCAGCCGCACGGAGCTGATCAGCGCGGAGTTGGTGGTCGGAATGCTCCTACCGATGATCCCCGTGCTCATCGTGTTCGAGGCCTTCTACACCAACGCCTCGAGACCCGCGGGCCTCATCCCCGGCGTCATCATCACAATCCTGGGCTTCGGCACCGTAATGCTGCCCCTCATCATCGCCACAGAGCTACTGGGCGGGCTCCCAGGCACCATCGCGCCCGCGTCACTCAGCGCAGTGGCCGCCACCCAGCGCCTGCTGGCCGGTGTCGGCCCCGCCTTCCTCATCGGCCTCCTATGGCTCGGTGCCGGACGCCTCTTGGTGCTCCGCGACATCGCCCGGCAGCGCTGACTGCGGGCCGACAGCAACAAGGATCGGCACGAAAGTTCCAATCCTGCGACAGGATCGTATTGAAGGTTCCACGCCAGGCCGAACCACCGATACCACACGACGAAAAGGCAAGCTCTTCCGTCCAGCGTTCAGACAGAGCCCACCCAAGTCGCAGGAATAGAACCCTCACCGGGACCCTGTCGCGACAGTGGAACGTTCAGGCGGACCCTCGTCACAGGACCCACTCGAAGCCCCGACAACGCCGCACGCTGGGCGCGCCCGCCACGCCGAGCAGCCACTACCGCTACACGACGTGACGTAGCCCGGATCAATCCCCCGGCGGAGGCGGCAGCTGCTTGGCCAGGGCGACCACATCGCTGGTCTTCTCGCGGTCGCCGCCGGGGATGCCCGCGGCCTTGGTCCACACGTTGAAGCGCTCGATGTACTCGCCGTAGCGGCTGTGGATGTCCTTGACGTCCAGGCCCCACATCTCGCCAGTGTAGACGTGCTTGCCCTTGGCGTCGTCGCGCTTGGTCTCGAACCACTCGTCCATGCGGCGCTCTGACTCTTCGTCGTGGTCCATGCCGTGCCAGGCCTTGATGGACCGGATGACATCCCGGGGTTCCTTGACCAGCTGACGGAAGTCCACGTCGAAGAAGTTCTTGTCGCCCCGCTCGTCGCGCACCTTCATGGCCCGCTGGATGCCGGTGAGGAAACGATGGCTGATGTGGGCGCCCACTTCGTGGGGCTCGATCTTGCCGTAGAGCATGCGCCGGTTCAGGGAGATCATGCTGCTGTAGGACGCCACGCAGTTGTAGGGGTCGCGGTGGGTCTGGATGATGCCGGCGTCGGGGAAGACCTCGAGCAGGGAGTCGAGGAACCACAGGTGCTCGGGGCACTTGAGCACGTAGATGCGGGTGGGATGGCGATGGGCCAGGATCTGCAGGTAGCGCTTGTACTGCTTGTACATCCAGACCATGTCCTGGCCGAACAGCCAGTCCCCCATCTCGAAGTCGCCGGACTGCAGGTCCATGTTCATGGCCCCGAAGCTGTTGTAGAACAGCTGCCAGCACTCTTCGGGCGTGTGGGGATCGGTCTGGTGCATCGCCCGCATTTCCGGGAACACGGCGCGCACCCCGGCGAGGGTGCGCCGGGCGATCTGCACGCGGCGGGCGCGGTCCTTCTCTGGATCGTCCAGGTGCACGGGCACAGGGGTGTGCAGCTCCCAGAACTTGAGGGATCGATAGCCTGGGTCCTGGGAGAGCAGGTGGTGCAGCAGCGTGGTGCCGGTGCGGGGGAAGCCCACGATGAACAGCGGCCGCTTGATGGGGATGCTCTCGATCCGCGGGTACTTGTGGACGTAGCGCTCCACCATCAGCCGGTTGGCCAGGGCCTTGAGCGCCGCCTGGCGGGTAGTGACCTTGCCAAAGGCGGTCAGAGGCAGGCGCCGGCTGACCTCGAGGTAGTGGTCCAGGAAGCCCAGGAAGCGCGAGTCGCCGAACTCCGCCAGCTTCTTGCGGCGGGTGGCGTGGTACAGCACGTTGCCCCGCTCGATATTACCCAGGGGAAAGCCCATCTTATCGATGAGCCCCAGCAGGGCGTTGGCGGCCTTCAGGCCGATCCCGTACTCGAGCTTGCGGACGGTGAGCTGCTGCTTCTTGCTCATGTCAGCTCTCTCCCTCTCCAGCGCCGGGCAGGCGCCAGCAGATCCATTGCGAGCCCTGTTGGATAACCGGATCTCCCAAGCTCTCCAGCAACAGATCCCGGGCGAGGGCCCAGCGCGGGGCCGGCCAGCCCCGCTGGTGCAGCACCACGTAGTCGAAGCCGGCCGCCTCGAGGCCCTGCAGTTCCGCAGCCGAGAACGGCTCTCGCTCGAACTCGCCCCCGTGCATCAGGGCGTGAAACCACCGCAGCAGGGGCTGGGCGTCCACCGACTCCTGGGCCCCGGGCTGCACCAGGTGGCTCAGGTGATGGTGGTGCCGAATGGGGCGTCCATGCCGCAGCTGTAGCAGCTCGTAGCCCAAGTGATTCACGGGGTTGGGCTGAGGAGGCAGGTCCAGCACGGCGCCATCGCCGGGTAAGGCGGCCAGCTGCAGCGCCTGGGCGTGAGGAGGCACGCGGTAGTGGCCCGTGGGCCAGCGTCCCGCCAGGATGATCTCGCCCCCGGCGTCCAACAGCATCAGCCCCGCGACGGCCAGCGCCGCCCAGCGCCACCGACGCCACAGCGCATCCACAGCCAGGGCCGCCGCCGAAACCGCGGCCAGGCTCCAGACCGCCAGCAGCCGATCCGGCCAGTGGAACCACCCCAGCACGGGCAGACCCCGCAGCCAGGAGAACGGCCCCCAGGCCGCGCCCTCGGGGGCGCCGGGAACCAGCAGGCCGGGGTGGGGACCCAGGGCGAGCAGCAGGCTGACCATCAGCCCCAGGGTGACCCCCAGCCACAGGCGCCGGTGACGGGACGGTAATGTCCACGGGATGGCCAGCAGGGCCGCCAGCGCCAGCCAGCAGGGTCGAGCGCTACCCGGCCCGAACCAGCCCAGCAGGCCCACGGAAGCGTGGGACGCGGTGCGCAACCAGAAGGCGCCCTCGTCGAAGCCACGCACCCCCGACGCTCGCATCAGGAACAGGAACACCCAGGGCAGCGCGATGGCGCCGCCAGCCACGGCGATGTCCCGCAGGCGCTTGCCCAGCCCCGGCGGAGTCCCGCTGGAGAGCCGGAAGGGCAGCAGCACCACCAGGATCAGCCCCGCCAACAGCGACAGCTCCCAGGACGCCAGCAGCAGCAGGGCCCCCACCAGGCCCGCCTGCCAGGGCGCAGATGGATGCCCTCCGCGCCATGCCCGCTGGACCAGGCCCAAAAACAGCGCCAAGAAGCCCAGCGCGACCAGCTCGAGACGGCCTCCGGCCAGGTGCTGCAGCACGAAGCCATCGAGCTGAAGCAACAAGCCAGCCACAGCAGCCGCGGGCCAGGACGCACTCAGGTTGCGGGCCAACAGCCAGCCCCCGGCCCCCAGGACCATCAGGTAGAGAACCGCCACCAGGTCGTAGGCCAGCTCGAGGGGGAGGGCGAAGCGCAGCACGCCCACCAGAAACACATCCAGCCAGCCCCCCAGGGCCGGCAGAAGATCCACCCCCTCGGGCCAACCGATCATCCGTGTGTGCAGGATGCCTTCGCGCCCCACCACCCAGGAGGTCCACAGGTGCCCCGCGAGATCCACCGAGAAGTGCCCGAAGGCCGCACCCCGGGCCTGCACCAGCCACAGCATGGGCAGCGTCGTGAGCACCAGCGCCACCAGGCCGCGCCGCCGTGTCTCGGGGTCCCGAAGGATGCCGTTCATGCCGTCCCCGTATCCCAGCGCCACCGTGCCGCGATAGCATAGGCGCATATGGAACTGGCAGGTGGTCGCTACAAGCTCGAAGACGTCATCGGACAGGGTGGCTTCGCCACGGTGTGGCGGGGCTACGACACAGCCCTGGGCGTACACCGTGCGGTCAAGCTGCTGCACCCCAACCTCAACCACCGCGTGCAGTTCCGCGAGCGCCTCCGGGCCGAAGCCCGAGCCATGGCGCGCCTGGCCCACCCCAACGTCCTGACCGTCCATGACATCGGCGAGCAGGACGGCCAGGACTGGTTCGTGATGGACCTGGTGGAAGGCGGAAGCCTCGGTGACTGGCAGAAGCGTGGCGGCGCGCTGCCCCCCGATCTCGCGGTGGCTTGCATGGTCCAGGTGTTGTCCGCACTGGGTGCGGCCCACGCATCGGGCATCGTGCACAGGGACGTCAAGCCCCAGAACATCCTGCTGGACGGCGACGGACGCTGCCTCCTGGCGGACTTCGGCATCGCCTTGCTCGAGAGCGAGGAGATGCTCCACAACACCAAGACCGGTGCCACCATGGGCTCGCTGTCCTACATGGCGCCCGAGCAGCGCCTGAGCGCCAAGGGTGTCGGCCCCACCGCCGATCTGTACGCCGTAGGCTCCACGCTGTACGCCCTGCTCACCGACGCCAACGCCATCGACCTGTTCACGGCCCTGCCCGACTCGCCCCGCTGGCACGAGATCCCCCCAGAGCTCCAGCCCATCCTGTGGAAGCTCACCCAGCACGAGCCCAAGCTCCGTCACCAGAGCGCCAGCGAGGTGGCCGCCGAGCTCGAAGCAGCAAAACTCTCCCTGACCGAGAGCGACTGGTCCGCCTGGATGGACCAGGTCTCCATGGCCAAACCCGGCGCTGGCCCCACCCTGATCATGCCCACCGTCGATCTGCTGAAGCGCTCCACCCAGCACGCCTTCACCATCCTCGAAGCCAAGCGCTCGGAAGCACCCCTCGACAGCCACCCACAGGGTAGGCGCGAAGTAGCCCCCGCCACCGACGCCGCCCCAAGGTCGGCCCCCACCGCAGTGCCAGCGATGCACACCGCCCAGGAGACCTACTTCGATCCGCCGCCCGAAGACTCCCAGGCCGACGCCGTGCTCCCCATCGTGGGCGACAACGACACCCAGCTCCCCTTCGATTCCCCCCCGCGGCGCAGCCCGTGGCTGGCCATCGGCGGCGTCGCGAGCATCGGCCTGGCGGCCATGCTGGGCCTCCTGTGGTGGGCGCCGTGGTCGGTGGAAACACCCCTGACCGCCGCGCCAAGCTCACTCGAGCCAGCAGTGCAAGAGCTCGAGCCGCCACCACCCGAAAACCCGACCGCCGAAGACCCTGCCCCGAGCTCCGAGAACCAAACACAGGGCCCCGAGAACCCATCGGAGAGCCCCAAACCCCCGGCGCCGAGCCCCGAAAACCCCGCCCCGAGTTCCGAAACCCCTGCCCCCAACCCCTCGACCTCACAGCCCACAGTCCAGGCCGACACCACCCCCGTCGAACCCCAGCCCACTCCCACCGCCGCCGCCGCCTCCAGCGTTGCAGGCGCCTGGACCGGCTCCCTCGGCGCGGGGGTCACCACACTGCGCCTGCGAGGCAGCGACGCATCCCTGCGGGGCACCCTCGAGACCAACTACATGGGCAACATCCAGGCTTCCCAGGTCACCGGCCGCTTCGAGGGTGGCCGCTACCTCGAGGATAACGAT
>Ga0307987_1000367_pt1 | contig 27147 bp, 24 predicted proteins | sample EllFjometagen181_FD_203157 | JGI IMG/M metagenome (GOLD analysis project Ga0307987, IMG submission 203157) | Marine microbial communities from Ellis Fjord, Antarctic Ocean - #181 | ecosystem: Environmental > Aquatic > Marine > Unclassified | place: Southern Ocean | collected 2014-10-08 | reverse complement strand
CGCAATATTCCCGTCATGGGTCACACCGGAGACGATTATTTCAGCCATGCAGAGATTCTCTATCAGAATTGCCGGGTCCCCCGGGAGAACCTCCTTGGCAAAGAGGGCCACGGATTTGTCATTGCCCAGGAAAGACTGGGGCCGGGACGTATCCACCACTGCATGCGATGGATCGGCATCTGCAACCGGGCCTTTGATCTCATGTGCGCCCGGGCCCGGGACAGGGTCATCTCCCCCCATGGCCATACCCTGGCCACCCGGCAGATTATCCAGTCCTGGATTGCCGAGTGTGCCGCAGAGATTGAGGGTGCAAGGCTCATGGTACTCCATGCGGCGTGGAAAATTGAAAACGGCGGACCCAAGGCGGCAAGAAAAGAGATCTCCTTAATCAAATTCAAGGTGGCCAATGTCATGCAAAAGGTGCTGGACACAGCGTTGCAGGTACATGGAGGCCTTGGCATGACCGATGACACCATCCTTGCCTATTTCTTCCGGCATGAACGGGCCGCCCGGATATATGATGGGGCAGATGAGGTCCACAAAGTTTCCGTGGCAAAACAGATTTTAAAGGATTATCAGGGCCGAACAGTGAAATAACAACGGCCCATGCCCAGAAGCCCATGACCAAAGGCAATACCTTCGGTCAAAGTGGCCACCGTTATAAGCAAGCCCTTTTTAAGCCATCTGCACTCCCGGGCGACCCTATTCACACAACCACAAGCTTACCCCCGTAGCCACACCCATTGTCAAAAATTACCGGTGATGTGATTCCCCCGGAAAAAAAGGAACAAACATTCATGGATTGCATAGACCAGCCCACAGATATCCGAACCGGTGAAGAGCTTGACCAGGAACGCCTTGAAACCTGGCTGAAAGATACCCTTCCCGGACTTGAAGGTCCCTTAACCCTTCAGCAGTTTCCCAACGGCCATTCCAACCTGACCTATCTCATCCGGGTGGGAAAACAGGAGATGGTGTTGCGCCGCCCCCCCTTTGGCACCAAGCCCAAAAACGCCCATGACATGACCCGGGAATACAATATTTTAAAGGCCCTTAAACCTGTTTTTTCCTATGTACCGGAACCCCTTGCCCACTGCGATGTTGATGAGGTCATGGGATGCCCCTTTTATGTCATGGAACGGTTACAGGGTATTATTTTGAGACGGGAAATCCCCCCCCAATTAAATCTCTCCCCAGATCAAATCCGCCGGTTATTTGAAAAACATGTAGAAATTCAACATAAACTCCATGCCCTGGATTATAAAAAAATTGGTATGGGTGAAATGGGCAAGCCCACAGGCTATGTCCAGCGCCAGGTAAGCGGGTGGAGCAAACGCTACCGCAATGCCAAAACCCCGGATGCCCCAGAGTATGAACAGATCATGGCATGGCTGGATGCCCACATGCCCAAAGATTCGTCCGATTCTGGAATCATCCACAACGACTTCAAATTTGACAATCTGGTGCTGGACCCCAAAGATCCTTTGAACATTAAAGGCGTGCTGGATTGGGAAATGACCACCATTGGCGATCCCCTGATGGATCTGGGATGCACCCTTGGCTATTGGGTAGAAAAGGATGATCCCCCAGAATACCAGGTCATGCGAACTATTCCCACCCATGTGGAAGGGGCTCTGACCCGTAAAGAAATGGTGGCCCATTATGAAAAAATTTCAGGACGCACCATTGAGAACATGGAGTTCTACCATTGCTTTGGCCTGTTCCGCCTGGCCGTCATTGCCCAGCAGATCTATTATCGCTTCTACCATGGCCAAACCCGAGACCCAAGATTCAAAAACCTTATCCATGCGATAAAAATTCTGGAAAAGGCGGCAGAAAAGGCAATAAACTAATCAGAACTGAAAGCTGAATCCTAAGGTAGTTGAAATTACAATGAATTATACTGATTTTCAAAAACAGATCAAGATCACCCGAAAAAGCATCTGCCGTGATTATTTTCATCATCACCAGGATGCCATACGCATTAAAAAAGAGGAAACCGTTGTCCGAAACCTGGAAAAGATTTTTAATTCTGCGTTAAAAATAAGTAACACCAAGGGGTTTCAGGCCATGAGCATGCGGGATCTGGCCAAGGAAACAGGTTTAAGCACCGGCGCCCTATATGCCTATTTTTCCGGTAAAAATGATCTGCTCAACAAAATGCAGTTCCATCGTCGCAACACCGTGATACAGATCATGGAAACCTACCTCAATCCTGAATCAGACGTGCTTGAACAGTTAAGCACCATGATAAAGGTGCATCTTTATTTAAGTGAAGCCATGCAGCCCTGGTTTTATTTTTCTTACATGGAAAGCAAAAACATGTCCCGTTCCCAGCGGGAAAAATTGGTTGAGGGAAGCCTTGCCACGGAAAAAATTATTGCAGATATCATCCGCCAGGGACAGGAAAAAGGAGTATTTAAAGATCATGATGCGGACATGGGTGCCGGTATGATTAAAGCCCTACTCCAGGACTGGTATCTAAAACATAAGAAACATGCCCGCCGAAAAATAACTGTGGATCAGTATGCCGACTTTATTCAACAAATCATGATTCCTTTTTTACAAAAAGAAAGGGATTAATCGCGGACACTGCGATTAATCCCCAGGAATGAAAATATGACTACCCACTTAAGCCGGGATATTTTCAAGTATTTTTATATGAATAATTAACCTTCAACCTCTAAATTCAAGGCTGTCAAGACGCTTGATTCTAAAGGTTGCCCCCCTTAAGTGGGTAGCCGAAAATCTTATTTTGCAACTACCACGCCATGGCCTGGGCCACCTCTTCATCGGTGATATCTATGGTTTCGCCAGTTTCCGGCTGTTTTTCCTCATAAAAGGTTTCAGGAAGTCGGTGATCTTTAGCCGTGATCCCGGCATCCAGGTTGAACTGATGCTCAAGTCTCAAGGACTCCTTCACAAAATCATCAAATTCTTCTGCCGTGATGGTAACCCCATGCAATGCCTTCATCAGATCCAACAGGGGCGTCATATCATCCCGCACCGAGTACCGGACAAAGTTACACATACCCATGGCATCCATGCGTGAACCAATCACCTGGAATTTTTTGGACAATGCCACCTTTCCGGCCTTGTCCGTGGGCACATCCTCGTCCCGCAGGGTAAACCCAAAAGTATGATCCGCCCCCATGGGAGAAGAGAGATAGGTCATGGCCATGCCTTTGGAACCCCGAGGTTCATAGGCCGGCAGGGCCTGTCCCAGCACATGGGGAGAATGGCGAACTCCCAACACTTTGGCGGCGATTTTAACCCCCGAAGCCAGAATACGACCCAAGGGAGTGAGATTCAGGATCTCTTCCATCATTTTAATGGCGGCCTCTCCATCCCCAAACTCGGCAAGTCCTGCCTCCATGGCCACGCCAATGGCGGCCCCGCAATCCAAGGTATCCACCCCGGCATCATTGGCAATTCTGTTCATGACTGCAATGGTGTCAAGGTTGTCCACACAGAGATTGGACCCCATGAGAGCCATGGTCTCGTACTCAATGGGGGAGCACAGCAAGGTACCATCTTTTTTGGGATAGGCATTGGAGCACTGAATGGCACAGGGCTGCATGCAGGCGTGCTGGGTCAAGCCCTCCCCTCCCCTTTCTTTGATGGTATCGTACATGGTCTGGGCATTTATTTTTTCCGCCCCCTCCATGGTGCCCTGGGTGAAATTTTTCGTGGGAAGAACATTCAATGCCTGGCAAATGTCCACCATGGCAGCGGTCCCATATTTGGTGAACTGTGAAGAGACCGGATTTTCTTTTAAAAGCTGAACGATTTTTTTAGACCCGGCTTTAAACATTTCCTTGTCGACAAAATCAGGCTTTACATCACCATCATTTAAAATCACCAGTGCAATAATCCGTTTGGAAGCCATCACGGCCCCCAGCCCCCCCCGTCCGGCATATCGGGAACAGACGCCGTGGGGATCGGAACAGGCAATGCCCGTGGCCAGCAGCATTTTTTCTCCGGCGGGTCCAATAGTCATGCACCCTGCTTTTTTACCAAATTTTTCACACAGCAGATCGGATTTCTCATACACCCCTTTTCCCACCAAAAAAGCGCCATCCACCAGTTCACATTTATCTTTTCCAATTACAATGATCTGCCAGGGGGCATCCCCTGCCGGGGCATCTTCAATAATAATGGCCCGCAACCCCTGGTTTGCCATGCGGGTGCCCACAATGCCACCGGCGTTGCTCTCTTTGGCACCCCCGGTGAGGGGGCTTTTGGACCCGATACTCAAACGGTTGCAGCTGGAAACGGTGGTGCCACTTAACGCGCCGTTGCACAGAAATAATTTGTTTTTTTTGCCAAGGGCATCACAATCCGCAGGAATTTCCCGGCTGACCAAGCGGGAAGATAAGGTGCGTCCCCCCAGCAGGTATTCCTTTGTATTTTGTTGTTCCCGTTTAATTTCACCGGTTGCCGTGTTGATTCTTAGTATTGAAAACATTTTTCCCCCTCAATCATTATTAGACTTGGACTTGGTTCTGACTTTGTTCCCAGTTATAGTGCCAACCAATTGAAAAGATATCATTTTTGAGTCATAAGGTTCTTATTTTAATAAACTTAAAGGCCCATATTAGTATCGAATCATGTGACCAGAACTATAGTTGGTGGTACCCCTGGTTATATTTTATATTATTAGCCCATCAATAGAACCGAATATAACCCCTAAATACCCAATGATAACGTCAATAATGCAAACCCGACGTCAGCCGTACAGTAGTCAAAATTCAAATCAAGCCCGAAATTTTTATTGCTTTATTACCCATTTTAAGTAATATATATTGTATGCTATTTTGGAATAAAATGATTGTATTCGTAGCTTAATATTCTGTCAAGCCTTTTTACCTCAACCCAGCAATTTTATTTTTGGTTATTCGGGGTAATTCATGGGACATAGGGGTCAGATTTGTGTTATTAGGAACTGAGCCGTTAACGTCTCTATCTCTTTTGTCAATACCCTCATTAAAAGGAATTTTCAATAAAAGAGCCATGACGGAAACCTGCCCCCTCACGAATTCTGAGCCAACATTAGAATTACTGACATGCCTTACTGATGAATAATGGATAAACGCAAAATTATGAAAAAAACAAATAAAACCAAAATCATGGAACCAATGAGGGGAACCTCCGAAGAGGCGGTTTATGAAAAAATCAAAAATGCCATTAAAAAACGCTACATAAAACAGGGAAGCCAATTGGTGGAGGGAAGCCTTGCCCAAAACCTCGGGGTGAGCAGAACCCCTGTGCGCATTGCCATTAAGCGGCTGGAATCCGAAGGATTGGTTAACACCATTCCCAATCGAGGAGCCTTTGTAATCACCCCCACCCTCCAGGAAATTAATGAAACATTTCAGGTACGCACACAGCTGGAAGAGATGGCAGCAACCCTGGCCGCTCGAATAATTACCCCCAGACAGATAGCAGAGCTGAACCAGCTGATTGAGCTGGAACAAAAGGTATTTAACAACGGCGATATGGGAACCTATTACGAGGTAAACGAAACCTTTCATCTTAAAATTGCTGAATTTTCAGGCAATAAGGTGCTCACCTCCTATGTCCGGGAGCTCATCGACAGAACCAGCATTTTTCTAATTCTATTTGATCCCTTTGCCAAACTGACCATGAGTCCCTCCCTTATCTCCCACCAAGAAATTGTAGAAGCCTTGGCACAGCATACCCCTGTAGTTGCCGCCACAGCCATCACAAGCCATCTGCAAAGTTCCGTGGACGATCTGGAAAACGCAGAATTGATGCCCGCGGATTATCTGACCATTTGAGTCAACTACCCCTCCTGAATCGGAGCATTAGAAGGGTACTCCTTGGCGGACGGCAGCATTGGGAGAAAATCCAGATATGAATTTTTAAAAAATATTGACTGAACACCTTGATAAGGGATGGTCAGGCCTGCGTGAGAACCTGACAGCCCTTGGCATATTTGAAATCATGAAAGAGGGCCGCATCAATATACAATATCTGTACTGGGTTGGTTTTGGTCTTGGGCGCCGTGGTGGCGTGATGCTCATTACTAACGAAATTAAATACATACCGGAAACCGGTAAAAGGAAGGGTAAAAATGAAATTTCTGCCATGGGGCTTAAGTGTTCTGGGAATTCTGATCTTGTGCATGGGATGTAAGGCCCCGGAAATCGGGCTCACCCCGGCAGGATTACTCCCCTGTCCAGACAGCCCCAACTGCGTGACCAGTCAAACGAAAACTGGCAAACAGGCCGTCAGCCCGTTAACCTATTCCACAGACAAAGCAACGGCATTTGAAAAGATAAAACAGATAGTGTCAAACCAGGACAATGCAACCATTGTGGCGGAAACCAACAATTACCTCCATGTGGAATTCCGGTCCAAATTTATGGGGTTTGTGGATGACATGGAATTCTGGTTTCCCGAAGATCAACCGGTGATCCATCTGCGATCGGCGTCCCGGCTGGGATATTCCGACTTTGGCGTTAACAGAAAACGAGTGCAACACATCCGCACTCTTTTCACAAAATAAGTTGCTATCCTACAGACCCATCCAAAAAGACTTTACACTCTTGGGGGTTGATCATAAGATGGGCCATCTATACGAGATACAGATCCATATCACTATCCATCTCAAACGTTTGGAATAAAAAAATTTATTTTTAAATGTTAAATTCAGACCACAAGGTGGCCGACGTTATGATCAAACCCTGACTTTCTAAACAGGCTCTTAAGGATGACAATCAATTTCCCATGAAAAAAACAAACAAAAGCCTTTTGGGCAGTTTCTTGTCAGTTGCTTTACCCTGGGCCGTTGCCATATTTTTGTTATCTGCCTGCACACCACCCCAGCCACAGGAGATTACACCGGAAAACAGAAACGGCATTACCAAGGATGAGATTCTTATCGGCTCTTCCCTGGCCCTGGGAGGCCATGCCGGGTATCTTGGCACCCAGATGCTCCAGGGGGCCAGATCTTATATCCGTCACATCAATGATGCGGGGGGGATTCACAACAGAAAAATCCGTCTCATTGCCATGGATGACCGCTACAACCCCACCCAGTGCCTATACAATACCCAACAATTAATTCTGGAGAAAAAGGTATTTGCCCTGTTCTGTTATGTGGGGACCCCCACCACCGTGCGCATTATTCCCCTGATCAATGAGGCCCAGATTCCACTGGTAGGGATGTTCACCGGAGCCAACCGATTGCGACAACCGGTGAATCGGTATCTCATCAACATCCGGGCCTCCTATTACCAGGAAACCCAATCGGCTGTGGATTTCATTGTCAAAGAAAAAAAGCTGAACCAGGTGGCCGTGTTTTATCAATACGATGAATATGGCTTTGACGGTCTCCGGGGCACTGAAATCGCCCTTAAAAAACATGGCCTCATCCCCGTTGCCAAGGGCTCCTATGTCCGGGGAACCCTGAACATTGAGGGCGGTCTTGAAAAAATCATTGCATCCAATGCCCAGGCCGTGGTCATGATCGGCACCTACGACTCCTGCGCAAAATTTATTAACCTTGCCCGGGAACGTAGTTTTTCACCCCTGTTCCACAATGTCTCCTTTGTGGGGTCCAAGGAGCTTGCTAGACGAATTGGTGCCAATGGGGAAGGGGTCATGGTCACCCAGGTGGTGCCCCCCCCCACCGTTACGCCCGGAACCTCTCCCCTTCCTGGGGTAAAAGAATATATTGCGTTGCTCAACGCCAGCTATCCCCGGAGAAAGCCCAGTTTTGTAGGTCTTGAGGGATACCTCAATGCCAGAATTCTGGTGGAGGGTATCAAGCGAGCCGGGCCAGACATCACCCGGGAAAAATTTATCAAAGCCATTGAATCCATCCAAAAATATGATTTGGGCATACAAAATCCCCTCTCTTTTGGCAAAAATGACACCCAGGGCCTGGATGATGTCTATTACACCGTTATCCACAACGGAGAGCTGGTTCTCATCCCATGAATTATTTCAACCGCCTCAGCCTTAAAAACAAAATTTTTGTTTCCTGCCTGGGATTTATCCTGCTGGTGAGTTTTTTCATTGCCCTTTTTACAAGATCACTCCTCATCACAGGCCTCACCGGTGAATTACAAAAAAGGGGCATCGGCATGGCCCAGGGCATTGCCGACAATTCCAGAGTCTATATCCTGACCAAAAACCGAGCGGAACTCACGGCCATCGCCTATGATGGCAAGCTGGGGAATCGCAAGGACATTATCAAATATCTGATGATCACCGATAACCGGGGAAATATCCTGGCTCATACCTTCACAACGGGATTTCCCCCCGGGATAAAGACGTTTGTCAAACGCCAGGACGTTGAGAATGAAAACATCACCAGCATGGATGTGGACAATCACTCGGTGTTTCATGTGCTGGTACCGGTGAAAGAGGGCATTTATACCATCGGGTCGGTACAGGCCGGTCTTGACAAGGGCCACATTGAAAAACTCATATCTGATTTACGGCTGCTTTTTTTGAGTTTTCTGTCCATGGTGACCATTATTTTCTTCTTTTTAAGCCACCGCCTGGCCCTGCACATCACAAAACCAATCTCTTCTCTGATCCGATACACCGACCAGATCACCCAGGGAAATTTTAATATTCTTTTTGAGGATGAGGGTGATAAAAACAGTTGGAAGCCCGGGGCCAGGAATGATGAAATCACCAAACTCACCAATTCATTTATCAAAATGACCTCCCGGCTGAAGGTCTCCACCAAGCGATTAAAAGACTCCCAGAAAAAGTATCACGCCCTGTTCAGGAGTGGACCCAACCCCATATTTGTGGTAAAAAAACAAACTTTTAATATTCTGGATGCCAACCCCAATGCCATAGAAATGTTGGGATATGAACGAAAAGAACTGCTCAGGATGAGCCTTTTTTCCATTGCAAATCTCAATGAGATCAATTTTACCCATAAATATCCCGATGGCAACACCATGGTGATCAGCTCCAAGGTGAAATTTTTCAAAAAAAATGGGGGTTTTTTATTTGTAAACATCCATGCCAACCCCTCTGAGTACCGAAACAAAGATGTCCTCATCGTGGCGGCCACGGATATCACCGAGCTTGTGGAAAAGGATTCTCAGCTAATCCAGGCCAGCAAAATGACCAACCTGGAAAAAATGTCCGCTGGCATTGCCCATGAAATCAACCAGCCCCTCAATGCCATTAAAATGGGCAGTGAATACCTGTGTATGATGAAGGAAAAGAAACAGACCATTAAAGATGAAGATCTTGATATGGTGTTGAACCAGATTAGCAGTCAGGTCTCCCGGGCTGCCGAAATCGTGGGACGGCTCAAAACGTTTTCCCGAAAAGCAGATTTTTCCAGGGAGGTGATCCAGGTCAATGACTGCGTCCGGGCGGTGAATAAGATCATCGGCAGGCAGATCACTTTGCAAAATATTGATCTCATACTGGATCTGGCCCCATTGCTTCCCCCGGTTCTGGCCCATAACAACCGCATGGAACAGGTGATTTTTAATCTGGTCACCAATGCCAGAGACGCCATCAACGAACGCATTGAAGAAAAAAACGATATTAACAAGGGCATCATCACCCTGTCCACATTTCATGATGCAGATACGGTGGGACTTGCCATTGCTGACAACGGCACCGGCATTGAACCTAAAGACTTGGATCTGATATTTGAGTCCTTTTACACCACCAAGGAGATGGGAGAAGGTATGGGCCTGGGGCTTCCCATTCTCCAGGGCATCATAAAGGATTATAATGGCACCATCCAGGTGGAGAGCACACCGGGCAATGGTGCCGTTTTTACAATCACTTTTCCGGCACATGTTGAGAAAATGGGTGATCAGGTGACCAAAGGGAAAATAGATGAAAATTTTAATTATAGATGATGAAAAACCCACCCTTTCCATGTTTAAACTCTTTTTAACCGCCTATGGATATGATGTTTATACCGCAGAAGACGGTGAGAAGGGGTTGGTGCTTTTTGAGCAAATTGCCCCGGACATTGTTTTCACAGATATCAAAATGCCGGGCATGGACGGACTGGAAGTTCTTCGCAGCATCAAAGAGACAGATATCCCGGTAGAGGTAATTATCATCACCGGCCATGGGGACATGGAAAGGGCACTGGAGGCATTGGACTTAAATGCCTCTGATTTCATCAACAAGCCTGTTGAGCGCCAGGCGTTGAATGCGGCCCTTTTTCGGGCGGAACAAAGACTTGCATTGCCCCGGGAATTTCCAGCCGAATTTTCCACAACAAAAAAGGATGAAGCGCTGATCATAGAAGTGAAAGGCAGATTAACAGGATCGGCGGAACACGCTTTATTATCACTTTTAACCCCGGAATCACTAAAAGATATCAACCGCATCCACCTGGTACTGGATGACAGTTTCTCCATTGATCGCTGGGGAATCGCCCTCTTAATGAAGGTCATGCCCCCCTTAAAACAGCAGGGTATTTCCATTGACATGGAAAATATCACCTATAATTATGCCAGGGTGTTTAAAATGGCTGGCATGGACAAAATGGCAACTTTAAAAGAAGTTTTACATGATGATTAACAGCCATGTCGGTCCACCGACACAACGAAGGGTGTCATGATGGACCCATACCGTCCGCCGCATATTTCCAACACCATCCACCGCCAGCGTCTGTTCACGCTTCTGGACACCCATTTTCATAAACAAAATTTCATCATCACCGGCCAGGCAGCCCAGGGGAAATCAACCCTTGTGGCCTCATACCTGGCATTGTCCCCGGAAAAAGTATTGTGGTTTCATATTTTAAAAGATCATGATGACCATGCCAAATTGTTTGATCTGCTCCTCCAGGGGATCAGGAAAGCAGGGATGGAACACCCCCCGGGGATGCCCCAGGGAGATATCCCCCACACCACCCTTGGAACGGATAAAGAATGTCTCCGGCACATTGAAGGGATTTCTGTGATCTTCAGGAACATCCCCCGGCCTTTAATCCTGGTCCTGGATGATTTTGAATCCCTGGAAGAGACCGCTTCGGGGTTTCAACTGATCAAATCGCTTGTTGATAAACGCTTTGATAAACTGAAAATATTCATTCTCTCACGAAGTATGCCCCCCCTTCATCTACCCCGGTTCAAGAGGGAGCAGAACAGTGTGATTTTAACCAATGAGGATCTGGCATTTAACATTGGGGAGACCCGGCAGTTTTTTTCCAGAAAAAATAACATAAACCCCGGGGACATAGAAAAAATCCAAAAGATCACCCACGGATGGGCCGGGGGGCTGACCCTGGTGTCGGAATCCATGGCCCGGTTCAAGGATATTGCCAACCTGCCAGATCGTTTGTCATGGGAGGTGTTCAGTTTTTTTTCCCAGGAGATTTACCAGACCCTTGCCCCGGCCATGCAAACTTTTTTAATGAAAACCGCCATACTTGACACCATTGATCCAGAGGTGGCAACTCATATTTCTGACTCCCCTGATGCCTTGGGTATTTTAAAGGAACTTGAACGAAGAAATCTCTTTATCCAGCGCATTGATTTTGGCGGCAAATGGCCTTCTTTTAAATACCATAAACTGTTTCGGGAATTTTTATTACAGGATCTTTTAAAAACACAAGGAGTTGAAACCGTTGAACAGCTCAACCGGAAAGCAGGTCAATTTTACTGGAATAAAAAAGACCATGAGCTGGCCATGGATTATTTGATTAAAGCCAATGCCTTTTCTGAGATTGCTGGCATTATCAAAATCAAAGGAACGGATTATCTCATCAAGCAGAAGATGTCACGGTTGAAAAAATGGATGGATTCTTTGCCCCGGGAAATGACCCAGAGAGATCCCTGGCTTTTATTTTTCCTCACCATGACCCGGCGCATCCAGGGCGGGAAAAAGAATATCCGGGATCTTAAAAAGACCTTTGCTCTTTTTGAAAAAAACCAGGATATTCGTGGGGTGCTGCTTTCCGTGGGGTATCTCATTGAAGCGGCGGTGTTTATCCGCCAACCTTCCCTAAAAATTCTGGAGTGGATCCAAAAGGGAGAGAAGCAACTCCAGGCTATGGGCCGTAAAAACCGATATCCCTGGGCACGGTCCCTTTTATGGCAGCAGATGGGGCTGGGATACATTGCCGGAAACGGCAATATTCCCAAGGGGATTTCCGCCTGCAAAAATGCCATCTTGTTGGGACGACAGATAAATAATGGAGACCTTGTCCTCAATGCGTCCATTACCCTGACCTTTGGATATGTCCAAGCAGGAGATTTTGCCAATGCCCGGCACATGCTCTCAAAAATAAAAGACCTCACCAGTGAGGGCAGGCACCCGGAATACCGGGCTTTAAAAGGAATTGTGGGCATTGATTTTGCCTTGAAAAACGGGCAGTTTAATGCGGCCAGGGATCTTTTGACCCGGTCTGAGTCCGACATTGAAAAATTTGGTCTGATTTTTCTCTATCCCGGATTTGTTGAGGCAAAGGCCTTGTTCCTTTTGTATACGGGCCGATTTAACGAAGCCCGGCAGATGGCGGAACACCTCAATGATTTTTCACTGCTGGAAGGAAACGCTTTTTACAAAGGCATTTCCCATCGTATCAAGGCTTTAAGCCACCTGCGGGAACAGGTCAGCACCCTGGCAGAAGAAGAAATTAATAAAGCGTTAAATGCCCTGGATCAGGTTCCCAAAGGCGATATCCATTATTTTCTCACCCAACAATTGGCCGGAGTTATTTTATTTCACAACAAATCCTATTCTGAAGCCCAAGGTCGGCTGGAACCTGTTTTAAAATATTTCCAGGGCATATCTTCGGATTTGTGCGCCTGTGAAACCGCTCTAATTCTGGGATTAAGCGCCTGGGAACAGGGTGATCCAGACACCGCTTTTCACCACATGAAACAGGGGTATGAAAAAGCCCGCAGTGAAAAGTATCCTTTTTTCCCCCTGATGGGTGAACACCTGTTGATCAAGGCCCTTGTTTTACTCACAGCCCATGGGGAGATCGACCCATTGCTCCCCTACCCCCTCTCCCTTATGCGAAACAAAGATCCCCTGCAGGTGCTTGCCCCCATGGACGACATGTCCGTTGGGTGCATCAAAACCAATAAAAACAAACTTCTGGAAAATCTGCGCCCTTTGTATAAACACCTGCTGCCCGGAATCAAAATTGAAACATTGGGGCAATTCACCATCCAATGCAATGGTAAAATACTGGAACATAAAACCCTGGGGGGCTCAAAACCCATTCTGCTGCTCAAGGCCATTGTATGCCACGGCTCAAAGGATATTCCCAAGGAGATCCTCATTGATAACCTATGGCCCGATGCCACGGCAAAGGCCGGGGATAAAAATTTTAAAATAAACCTGCATCGCCTTAGAAAGGCCCTGGAGCCCCACCCCAGAAAAGAATTTGGCTATTCCTATATTATCCACAAGGCAGGATTAGTTTCCCTGGATGGGGAACTTGTGACCCTGGATGTGGACGAATTCATGGCTTTTGGTGCCCGGGCCATTGCACAGGAACAAAAGGAGCAGTTTGAGACCGCCCTTGGGGATTATGATCATGCCATGGAATTATACAAAGGGGATTATTTCAGTGAAGAGCCTTATGTGGAATGGATTGTCCTAAAAAGGAATCTTTTCAGAATCCGGTTCATGGAACTGATGCAGAAAAAAGCAAGGCTTCATGAAGAATTGAATCAAATGGACAGGGCCGTTGCCACATGGCACTGTATTCTCGGGGTTGATCCCTGCTTTGAAAGCGCATACCGGAATCTGATGATTCTCTATGCCGATGGCGGAGAAAAGAATAAGGCCCTGAAGACCTTCATACGCTGCCGAAACACTTTACAAAAAGAGCTGGCGACCCAGCCGGAAGCCCGGACTTTAGGGGTATATGATCAAATTTTATCCAGGTAAAAAATCCCCGGGGTAAGCACAGCTATTTTTGTAAAACTCTCATAAGAGTTGTTCTAAATTTTTGATACTTCTTGTTTTTTGGATTCAGCTTCAGGGCGCGATCTATAAATCCCAGTGCCTGTTCCAGCTGGGACATTTCTTTATATGCCCGGGCAATATAAAACAGATACGCGGAACGTTTCGGCCGCAATTTTATCGCTGCCTGCCAGTCCTGGATGGCTCCGGGAAAATCCGTCATACGCCACCGAATCCAGGCTCGCTGGTTGTAAGATTCCGGATCAGGCGTCTCTGCATTATCAATACCCTGGGAAAGTGCCTTATGCGCCCCGAAATCATTGCCCTGATGTTTCAGTGCACGTGCAAAGCTCTGATGATACTGACTGTTGCCCGGGTCAAGCACAGTGGCCTGTTGGGCAGCAAGTTCCATCTGTTCCCAATTTTTCTGCTTTTCGGCAATGCGGGCCATAAAAAAGGCCCCCCGGGCTGAAGGCTCCCGGGAACTAAGCAGGAGAAGTCGAGAACGGGCCAGTTCCGGCCGATTCATATCCATGAACGCACGGGCCACGAGCAGGTCCAGGGATTCAGAGGGTTTATATATAAATTCCACCTCCCGGGCAAACCGGATGAAGGAGGCCTGCTGCTTTTCAGCCTTGTACTGCCGAAAAATCTGTTCCATTGTTCCATCAAAGGCATCTGACTCCTGCAGGACGGATATAAAAATCGATGCAGCGTCATCAAAGGCCTGTTTTTTTAATAACAGCCGCCCCATATGCAGATAGGCAGATCGTCCCTTTTTCAGGGAATTACAGTCTAAAGCCGCCTGATAATGGGAAATAGCTGCATCCAGATGTCCCTCTTCCAGGGCCATGCTGGACAAGGTTGTCAACGTATGCCATGGCATGATTTCCTTTTCCAATGCGATATTAAGACCATCCAATACGCTTTTACGAATTTCAGGGGAATAATAAGGCGCTTTTTTCAGCTGCCTCACCGATGGGGGGTAGATGGTAGCTATGTGCCGGACAAGGTCTGGAAGATCCGCGATTTTTCCTTTTCCATAAAGGTAATTGGCCAGATCTAAATGCACGGAGCTCCCATTAGGCCGCAACCGCACCACCTGTTTTAAAAGGGGGCCAGCATTCCAGGTATTTACCCAGCCTTTTGGATAAATCAACGGATGGGCTGCCTCCAGTCCTTGAACTGTTTTGGCCAACCAATACACCGCCCGGAAGTCCAATGGATCACAGGCAACGGCATGGGAAAGATATCTGTGAGCCCGTATTAGTAACCGGTGAAAACCTACAGCGGTATCCATTTTAGTGGCCTGCCTGTACAGGGCTTTTCCCATATCTATCTCCATGAGAAACAAATCCAGGGCAGCCATTGATCGAATCACCGGCATATCCAGACGTTTCATAGCCTTGTCAAAACAGACAACAGCCGGGGCATAGTGACCCGTCCTGTATAGATGAACCCCCTTCTGCCATGTGAATCTTGAAGAAAAAAGAATGATCAACCAAGCGATCAAAAAAAAGTAACCGAGCAGTGTCGACAATAATGTAATTTTTTTCATTGTATTAATAGACCAAATATAAAATATTACGGGGTGTTGGCCTCCTCCCACATACCGGAAGAATGCTATCTGAGTTTTCAGGCTTCCCGCCACCCACTCGCCATAATCCCCATAATCACTGTGAACAACACGGTATTGGCTGGCACATGAAGATTAAAATCAGAATAACTGTGAATCAGGATTGCCGTAACAGCAGCCATGGCCCCAAGGGAGATCCCCATGGTCTGACGGCTACGACTTTTTATCTTTCTAAAACCCGTCCTGAAAAAAAGAAACAGCAGCCACAGCATTAGTGGAAAAAACAAAACACCAGTATCGGCGGCAAATTGGAGGTAATCATTGTGGGCAAACAACGGCAATCCATAAAGCCCCGGCTCCAGGTATTCAGGGAACACCCGGGCAAAGGTACCCGGCCCTGTCCCGGTAAAGGGGTGATCTTTAATTAAATTACAGGTGCTTCGCCAGCAGGTGATCCGTGCGGTGAGATTATCTTCGGCATCCTGTTGGGTAAGCGTTATCAACCGGTTCACTACCGGGGTGCTGGCCATGACAACACATCCCACCACCACCACGGCAACCACAATGGAAACGAGAAGTGGCTTGTGGTAAAAATTCTTTTTGAATAACAATACCACCACCATGAACACCAGGGCACCTGTGGTGGCACCCCACCCCCCCCGGGAAAGAGTCAGGGTCTGGGTAATCAGTAGAAACAGAACCAAAGTGATCATGCCCAATCGTTTTCCTGGCGGACGGGACCGGAAAAGTATCATTCCAAGCACCATGGGAATGGCCATATCCAGAAATCCGGCCATGTGGTTTCGATTGCCATATGTTCCGGACACAGAAACCATCCCGTTACTTCTGCCCAGTTCGGATGAATAATCCCACCAGAAGAAACTGATGACATCAAATCGTTTAAATATACCGATGATGGAAAGGAACACTGCGGTACCCACAATCACCCACAAGAGAGTCCGCTGCTGCTTACGTGTCTGTATTGATTCTACGGTTAGATAAAACAGAACCAAATAGGTCACCAGGCTCAGCATGCCCTCCATGGCAAGAAGCGGATGATTGGACCACACCGTGGCCCATGCGCCCAAGGCTGAACAGGGTGCTGCAACTGACCAAAAAAATATCTTAACCGACATTATGGCGTGCCGCTTATAAGGGTGACCCTCTGCAGTTACCTTCCCGGAGTCTTTTTTTCCTGAAGATGTTTCTCGGTCACGGATCTTGTCCAACAAAACAAACAAAAGGCCTGTCAAAACAAGTATCCGAATCATGGACTCAGCCCAAGGATTTGCCGAGCCCCGAAATAAAGGAGTCACGGCAACCAGGGAACAGACAATAACAAAAACCGTTGTTTTTATAATAACCTCCTCTTTTCATATATGGGTACCATGCGAATCACAACGTCTTCTGTTTCAGCCACACCGTCTCAAGATTTGCCTGACTGAAACGACCCGTGGGCACACCCATGTGGCAATCATGCTCTTTGTTTAATTTCATCAGGGTTTCCAGCACCTAAAGAATTGCGACGATCATGACAAAACCCACCCCGACCTATCCGGCCTGGCCTATAGATCAGACCCGGCCTATAGGACGCACCGGCTCTCCTGGACCTTGAATTCTGGGACTATCGTTTGCATTCTGTCACGGATGGCACAGATGTCGTGGCGGTCTGCTGCCTCGTATAGGTCGGATAGTTGGGACTTGAGGTAGGCTTGATATTTTTCCTGGGTGCCGTGGCCGCTCCAGTCGCCATTGGGTTTCAGGACCATTATTTTTTTATGGTTGGTGGGGATAATGCCCTCGCCTTCGGTGATTAGCTCCTCGTAGAGCTTCTCGCCCTGGCGAAGACCGGTGAACCGGATCTCAATGTCATCGTCGGGCACCTTGCCGGACAGCCGGATCAGATCCCTTGCCATGTCTACAATTTTAATACTTTTGCCCATCTCCAGGATAAAGGTCTCGCCCCCCTCTCCCTGGGCCCCGGCCTGCAAAATCAGCTGGGACGCTTCGGGAATGGTCATGAAATAGCGCGTCACATCAGGATGGGTCACCGTCACTGGCCCGCCCCGCTCGATCTGATCTCGGAACAGCGGAATTACCGAGCCGGATGAGCCCACCACATTGCCGAAGCGCACGGCCATCATGCGAGTATGTGGGTGCTGGGTAGTGGGTTCTGGATTTTGGGTGCTGGATTTTGGGTTCTGGGTAGTGGATTCTGGGTTTTGGGTAGTGGGTTCTGGAGTTATGGTTTTGACCCCATTATCGATTACCCCCTCACCAATAACCCCCTCACCAACATTTTGCGCCCCAGCACCCAGTACCAAGGACCCAGTACCCATATTCACATTGGCTTGAAGGGTTAATTCGCAAATGCGTTTGGAGGCCCCCATGATGTTGGTGGGGCGCACGGCCTTGTCGGTGGAGACCAAAACATAATGGCCCACGCCATACTCCATGGCCTTTTTCAGCATCACCTGGTTACCCCGGATATTGTTTCTCACCGCCTGCCAGGGGTTTCGCTCCAGCATAGGCACATGCTTGTAGGCGGCGGCATGAAAAATCACCTGGGGCCTGTAGGCCCGCATCACCCGGTCAATCAAGGGCTCATCCTGGATCAACCCCAGCACCGTGGTGTAATTCTGGTATTCGGCCTGGTGCTTGAGCTCCATCTGGATGCTGTATAAACTGGGCTCAGAGGCATCCAGCATAATCAACTGCCGGGGATGGAATTTGATGATCTGGCGGCACAACTCACTGCCGATGCTCCCCCCTGCCCCGGTGACCATCACCACCTTTTCCTTAAGATAGCCTGAAATCTTTTCCGAATCCAGCTCCACGGGCTTTCTGCGCAAGAGATCCTTGTAACTCACATCCCGCAGGACCTTGACATTGACCTTGCCGTCCACCAGCTCACCCATCCCAGGCAGGGTCTTAAAGGGCAGATCACAGGACTTGCACTCATCCACAATGTCCCGCATCTGTCGACCGGTGGAAGAGGGCATGGCAATGAGCACCAGGTTCAACTTGTGGGTTTTTTTGAGCTTGCAGATTTCCTTTGTCCCCCCCAGGACGGACATCCCATGGATGGATCGGCCCCATTTCTGTGGATTGTCATCACCAAACCCCACTACCCGGTACCTGAGCCGGGGGTTTTCTGAAATCTCCCGGTAGAGCTTTTCCCCGGCATCGCCCGCACCGTAAATCAACACCAAGGCCTTGTCCTTGTCCTTGTCCTTGTCCGTATGAAACAGGGGCAACACATTGCCGTCGCCCTTGTGCACCATATATTCCTTGAAGATATATCGGATAAAGAGCCGAAGCCCACCGGCAAAGAGCAGGGTCAACACGGCATCAATGAGAAACACGGCCCGGGAAAACCCCTGGAACCGATGAAACATGAGTACACCCACCAGCAACACCAAGGTGGAGATGGCCACGGCCTTGGCCAGACGCCACAGATCTGCCAGACCCGTATAACGAAACATGCCCTTGTACATCTGCATGAAAAAAAAGGTGAGGAACTTCACCCCCAGGACAAGGGGCAGCAGATTAAGAAACTGATCCATCATCCCCGAGGAGATCACAAACTCAAACCGGATGAGGTAGGAGCACAGCAACGACAGGGAAAAAAGAAGGAGGTCAATAAAAAGAATCACATAGAAATTAACATTTTTCAGTTGAACAAGCATATGAAAAATCTCTTTTAAAAATTAACTTTTTTACTCAATGGGAAAAACTCGGGCTCAGGCCCGCTGGGTTGATGACGCTTTTGACAGTGCTCCATGCTGTATGGCAATAGTTAACAAAAACGTCATTAACCCAAACTTGAATCCTACTGAGTATATCATCAAATTTCAGGAATTGAAAACAAAGGAAAAAAAAGCCCTGTCGGGAAAAACTCCCAAAGGACTTTCTAAAATCAGGCAACACGCATCAAACCAGAAAAAACTTATAGTGCAATACTTTACCCACCCAAAACACCAAAAGCCAAGCCTGACACCGCTACGCCTCTTGACATTTCATGCATTAGTGCTATCATAAATTCATAATATCTACTCAAAGGAGAAACCATGGATGTTATCAAAACAGTAGGCAGCAGCGGACAGATTTCGCTTGGCAAGAAATTTGCTAGGCAGACCGTAATGTTAAGCAAAGTAGACACGGGTGTCTGGCTGGTGAAACTGGGGCGTTTTATTCCTGATAATGAAAAATGGATTCATGCATCGGACGTTAGTGGCGATATATAAAGCGGCTTTGGCTGCAACCAGGGCTGGCGGGGTAATTAATATTTCTCCAGGCCGGGCCGGACTGGGCATTGGAATATCTTCGTTGTCAACAATGCAAGATGTCAGGGCCTCTCCGAAACAGTCAACGGCCTCTTGTAAGGCTTCCTCGTAAGTTTTACCATCTGTCAGAGCAAAAGGAATATCACGAAAAGTTATTGTAAAAAATCCGTCTTCTTCTTCTATTTTGGCAGGATATAAGAATTCAAGCATTGATGTACCTCCTTATATCTTTCCTTTGCTAAGTTCCTGATTCTAAAAAGTATATTTCAATCGAGCTTCAATGGTATCCGCAGATAAGTCCGCTCCACAATCCCATTCGACAAAATAGTTTCCGTTATAGATTCGCTCAAATTCACTTTTATCTTTCAATGGCTCAAAAGGTTCGGAGTCAAGATAAGGCTTTACGTCAAACATCCCCTCTCTTCCATCCTCAAATTTAATATAAAGTGTAAAATTGTCTTTTGGAACAACCTCAGTGATATTCATTGATCCAGCCCCCGAATTTTAAATGGCTTCTTACCATTTACTGCAAGTTGCCAGTTGGCCAAGAGATTATCTTGATGAATTTCTATCCACGCAACGACCAGCTTATCTTTTTTCCGTGGAAGCTTACCCGCCAGAACCTCTCCATCAGGAATGGAATATACAGCAACTTCACCCTGGTACTCAGCATGTATATGTGGCTTCTTGTGCTTCTCAATATCATAAAAAAACATCCTGATCAGAATTCCGTAGAACATCGAAATGGTTGGCATATAGGGTCTTCCCTCTCTTTTAATGTTGTCTGATTATAAACCAGTTTACTGAAAATATCAAATTTCATCACACCAGTTCAGTGCAGATTCATAAATTTAAAAAAGGGCGGCACCTGTATCCTTATAAGGTCAGTCCCAACACCCCCACCCGGGCGTTCTTGATATTCTGGTTGGAGTTAATCATCATCTTCACTGTTTTTTCCACCACAAACCGGCCCATGTTATCATTGATGCGCTCGGGGGAATACCCCACATGGAAATCTTCCTTCCACTTGAGTCCGGACTCCTGCTCCAAAATGGGCACACACAGATCCTCGGTAACCCCGGGATACCGTTTATTAGATATGCCGATGATGTTGTGTGCCAGTGCCGAACCAGAAATGAAGCGGAACGACTGTTGGTAAACCTGAAGGAAAGACTGGGTGTTTGTAAATTAGAACTACATCCGGTCAAAACAAAACTGACTTACTGCAAGGATAACAAACGAAAGGGGACATATCCCCTGACTCGATTTAATTTCCTGGGTTTCAGCTTTCATGCAAGGACCGTGCAGGATAGACAAGGCAACCTGTTTACAGGTTTCAATCCAGAGGTTAGCAGGAAATCACTTAAACGCATGAATGAGAGTCTCCAAGAACTCAATGATAAAAAAAATACTGATTGCGCCGCCAAACACTTGGCAGGGCTAGATGGTTTGGAACACCGGCTGAAGATGCATGGGCTTCCACACGGGGCGGGACTCAATATTTTCTGCCTCCAGGGCCAGACGAACCGCTTCCCTGTCCGCACCAAACAGCTCCGGGGTGATGAGCATCACCGTGAGCCACCGATTGGGAATCCCATAATCGGCCTGGGGCATGAATTCAATCCCCGGCACGTCTTTAAATGCATTTTCATAAAAAGTACAGATCTCCCGCTTGCGGCGCACGCGACCCTCCAGCACCTGGAGCTACCCCCGGCCAATGCCAGCCAGAACATTGCTCATGCGGTAATTGAACCCGATCTCGGTGTGCTCATAGTGGGGAAAAGGCTCCCTTGCCTGCTGGGACAGAAACCGGGCACGATCAATCAATGCCTTGTCATGGGAGGCCAGCATGCCCCCGCCAGAGGTGGTCATGATCTTGTTGCCGTTAAAGGAAAAAATCGCTGCCCGGGCACCCACCCCGGCATGGACCCATTGGTTTGTGGGAACACCGCTCTTGTCACCGCTTTGTTTTCCCTGGTCACCGGTAAAGCGATAGGGCACCCATGGCCTCGGCAGCATCCACCACAACGGGCACCCCATAGGCATCACAGATCTCAAAAATCCGTTGATAATCGGCACACTGTCCATAGAGATCCGTGGGCACCACGGCTTTGGGTAATTTGCCCCGTTGAACCGTGTCGAAAACGCTGAAGAAAAAATGGTAGGCGTATCTTAGCGGGATAAGACCCGGCTAACTCACCCTTGGAATTCCAACTCAAACTGCTCAATAGACTGGGTCAAAATCGCTTTTTTCAGCAGTTGCTTCAAAAAATTACGATCTTCAATACGTGAAAGACGTTTTACAATATGTTCCGGAACCGCTGAAAACCGGGTAGCAAGAGCTTCAGCAACCATTTCACGAGCCTCGGTCAGCATGCCTTTTTCCATACCTTTCTCCATACCTTTCTCAATACCCAATTCTTCCACACTGCTGATAAATTTCATTTTTCTCTCCTCCTCATATGCAATAACCCGCTTTGAAAAACTCCGTTTCAGCTCTTCAGGAAGGGTCATGATCCAGTCTATGAAAAGAAAAAGATGGATCACATCCTGTTTTTTATATCCACGTCTGTAAAGCTCCAGTGTCACATGCCATTTCCATTCATACCGCTGATCCAGATCATGACGGGTCTCCAGCGTCTTCAGGTGGGCCATCACGACAACAGCAAAGGGATTGGGATTTTTCTCCAGTGATGCCATATCATCATAATCCATAAGTTTGACAACAGGGAAATCCATTTGAAGTTGGAAACCCCAGCGACCGTATCCAAACGAGGAGGGCCGCCAGCTAATACTGCCATCGGCCAGTACGGCAAGAGTGACCACCGGACAATGATATTTGTCATAAATTCTGTAGTTGTAAACATACATCCGCTCGGAAAAATTGACTTCATATTTTCCCTGAACCTCAACATGTACCAGAACCATCAAGGGATCACCATCCGTGCTGTGGACCTTGCATGGTGCAGATCCAGATCATTGAGAACATCATGCTCCAATCGGTGGAGCTGTTCAACAAACGGTTTGACCATTGTTCGACGATCCCAGGCTATGTAACCAAAAAGAGCTACAATCAACGTTATCAAAGAACCAAAAAGAACAAGCATGGTATTGTTTAAAGAATCAAGCCTTTGACCCAAGGCATCCTGTCCTGATTTCATTTCAGAACGAAGATCTGTCAGCCTTACAGCAAGCGCCTCCTGCCCCACCTCCAAAATAGCAAGTTTTTCTATGATCTCACGATCAGATATACGCGGAGCTATTTCCACCGCAAACAAAGCAACAGGCAAAACAAGCTGGAGCAATATAAATATCAGTATCAGGTAATTTATTATTTTAAGTTTCATGTTAAAGTCCTCAATTGATAATCTGAAAATATTAAAAAAATTCAGCAAACAGTTTACCGGATGATTTTAATATTGGCTGCCTGTCTAAAGCGGGACAATTTGCAGTCTTGAGGTATCCGAAATCATGCTCTTTGCAAGTCCCTGATTTTACAAAGTGTCCCGGCTTAGGTGGGGAGTCTTAATATAACTCAGTTGGTTAGATTTGACAAGTTGATAGTTGCCGTAAAAAATCTGTCCCCTTTTTCCATAGCCCTGATATTACGCTTTATCAAGCCAATTGAAATGATAAAACAAAAGACCTGGTCCAGAGGGCCAGGTCTTTAACAACTAAATCATCCCGATGCTGATCTGCGTGGGGTGTTCAGCCCAGCACCCTGTTCAGGCGCGGAGCGCCGGGACAAGGTGCTGACGCAGTCAGTACCGCGATTCAAGGATAAAAAAAGCCCTGTCGGGAAAAACTCCCAAAGGGCTTTCTAAAATCAGGCAACACGCATCAAACCCCAAAAAACTCGTATAGTGCGATACTTTACCCCCCAAAAACAGCAATAAACCAAGCCTGGCCCCACTACGCCCTTTCTTAAAAGCACCTTTTTGGCATCAAAAAGTACACGCTAAGCCCTTATTTGCCCATGTTTTAGACAATATTACACATAAAAGCAACAACTTATCGGGGTCAGACCCGGCCTATCACATAAAAGCAACAACTTATCGGGGTCAGACCCGGCCTATTAGCATGACCCCAAATCATAGGCGCCAGAAGTTTATGCCGGTTTTTTTAACGGCAGCGGGATCCAGCATGGACTTAACGTCTATCAGGCAGCCTTTTTGACTGAGGCAGGCGGTGAAGTCTGACACAGACAGAACTCTGTACTGTCGATGGGGCACGGCAATGATCAGGGCTCCCAGATCCGTCATTTTTTCCCAGGGGCATAATGTTACCCCGTAATAGGCCTGGGCCTCTGCGGCATCGGCCATGGGATCATGCACCAGCACCTCAGCCCCATAATCCTTTAACTCAGACACAATATCAATCACCCGGGTATTGCGCAGATCCGGGCAATCCTCCTTAAAGGTCAGCCCCAGCACCCCCACCCGGGCATTCTTTATATTCTGGCTGGAGTTAATCATCATCTTCACCGTTTTTTCCACCACAAACCGGCCCATATTGTCATTGATGCGCCTGCCTGCCAGAATCACTTCGGGATGATATCCCTCGGATTCGGCCTTGAACGTCAGATAGTAGGGATCAACACCAATGCAATGCCCGCCCACCAGGCCCGGGGAAAATTTTAAAAAATTCCACTTGGAACCCGCCGCTTCCAGCACATTTTTGGTATCAATGCCCAGTCGATCAAAAATCAGGGCCAACTCGTTCATAAGGGCGATATTCAGATCCCGCTGGGTGTTTTCAATCACCTTGGCCGCCTCGGCCTCCTTGATGGTAACCGTGCGATGCACCCCAGCGGTGACAATGGATTCATACAATGCCGCCACCCTTTCCAGAGTGGGTTCATCATCTCCTGACACCACCTTGATGATCTTTGTCAGGGTATGCTCTTTGTCACCGGGGTTGATGCGCTCGGGGGAATATCCTACATGGAAATCTTCCTTCCATTTGAGTCCAGACTCCTGCTCCAGAATGGGCACACACAGATCCTCGGTGACCCCGGGATACACCGTGGACTCAAAAATAACCACCACCCCTTTTTTCATGTTTTTTCCAACGGTTCTGGAGGCCCCTTCCACCGGCCTTAAATCCGGGCGTCTGGCCTTGTCAATTGGGGTGGGAACAGCCACCACAATGTAATCGGCATCAGAAAGCATGGCAGAATCGCAGGTGGCCGTAAACCGAATTGCCCGTTCAAACTCCTCCTGACTCACCTCGCCGGTGGGATCTTTCATCCGTCCACAATTTTTGACAATGCTCGCCTTGAGATCAAATCCCACCGTGTTAAATTTTTCGCCAAAATGAATTGCCAGGGGTAACCCGACATAACCGAGTCCGACAACAGCTATCTTAGATTGATCATTCATCAATTTTACCTTTTTAAATCAGAATTCAATTGGGGTCAGGTTTGGCTTAAACGCCCCTTTTGGGCATCAAAAAGTACCCGCTAAGCCCTTATTTACCCATATTTTAGACAACATTACACATAAAAACAACAACTTATCGGGGTCAGACCCGGCCTATGCAGACCCGGCCTATGCAACTTATCGGGGTCAGACCCGGCCTATGCAACTCAGACCCGGCCTATGCAACTGACCTTTCAGGGTGGGACATCACAAACTCAAACCGGATGAGGTAGGAGCACAGCAGCGACAGCAAAAAAAGCAGCAGATCAATAAAAAAAATCAATAACCCAAGCCTGACCTTACGCTCTTACAGCGACGGATACTCCCGTCTCAATCCACTTATTTTTAATTTTAATACATTCAGTTCAAATTTTGTAATATCCCAGATGATCTGCAGATCAACGCCAAAATATTCATGCACAATAAAATTCCTGAAATCTTTAATCATCCGCCAATCATAGTCTGGATGCCTGTCTTCCAGCACTTCCATGAGTCGCCCAACAGCCTCGCCAATGACAATATATTCTCTGATGGTGGCGCTGTAAGTTTTTCTATCTCTTGCGAAATCCTCAAAGCTGTTAATGTGGGTCAGATAGTCTTCAATCGCTTCAATGGACTCCAGAATATCATCAAAATAAAGTCTCAAATCACGTTTCGACATAAATAATTTCTTTCAATATATGTAGTTTGGCTATGGGCTTTAAAGTACTTTCAATTCCCAGGTCCACCTTGTGGTTAAAATTTTTCTCCAAATGCCTTTTAAGCCCAAAAAAACTTCTGTATTTATTTGATGACTGGATCTCCACCGTTAAATCAATATCACTGCCCTCTTTTGCCTCATTTCTTGCATAACTTCCAAATAGACCAATGCGGGTTACCCCATACGTATCGCGTAACTGCTGTTTATGAGACCTTATGAACTGAATTATCTCCTGCCTGGTTATCATTTTTCCCGGCTTTTCCATTTGCGCGCTCCTTACACTCCATGACTCCACTAAAGGCTCCTAATAGCCCATTCAGGCTCTGGACATCTTACCTTCAACAAATGTTATGGATATATGATAGCCCTGATATTGCGCTTTATCAAGTCAATTGGAATGATGAAGTTAAAAACCTGGACCGGTGGGCAAGGTTTTTAACGGCTGAATCATCGTGGTACTGGCCGGCACCATGCGCTGATCAAGCTGACGCAGTCTGATTAATCGGTGTACAACATTCGGCCCAGCACCCTGTTCAGGCGCGGAGCGCCAAGACAAGGTGCTGGACGAAGTCAGCACCGAAATTCACGGTGGCGCAGCCGCCGTGAAAATAATTAAATGGCCATCAAGCAATGCCAGCCATGCATCAATGGACTGAGTTTTAAGACCTGAAGGCCAAAGGATAAAAAAAAGCCCTGTCGGGAAAAACTCCCAAAGGGCTTTCTAAAATCAGGCAACAAGCATCAAACCAGAAAAAACTCGTATAGTACGATACTTTACCCCCCCAAAACACCAATAGGCCAAGCCTGACCCCACTACGCCCTTTCTTAAAAGCACCTTTTTGGCATCAAAAAGTACACGCTAAGCTCTTCTTCGCCCATATTTCTTGTAATATAATCTATAAAAACAGAAACTTATCGGGGTCAGACCCTGCGTTCTGCGTTCAATTTTTTAAGAAGCCTGGTGGCTCGGCCTGAATACAGGGCATTGCGCATTTCCTCAGACCCCGCTATCCTATAGAAATGGACTTGATAAAAGTCAATTTCAGGGTTAGTATATGATAATAACAATTTCAGGAAATGGAGCAAGGTGGAAATAAAAGAACATATAAAATATTGGATAGACAGTGCCAAGCACGATTGGGATACTGTTGAAAGTTTGTTTTCTGCAAATAAATATGATTGGTGCTTGTTCATAGGACATTTGGTTTTAGAAAAAAGTTTAAAGGCTTTATATGTTCAAGCTAATAACAACCAATTGCCGCCCAAAAC
>Ga0307987_1000365_pt1 | contig 27185 bp, 16 predicted proteins | sample EllFjometagen181_FD_203157 | JGI IMG/M metagenome (GOLD analysis project Ga0307987, IMG submission 203157) | Marine microbial communities from Ellis Fjord, Antarctic Ocean - #181 | ecosystem: Environmental > Aquatic > Marine > Unclassified | place: Southern Ocean | collected 2014-10-08 | reverse complement strand
GGAAATCCGCGCGCAACCAGGCCGCTCCATTTTCAAACAGGTTGCTTTCATTCGAGTTCATCTTTTTTGCCTCCCATTGTTCTTATCACTGACTGATCAATGCCCGGCTGCGGCAACCCACCGTAGCGTCAAGGCAAGGCAAGACATGCCTTGTCTCTGCGGCGCCGCGCCGTTATTAACTGGGTCGGCATCCCGATGTGATGCCATTGGTTTTCCGATTCGTTATTCAGGTTTTTTAAAAAAAATCGTCTTTAAAAAATCTTCCGTCGCTTGAAAAACAGGATCGACAAGATTTTGCTTTTTCATCAATGGAACCACTTTTGTTCTGATTCCCATGCCTCGATCATCCACATACCCATAATCCCTCAAGACTTCCATTATAATCGGATTTCGATAAGATCGCTGACCCGCAAATTATCCTGAAGAGCCATTTTTTCAATGGTCATGGAATTGGACAACGCTCCGGGGCTGATCACTTCCAAGCGGAGTATAGGAAACATGTCTCGGGGAAGAAAAACCGCCCTCATAAACTACCTTGACCACGGCTCAAAATCAAGGGTTTTGTTCTGAAATCAACCGCCTTTTGGCGATTGAGCGACCGGGCCTCTTCGCCCTGGCCACGCGACTCAGGCCTGTGCCTGCCTCAAAAAATCCATTCATGCGCCAGAAGCTGGACGCCGAAAATCCGCCCACGCCGGGAAACTCCGACTGAAGGTCCGAAGCGCTCTGTTTCACCACGGCTTTTCCCCCACCAGACTTTTCCCGGCCGAGAAAAATGGTTTGTTGTTTGTGAAGATATGTTTCGAGGAATTTAGCCGCGCTGTTTCGGGTCAAGGGTTTTTCGCGCTTGCTCATAAACGCCTCTTGATCAGAGTGGCGTTGCTCTTTTTCCAGTCATTGGCAGTTATTCGATATTTTCGAATCACTTAATTTTTTTTCCAGATCGCCACTCTTCTGTCTCTTTCCGACGCTTCTCAACACGGGGAAATTTAATATACGAAGCCGCTTCATCAGATGCTTTCAGCCCAACTTTTGTATGTTTTTTTCTTAATTTCTTCCCGCTCTACCCATCTATTATCTTCAAGCGATTCTATAAATTCCCAAACAGTTTCGTGAATTGTATGATACTCCCCAAAATCTGGACAGTGCGCCAAGGGGAAGCTCCTTACGTCCTTGCCGATGCCGACCATTTTACTGACGCCGGTCAAATGGTTTCCGCCGTTTGATCTTTCGACCGCCTCGTTTTGAATTATTGTTAAATTCCCAATGGTTGGGCTTTTTGCCAGCTCTTCTGTTTTAAAACGTTTTTTTTACCTGGTCCAACCCGATTTATATTTTTTCCTATGTCGCTCTTTTTGGCCCTTAAAAGATAGTTATTGAACCGTTTTAAGGCTGTTTTTTGCGTCAAAAATTTTTAATATTAGATATTGGATATTGGATAGTTGGACTGGTCTGCCCTGCCCTTAATCCATTTTATTTTTTTCTGAAATTCGGAAATTCCGAATTTCTTCATGGCATCCGCTTCAACCACTTCGCCCTCAGAAAAAATATTTTTAATATACTCATTGATCGTATGATCGCAGATTTCGTTTTGCCAAACAGTTGAGCCACATGACCCTGCGTCAAGCAAACCGTCTCATCCTCCAGACGAACATCCATTTTTATATCGCTGGCAAGATTCTGATAGGTTCGGATTTCAGTTATTCGATATTTTCGAATCACTTAATTTTTTCAGATCGCCAGTCTTATTCCTCTTTCCGACCGTCAACACGGGAAAATTTGATATATGAAGCCGCTTCATCAGATGCTTTCAGTCCCAGGCTTCGGTATGTGTTCTTCTTAATTTTTTCCCGCTCTACCCATCCATTATCTTCAAGCGATTCTATAAATTCCCAAACAGTCCCATGAATCGCTTTAATAAAAGAAGATGCGTGATTTGAAACCACAGGCAAAAAAACAGGCTCCCTTTGAATTAGATTATAAACAATCCCGAATGAAAAGCTGTTCGTTTCAATATTCCGAAAGCTTTGAGAGTATTCATCCGGCAAATTTTGCCCCGATATTTGCCCAGCGCCAAACATGTGTTTTTTAAAATAAGGGACCACATCGCTGGCCCATTTAAGAGTGTCATCATCCTCCTTCCAGTCCGATTGCCTGTAAGTACGGGCGAGGGATAACAACTCCCCGTAACACCCCATACCCTGTAGCCATAAATAATCACGCCATTTTGTAAAATTTTGACAAACTTTTCCGTCACAACTTAAGGTTCCATCCTCGTCGTCAAGTTCAAAATTTTCACAGCAACAGATTCCCCCTCCATTTGCCATGGGGCATTTATCCCTGTCGGAACAACTTTTTCTTTCTGTCTCTTTTTTTTCTGTCTCTGGCGGAATTACGCCAAGCAAATGAGACAACACTTTTCCCCATGCTTCGACTTTAATTTGTCCTATAAGAACCGTCTCTTTGATTAACGTGTGGTAGGCAAGATTATTTAATTTTGAAAACTCCATGAACCGTTTTGTATTTATATCTCCGATCAAAACAATGGGAAAATGTTTGCCCAAAGATTCTTTGAAACGCAACAAAATATCAAAAAAAATCATAAGACCATTATTTTCTTGCCAGTTCGATGCCAATTGTTGAATTTGATGATCCCATACCCAATTTTTTCTATCGTGATCAAGCGTTCGAATTAACTTGGTCGCCGTGCCTAATTTATCCAATTCATCAATGACAAGAATCGGCTCCAAGCCTATGCGGTGTAGCTGAAATAAAAATATTTTTAATTGATCCAATAGATTCGGCACATCCGAATAAATATTCCCAAACTCTTTTATTTTTTTTTCAAGCAAAAATTTCCCAGATAAATTAAAAGGCAATGATCTCGGTAAAAGAGACGCCGCATTTTCAATCTTATTCAACAGACTGGAAGATTTTTCCCAACTTTTTTCATATTTATCTGAAAAAGACATTAAATACAGTCTATTGAACCTGCGGCGAATCAAAAACATCTCATGCCAACGCAATAGAAACCATGAAATAAAAAATACGCTTACCACTGAAAAAAAAGAAACCATCAAATCCATAAAGTAACCATTTTGAACTAACCACTTAAAAATTGAAGGCGCCTGATAAAAAGACAAATGCGGGACATGACTAGTATAATACAAAAAAAATAAAGGAGAATAGCATACTGTTAAAAACATGCCAAATAACAGAATCCCCATAAGATACGGCTTGGATATGAATATCTTCTGACTGGAGCGAGGCAGTGAAAAATAAAACTTCCGGAATCCCAACTGGGTTCTTAGACCGGCTCCTTTGTAACGAAAAAATACATGGGGACTAAAACGTCTTACAGTGGCCTGAATGATAGCGATGAGGGTTGATTTGTCTGTAATATTGAAATGTTTTCGTTTTAATTTGAATTTATTTCCAATCGTACTTTTTTCTGGAATATTATTTTTTTCGCTAATCCTTATATTTATTTCACTGCTTATTTCATTTTCTTTCTCTTCGCTTTTATTTTCCTGGTCATTATCATTATCGTCCACCACTTCCACAAGAGGAGCATGTATTTCTAAAGTGCTAAGATCTACCCAAACCGAAATCGTTTTGCGGGGCATCTCTTCTTTTGATTCAGAAATCACTCTTCCTTCAGCTTTTAAAAAAGCCTCTTTGACTAATCGGGTTTTCCCAGTTCCTTTGGGCCCTGAAACCAACAAAAAATCTCGCCGGTATCCCTCTAAAAATCTTTTTATGGCGTCAAAATATCTCTTTCGATTTTTATTCTCAAACGTCAGGGTATTGCCTTCGATGGCGTTGGGATTGTAAGTCCATCGGAGAACGATATCCTCATGGAGGTTGGCGACTACTTCCGGGGGCAATGGGCGAAATGAATCGAGCTTCTGTTTTAATTTCTCGAGCTTTTTGAAATCCATCATGATTTTATTTTCCCTTGTTATCCGAAAATAAACACATATTGATTTTTGACCTCATTGGCATCAAAACTTTTTAATATTAGACCGTGACTGGGTCTGGCATTATTATCCACCTTATTATCTCGCCAAAAGTCCTGTTCGATTTCCTTTCTTTATCCGCCATTGATACGCCACAAACGATTATTTTAAAAGTTTATGCCAAGGGCCTTTTTTTCACCTTGATTTCAATATAGTTACGGCTGTTTTCCGTTTCCAAATTGACATCACAGACCATTCCCAGCAAATCTCGTATTTTGTTTGGAATGGCGGTCTGAAAAATTTTGCAGCATCCGTTGTGTCGCCAAATCGTCTCATCCTTGCGACGGGCTTCCACAGGAGAAATATACTCGTTGGCCATCGCGGCCAGACCTTTCACCACAGGGAGACGGGCTGTCATTTTCTCGTTCGTTTCAACTGTTTCCAAAATGGAAAGAGTTGAATTTTCGCCCCATCAAACCATTTTTCCCACTTGGGAAAAATGGTTTGTTGTTTGTGAAGATATGTTTCGAGGAATTCAGCCGCACCGTTTCGGGTCAAGCGCTTTTCGCACTTGGTCATAAACGCCTCTTTATCAGAGTGGCGTTGCTCTTTTTCCAGTCATTGGCAGTTGTTCGATATTTTCGAATCACTTAATTTTCTCAGATCGCCACTCTTATTCCTCGCTCCGTCGGTCAACACGAAAAAATTTGATATACGAAGCCGCTTCATCAGATGCTTTCAGTCCCAGGCTTCGATACATTTCCTTCTTAATTTTTTCCCCCTCTACCCATCCATTCTCTTCAAGCGATTCTATAAATCCCCAAACAGTTCCATGAATTGCTTTAATAAAAGAAGATGAATGACTTAAGGTCACAGGCAAAAAAACAGGCTCCCTTTGAATTAGATTATAAACAATTCCGAATAAACAGCTACTCGTTTCAATATTCCGAAAGCTTTGAGAGTATTCATCCGGCAAATTTTGCCCCGATATTTGCCCAGCGCCAAACATGTGTTTTTTAAAATAAGGGACCACATCGTTGGCCCATTTAAGAGTGTCGTCATTCTCCTCCCAGCCCGATTGCCTGTAACTACGGGCGAGAGATAATAACTCCCCGTAACACCCCATCCCACGTAGCCATAAATAATCGCGCCATTTTGTAAAATTTTGGCAAACTTTTCCACCACAACTTAAGGTTCCATGCTCGTCATCAATTTTAAAATTTTCAGAACAACAGGCTTCTCTTTTATTTGCTCCAAAGCATTTATGCATGTCAGGGCATTCCTTTGAGTATATTGCATCTTTTATAGGCGGTTTTCCATTAAGCAACTCTGACAACATTTTTCCCCATGCTTCAACCTTTATTTGTCCTATAAAAACAGTCTCTTTGATTAACGTATGATAGGCCAGATTATGGAATCTGGAAAACCGAATAAACCTACTTATATCCATGTCTCCGATCAAAATAATCGGAAGTTTCTTTCCAAGAGATTCCTTAAAGCGCAATATCGTATCAAAAAAAACCACCATTTCTGTGTTAAGCGTCCAACGTTCATCTTTGATTCGATGACCCCAAACCCAGGAATTGATTTTCCCTGTCTTCCCGCTTCTGCTACGTATTAAGTCGTTGCTACTGCCTAATTTATCCAATTCATCAATAATCAGTGCGGGTTCTATGCCTATCCGGTGCAATTGGAATAAAAATACTTCAAGACGGTACAATAAATTTGGGGCATCAGGCGCAATAACTCCTAATTTTTTTATTTTATGGAAAAATGTTCCGAATATATCCGAAAATAACTTTAAAAAAAAACTTTCTCTCCTTTTCGATTTACGGGGAGACTCAAAGGACTTCCCCCAAATTTCTTTGTAATTATTCGAAAACGTCATCAAATACAGTTGCTGTGCATTTCGCCGTATCAAGGCCATCTCTCTCCATCGAAGCAACATCCATGAGGAAAAAAACAGAATGCTGGCGCCTATAAAAGACATGGCTAATTTAAGGAAATCAGCATTTTCCAATCCCCATTCAAACATTTTCAAGGCATCTGGAAATAGCCTGTTAATATAAGGGAATAATAAATATACTTTAATATAAGGAAATGATAGATATAAAAAAGAGTATAATCCTATAAATATTAAGCCGAGAAGCAAAAAAATAAGCCATTTAGAGGAGGCCAATATTTTATTATAAGTCCGGGGAATTGAAAAATAAAACTTCCAGCCGCCTAACTTTGTCCTTAATCCTGAGCCTTTTAGTCGAAATGACATGTGAGGAGCCAGTTGAACAACTATTGCCTGAATGATAACCATTAATAAAAATTTGGCTTGAATATCAAAAGGTTCATTTTCCAAATCAGCGGAGCCTGGCTTTTTAATTTTTACGATGGAAGCCAAATCAAGCGACATGATGTTTACCCATACGCCGAGAGGTTTACGCGGCAGTTCATTTTTAGAGGGCGGCATTTTTCGTTTTAATCCCTTATCCCCTTCCAAAGCTTCCCGTACAAGCCTCGTCTTCCCTACACCCCTTAGGCCCGACATCAGCAATAGGCCCCGTCTGTAAGAACTTAAGAATCTTTTTACTGCATTAAGAGCTTTTTCACGATCTTTTAGCTCAAAAAAACCAGCTCCCGGAGCTTCAAAAGGAGGTTCATAAAGATTGTGGTTCTTTTTCTCCATTTTTCGAGACATAATTTGCCTTTTAATTACCCAATTTAAAATGTTCTATAAATTCCTGTAGGCTGCCTGCATGTTTGCAAGGCCGGGGGTTTTTCAAAGTTCTTGCGAGGGCATAAGAAAATAAATAATGAGGCAATTGAACATTAATCTTCCGCCTTCTTTCATTATAAACAGGGATCAAAAAACCTTCCAGAAAGAGTAACTTTTCCCAGTCATCTCCAATACTGTGAATCGAATTTTTTATTTTTGGGCCATATTCCTTGTCCACCCAACAGGATTTTTTATTCTCTAAGAATTTTCCGTTCTCTTTCTTTAAAGGGGGCAAATACTTGGCGAGCCTGGATAAAAAATAATCTATATTGGGTTCAGAAAAGGCTTTATCTTCGGTTTCGATTTCCGCAAAATACTCCAAAACATCCGAAATCTCACCTTGCCAAACATCAAGAACAGCTTCGTCTAATTCTTTAATAATATCCACCCCTGTGTCTTGCAAAGGGTTTTTAATTATTTCCAACCATTCATCATCAGACTTGTTTAGTTTCTCTTGAAGGGCTTGCAACTGCCAATTCACAGGAATCTCAATTTCTCCATCCTCCAAATATGGGACAACCAGATATTCATCAGCATATGGATGGCTTATAGCATTAGGATTTGTAGAAGCCAAAAAATAATAAAAATTTGCCCTTATCGGAATCTGAGGAGCAAATGACCGCAATTGGATAAAATATTTTTCGGCATGTTTACGTCCCACTACCTCTCTTTGGGTCAATAAAAAGTCGCCTTGATTTTTCTCAAGCTCTTCCCAAAATTGTTTTTTTTCATCTTCTTTCCGAGGTGGATGGGCAGAGAGAATGAACTCAGGTTTTTTTTCAAAAAAATCAAACAATTCACCCCCCACTCCCCTTCCGTAAATTATGCCCCCTCTTGCCTCAATTCGCTCCCGGACTATGTTTTCATCCATTGGTTTTAAGCTCGGAAGCTCATGAAATTTCAATTTTAACATAATGGTTCCTTTCTAAAAATCGTTATCCAGACACCGCACGACATGTGGTAAAAACCCAAAAGGAAACTGATAATAATCCCCCCCTTTGCCGTTAAACACAAGAGTGCCGTCAAGTTCAGTCATAATCAAATTGAGATCGTGCGCCCCTATTCTACCAATTTCAGTTTCTTTGGTGTTTCTCAAAAAATCAAAAAAATCATCGCTGCTAAAAAGTTCTCCATACTCTTCATTGAACCGTTCGGACTTGCCAAAATTCCGTAACAATGTCCAGAAACATCTATATCTATCTCTCCAATCCATTCGTTTGTCCTTATCATCATCGCATATCTCCCAACTCACTTTATCCAGAGCCTTGTCCACTGTGGTTTCTAGGCTGCCCTCAACTTCTATAAGCGACTGATGAATAATATCTTTTACATCCCGTATGGAAGGCCGAATCAGCTTCCCAGACCCGGTTTCCATTTTTTGGATCAATTTATCCGCCATATCCTGAATCAGACAAGGCAAATTCAAGGAATAGGTTAACATCTCTTCCAAAAGATTCTGTTCCAAAAAAAGGCCCAAATCATTAAACGTATTTAGCAGGAAAGCTCTGGCCTCTTCTCTTTCCCACGGACCCAACTCCAAAAGAGTGAGCCAATTGTATAACGGGGTGCCTTGATCTAAGACAAAATTATTCAAAGCAAAACGCCTTGTGCTTCCATGAATGTAGCTCACCATAATACAACTGGCCAAATGGCCATCACCAGTTATCCGTCTCAGCCATGAAAAAAGAGGGTATGTCAGCCGTTTGCCATAATATTTGGTTGATCTGGTCGGGTCCTCGCCTTTGCCTCTGTGGTCCACATCAAATAACCGATCCGCTTCGTCCATTAAAAGCAGGGGGCGTTTTCCCGGTGTACGTTTCCTAAGCCACTTTTCCAGGTCTTCTTTTGAAAAAAAAAGCGGGGCTGACTTTTTATTCTCTTTCCGTGATATTTGGTTCAATCTATTTATAAAGATGTTAATGGCGGATTCAGATTCGCCATCTCCCGATGCCGAATCCTGAAAATCCATATAAAAAACAGTTGCTCCTTTTTTTTCCTCTTCATATCGTATTTTTTGAAGCAAACTTGTTTTTCCCATGCGTCTTGATCCACAAATAAGAAAGTTTTTCCCCCGCTCCGATGCTCTGTTGCATTGTTCCAACTCTTTTTTTCTTCCATAAAACATCAGTTCGACAGATTTCCCGCTCAATCCATGCCTGGAAACATAAGGATTCAATGTGGTTAAAGATAAACTTCGCGACATGTGCCATGCAAGCGCTCTGGCTGGTTTTGGCCATGTTAAAAGTTGAAAAACATCATCCTGCCCCAAAAACACTACCTTTTCCATAACTTTGGGCGGCTTGTGCTTGACCTTATCCTTGACGATGACAAAACATATTCCTCTTGACTTTTCGACAATGTTTATAATTTCGTCCCATTTCTCCTTGTTCTTCATTTCAGATTCCAGAGGGAAAATAAAAAAAGCGACCCAATAATGCAATGCCAATACCACTTTACCCTGCCAAACTCTCCAACCTCCTACATCAGATATGTCCTTGCGCTCTTCCCCCTCGAATCCAACCTGCTCTGTCAAAATATTCATGACCTTTTCAGGAGAAAAAAAGGGCTCATCCATCGGTTTTAAATGAGGAAGCTGATGAAATTTCAATTTCAACATAATAGTTCCTTTCTAAAAATAGGTATCCAGACACCGCACGACATGTGGTAAAAACCCAAAAGGAAACTGATAATAATTCCCCCCTTTGCCGTTAAACACAAGAGTGCGGTCAAGTTCAGTCATAATCAAATTGATATCGTGCGCCCCTATTCTACTGATTTGAGCTTCTTTGGTGTTTCTCAAAAAATCAAAAAAATCATCGTTCCTAAAAAGTTCTCCATCCTTGCCATTGAAACATTCGGACTTGCCAAAATTCCGTAACAATGGCCAAAAGCATCTATATCTACCTCTCCAATCCATTCGTCCGTCCGCATCATCATCGCATATCTCCCAACTCACTTTATCCAAAGCCTTGTCCACTGTGGTTTCCAGGCTACCCTCAGCTTCTATAAGCGACTGATGAATAATATCTTTTACATCCCGTATGGAAGGTCGGATCAGTTTCACAGACCCGGTTTCCATTTTCTGGATCAATTTATCCGCCATATCCTGAATCAGCCAAGGCAAATTCAAGGAATAGGTTAACATCTCTTCCAAAAGATTCTGTTCCAAAAACAGGCCCAAATCATTAAACGTATTTAGCAGGAAATCTCTGGCCTCTTCTTTTTCCCACGTACCCAACTCCAAAGGAGTGAGCCAATTGTATAACGGAGTGCCTTGATCTGAGACAAAATTATTCAAAGCAAAACGCCTTGTGCTTCCGTGGATATAACTCACCATGATGCAACTGGCTAAATGGTCATTGCCGGTTATCCGCCTCAACCATGAAAAAAGAGGGTATGTCAGCCGTTTGCCATAATATTTGGTTGCTCTGCTCGGATCCTCTCCTTTGCCTCTGTGGTCCACATCAAATAAACGATCCGCCTCGTCCATTAAAAACAGGGGGCGTTTTCCCGATGGAAGTCTCCTAAGCCATTCTTCCAGCTTTTCTTTTGAAAAAAAAAGCCGGGCTGACTTTTCATTCTCTTTCCGTGATGTTTGGTTCAATCTATTTATGAAGATTTTAATGGCGGATTCAGATTCGCCATCTCCCGATGCCAAATCCTGAAAATCCATATAAAAAACATTTGTTCCTTTTTTTTCCTCCTCATATCGTATTTTTTGAAGCAAACTTGTTTTTCCGATGCGCCTTGATCCACAAATAAGAAAGTTTTTTCCCCGCTCCGGCGCTCTGTTGCATTGTTCCAACTCCTTTTTTCTTCCATAAAACATCAGTTCGACAGATTTCCCGCTCAATCCATGCCTGGAAACATAAGGATTCAATGTGGTTAAAGATAAACTTCGGGACATATGCCATGCAAGCGCTCTGGCTGGCTTTGGCCATGTTAAAAGTTGAAAAACATCATCCTGCCCCAAAAACACTACCTTTTCCATGTCTTTGGGCGGCTTGAATTTGCCTTTATCCTTGACCATGACAAAACATATTCCTCTTGATTTTTCAACAATGTTTATAATATTGTCCCATTTCTCCCTGTTCTTCATTTCAGATTCCAGAGGAAAAATAAAAAAAGCGACCCAATAATGCAACGCCAATACCACTTTACCCTGCCAGACTATCCAACCCCCTATATCGGATATATCCTTGCGCTCTTCCCCCTCGAATCCAACCTGCTCGGTCAAAATAGTCATGACCTTTTCAGGGGGGGGGGGAATTTCATCCCATGCCCACAACTTTCCAACTTTTTTTCTAACCGCTTCACATGCCTTAATATCTAAACCCGTCACGAGATGGGTTCCAGAAAGCCATCCTTTCCATATGGCAGGCGGCGCCAAATGGCCAAGGGCCAAATCCGAATCCAACCCAAAGAGCCATCCCTGATCTTTGTTTAACTGTTCATTATTACCAGCAATAAAATTTTGAATTTTTTTAGGCAAAGACTCCCATATCATCTTGCCACTCTTCAATTTGGTCTGTTCCATAACAGGTAGCCACCATATATTTTCCCCATCAATTTCATTTTCTTTTCCCAAAAGCGTGACAAGAGCGGCGACATTTGAAAATTTAGGGACGTCGATTCCATGAAAATAAAGCCGAATCTCTTTTTTTAATTCATTTTCTTCTATTTGGCTTAAATTCAATTCAATGGGAATCCATAAAAAAGATTTAAAGGCGGACGGAACAAAATCAAGATCAAAGCAAGCATCTGATTTTAAAAAATACAATAAAGGTTCGGATTCTCCAGAACCCTTATATCCGTGCTGCTCCATAAGTATGTTCTTCAAAGCCTCAATGGTCGCCCCGATCAGACTCTCCTCTCTATGCTGAATCAATAAATTCTTTTTGTTTCTTATCGCATCGTTTAATAATCCTGCTATTTCAGAGTCCACATTATTATTCGCTATCCATGAATCAAGGCTCTGTTTTATTTCTATATTCCGCTCGATATTGGCTTTTATTGGGGAGCTATCTCTACTTGGGGCGAAACTCACAAGAAGTTTTGCAGGTAGTTTATTATTCTTGATTTGATACCGTTTGACTCTGATATCAAATAATTTTTCCTTATCAAAACTTGAGGTGGGATTGAGTGTGATATTTTCATATTCAGCCCTCGGTTCCATAAATTCAATTTCAAGGCTCCATTCCCAGGCATTGCGCAAAGCAATGCTTATCTCTCCATCATCTCCACTCCAACTTTCGGAAATCAACTGAATTGCGATGACCTTTTCAGGATTGTTTCTTGCCAATTCCCGCAAATTGGATTGCCATTGATCAATCGTAGCATTGATATAGATCTTCCATGCTCTTGTCATAAAATGGACAATACGGCCTTCTATATGGGGCAAATTTTGCTGAATCGGAGCATTGTCCAACAGCCGTGTCAGGTCATTAATTTTTCTATTAAGTTCCTTTAAACCATCTCGGCCGATCTTATGGTATTCCTCTCTATTTTCTAAAATTTTTCCCAACCATTCGGATAATGGTTTTACCCAAAATTTCCCTTTATCAGCATACTTAAATTTTTCCTTTATGAATTTATAATCAGGCATTTCGTGGTAAGGAAATAATTGCCCCAGGGCCTCAAGTATTTGACCCCAGTCTTTCATTCTTTCATTATTATTTTCTTCAGCTTTAAAATCCTTCAGCCATGCGCCGAATTGTTCTACAGGAACTTTTTTATTATCTGGATTCTCATACAATATCTCCATCAAATTCAACAAGTTTTCAGGCCAAAATATTGACAGGCGGTTGCCATCAAAAAGAATATCTTTTTCCCGAAATACCTTTTTCCAAAGCCGGTAACTATCTTTAAAGTTATCACTATTGATACGAACCATCATACTCCAGCAAGCACTCATCTGTCTTATGATATCTCTTTTTTTCCCGATATGATACCTTATGGCCTGAAAAAAAGAATAAAAAATCTCTTTATCCTTTTCATTTAATTTTTCATCCATCCCCTTTAACAAAAAAAATAGTTTTTTCTGGCATTTCGAATCTCTTTGCAATCCACAGATAAGGACCCCCCCAGATATAAGAGAAGACCATACATTCCTCCGATTTAACTCAACCTGAATATTGTTTGTTTCATATTCTTTTTCCCGAAATTGTTCTATCCAAATCGAAAGAGCTTCGTCTATCCGGGGCAATCTTCTATCCGTGCCTTTAATACCCGACATGGCATTCAAAAATAATGTTGTCGCATGCAACTGCAAAGAGCAGGAGAGGCTCCCAAGCTTACCAAACCAATCATTCACGATATCTTGTTTTACATTGCCCCGTTGACTAAACAAAAGGGATATGATGCCTTCGGACAAAAAGTTACAAACAGGCGGGGTCGACATCCAGACAGGACGATGAGACGCATTTTCTTTAAACTCGCCCAAAAAATTTTCCATGTCTTTTTTAACTGACTCATCATAACCTCTCTCTTTGATATTTTTCAAAAGGGAGAGGCCCCTTGAATATCCTTTTTCACTTTCTACGACGCTTATGTCTATTTTATCAATGTCCAAAAGCTCATCTGCAATTTCTATTTCCCATAACTCGCCTCTGGTTGTGCAAGCAAAAACGCGACCATTCCCTGATTTAACCAATAAATGCTCGGAATAAATAAAAAAAAGCGTCTTTCGAATGATCAGTTTGTCCAAGTATATTCTATACAACCCGTTTTTTGACGTCCCGACCATAAGGATATTTATATCTTCTTTGTTGGGAACCGAGAGCGGGCACAAAGACTCGACAGAAGAAGGCAGGCGCATTTTCCATGCGATGACCGGCGGGGTCTTTTGGTCCTCCTTCCCTTCCGGGATTCCATATATCCGCCCCTGGTTATCGCCTATGATAATCCGCCATCCACTTGTTTGGGTTTGAAAAGCAACCATTGTTTTGGGGGTATGATCAAAGGAGAGCCATTTTTCAAATTTTCCGAACCCCGCATAAAACAAACCGGAACGATATATATTTTGCCCCCCCCCGTCCAGAGCATAAACATGGGAATCTGTGGCAACCAAGATAGAAATTTCTCCGAATTCTTTGCTTTTCCATGATTGCCATTCGCTATTTCTTAATTCCGCCTGACGTTCCTGATAAACAATCAACGCTCTCCCTTTTGCATCCGAACCACCCATGATAATTCTTTTTCCTTCAAACTGACCAAGAGGCGACAAAATAGCGCAACGCAAATCAATATGACCCGACGATGCTGGGAGAGAATGGGCTTCGCCATGAATTTCGATTTTTTTCTCTTTATCTGAGACGCTTACAGCGACTATTTCGCCTGTCGTTGTGATAAGCGCCCATCTGTTTTTATCCAAATCAATAATGGCTTGCAATTCGCCTTTTACGCCTATTTGATTAATTTCTTTTCCACCAGCCCTTTTTTTATCCGTTTCCTCCCATATTTCAGACCCAGCTTTTTTAACAAGCAAATGTATACCCTTGTTTTTTAGCACGAGAATTTTATTCACTTCATCGCCATTTTTTCCAAATACCGCAATATCTCTGATCTCATCAGGATAAAAAAAGACCCCTTTCGGTATGGAGAGTCCTAACCATTTTAGTTCTTTTTTTATTGTCTCCACAATAGAACGATGAAGATCAATCGGGCATGCTTTACACAAGTTGGTCAAGCTTTCATTTTGGGCTAAAAAAGGAAGATGCAACCACATGATAATAATTGTTTTTTTATCTCCGAACTTCCATATGGCGCCAATTGTTTTTTCAAGAATTGTTTTTATTATTTCTTTTTTTCCATTCAGGCTTTCATTTTCCGGACTCTTTTTATCCATAAGGCCATAACTGTCATAATAGACGGCATCGAATATGACATGGGCTATTTGGTTGCAAATTTTATGGCATTCGGCTGTCCCGTTGTTTTCTTCCAACCAGAGCAGAAGCCTTTCCCAAATGTCAAACGCTTTGTCTTCTTTTAAAAAAAGAATATCTTCCCAGATTCTCTTCAATAGTAAAAAAGGAATATATGTGAATTTATTTAACTGATCGCGCGTTTCAAAACCCACCGGTTTACTCTTATCATGTATATTTATGTTGGTTTTTTTAACTATCGAATCAATCTTTTTATCAATATATTTGTTGCTTCTGAAACGCAATGCATGTGTAATACCGTCACTCCGTTCTACCAAACTGCGAGTAAGATCAGACGAAGCGGGAAAGAAAGAACGGATCGGGGCGGGCAGATATGCCCTCATTTCAATTCTTTTTAATTTTTCCCTTATATTTCTTAAATCAAACAGGTAAAAATAATGCATGCGGGTCGCCTCCGCCAAAAAAAAGGCATCTTTTTCAAGCCCAAGCATTTGCTCAGACTCAACCATTTTTATTATCGCCAAAGCTGTGGGCGGAACAGTCGGTTTTAAAGAGCCTGGAGGAGTCACACTGTCTGGAGCAATGCTATTTTTGTTTGAATCTGGAATCGGCCAGTTTAATAAGTGATAATTCGATGTTACCCCGTATAGGCGCATACCGTCATTTTGAAAATGCAAAGAGGCCGCCGCCAGTTTACCCGCCTCTTCCAAAGTATAAGTCAGGGTGTGATATTTTTCAGTTTTGGAAGAATTCCATAAATAGGCGGTTCCTTTATTATCAATGCGATTTTCACAGCAAAGATACCTCCCTTTGCTCAAAGACAAAAAGAAAAAATCAGAAAAGTCTTTTTTCTCTAAAAATTCAGGGATATCGGCTTTGGTCGGCGCCACACGCATACGGGAGGGGGGCGTGTCAATATCGCTAAAAGAAACCTCTTCTCCGTCTTTTTCCCCATAGCAAATAAACGCCTCCGTTCTTCTCCCCTGGCTCCAGATGACATAGGAGCTGTTCAATTGAGACTGTGAAAATGGGGGAGCAATTTTTGAATCTTGAAAAGAATCATCCGACCATTTGGTTTTGAGAGACATTTTTAAAAAATCTGTCTTTGCCTCCTCTCCCTCTTTGTTTTTCCCCCAAGCCAAAGAAGCGACGTCTCCATCTCCAAACAGAAGAAGAAAAAAACCATATTCGCAGTGATCCATTCTTTTGCAAATATCAGGGGGGCAAGGGAATATCCTCAATGGCGCGGCGTCTGTCTGTACCTTATGGCTTGATCGGGTAATGGCAAATGAACCCAGATGATGGTGAATCTCAGCGATGTTTTCCAGACGTTCCAGGGCATCTTCTTTTGTCAAAGAAGAGATTTTTTCCTCAGAATCTCCGATATACTTCTGAAAATAAAACTCCTTAACGATGGTCTGCACGATATTGAACATAGCATCCTCTCTTACAGGTTGGCGTTTAAAAACCCCATAGCCATATAATGATTCAAAAGATTTTTATTCCATCCAACCCTTGAGTTTTTCATTCGCTGTTGTCAGCGCAAGGTCGTATTTCAATGCGGTGGCCGAAACAAATCGGCCGGAAGGATTTTTTTGGTGAGAAAATTTAAACAATTTGGTTTTAATGACGATTACATACAATAATTTCAAGTCTTTTTCAAGGCTTCGTCACTGAGAGCTTTTGACATATAAATTTGCCGCCATAATATTTCGACAACCAAAGCGTATCCCTGCGACTTCGCGTCTTCGACAAAGGTTATACACCCTTTACAGCATCACGTTATTCATTAAATTCTCATAGGTCGTGATAAAATCATATTTTATGTCCGCATGCCCCAACGCGGCAAAATGTTTTCTGGCGTACTCTATCTTTCTTTCTTCACTCCCTTTTAGTTGCAAGGTTTCCATGATCCCCTTTGTTTCCGCGATAAAATAGATATATTTAACCGCGTCGGTGTCAAATACGATGGCCCAATCGGGATTGTAATTTCCCACCGGCGTCGAAATTTTAAAATCATTGGGCAATTTGGCGTAAACCAGAATCTCTCCGCTCTCCAAATCCGTCGCAAACCTCCGCTCTGTTTTGGAATCGGTTTTCAGGTAGTCATAAACATGTTTCCTGACTTCCAGAATGTTCTCGCTCAAAGAACCTTTGAAATTATTAATCGTAAATATGTCATCACTCCAGGTTTCATCTGTTTTGGAATAGACAACATTATTGATCAAAGTCGCTGATTTTTCATCGTTTATTATTTTGGAAACTTCTCTGATAAAACTTTCTGGATTTATTCTGAAATTATAAAACGTGTTTGGCCGTATTTTTTTCAAAATAGCCACGGTGGTTTTTCTGGTCAGTCGGGTCTCTTTTGCGATTTCGGCCACCAGATCATATTTCACCGCGCCCAATAAAGAATCCGTTCTCTTTGTTATATTTTTCCGCTTCACCATACTTTCGCCCGCCCTCAGGCTCGTTTCATCCATGGTTTCTTTCTGCTCTCCAGCCGTGATATTGATGAGCGTTTTCTTAACAGACAAACGGCTGTCTATGGCCGCGACGCTTTTTTTAATCAATTCGTCACTGTCAAAATCCACTTGATAAACGGTTTTGGCTTTTATTTTTCCCCATAAATCCTGAAACTCTTTTTTTGAAAAATTATCGTTCGGTTTCAAAACGGGCTCATTAATGGCGTCATTTTTTTCATTACTGGCCGCTTTAAAATTTCCCGCCTCATGAATTTTCCGCATGAACGAGCAGACGCTCGTTTTAAAAGGGAGAAGCTTTTCCGGAATATCGATCCGGTCATTTTCGATATCCTCAATCAGTTGGTCCGTAATTTTATAGTCGCTGTCCACATATCCTTTTTCTTTGAACTTAAAAATCAGATCCATGGCCGATGGGATGTCAAAAACAAATTCCTCTCCCTTCTCATTGCTTAGAACATGGCCTGTCAAAATATCTGTGGTCAACAGGGTCGGCCGGTCAGAAAGCGACGCCACAATCTCTTTTTGCAGCTCTTTAGCAAAACTGTCATAAGATTCACTCGCCACAACGGTCAAGGTGTTCAGATTAAAAAAATCATTGCCCAGCGTGGAGGCGTCCATTCTCTCGCCGTCGCCATTGACGCATATCCTTAGGCCCCGGCCGATTTCCTGTCTTTTGCTCATGGCGGACTGGCTGTGTTTAAGCGTGCATATCTGAAATACATTGGGATTATCCCATCCCTCGCGCAGGGCCGAATGAGAAAAAATAAAACGGACGGGTTCGTCAAGGCTTAACAGTCGCTCCTTTTTTCTCATAATCAGATCATAGGCGCTGACATCATCGCTTCCCCCTTCCGATCTTTTCTCTTTGGAATTTACAAATTTCCCTTTTTTATCCACTGAAAAATATCCCTGGTGAATCTTGCCGACGGGATATTTACGGATATAGTCATGATACTCGTCGTCAAACAATTTCCGTTGCTCGGTCGCTTTTCCATACTCTTCTTCAAAAATACGGGCATAATCGCCTTTTTCATCCGTCTGATCGTAATCGCGATATTTCACGACTTCATCAATGAAAAAAAGCGATAACACCTTGATCCTTTTTTTATACATGACCCGTTCTTTTTCCAGATGAGACTGTATGGCCTCCCTGATCTGAATGCGTCTGACATGCTCCTGATCCACCTCGCCGATGCTCTGCCCGGAATATATTTCAATGCCGTTGCTAAAAGAGACTTTATGGGTCCGTCCATTAATCTCTTTGACCACAAACCCTTTGTACTGGGCAAGCCCGCCAGACAATTGAAACAGGTCTTCTTTTTCCTCTACTTTCCTGATTGTTTTTTTTATGCCTGATTTTCGTTTTATTTCCAGTTCGATATGGGCGGTGGGATAATGCGTGGCGCTGATGTTTATTCTGTCCAAAAACAGATAGCTGTTGGTTCCGCTGTTGCCCACGACTTCGATCCCTTTGACATTGATTTTTTTCACCAGTTTCTGGTTATAGGCGTCAATGGCGTCCAGGCGGTAAATTTTGTTGTAATCTTTTTTGTGGGTGGCTGAATACCGCAACACAAATAAGGGATCAAACTCTTGCAAAAGGGATTCCGCCTTGTCGCCAAAGCGTTGGGGTTCGTCAATGATTAAAATCGGCCGGGCTCTTTTTATGATATCAATCGGTTTTTCCGATTGACTGGCATCCAGTCTCCGATAAATTTTCCGCGACTCTTTGCTTCGGGTGGCAAACGCCTGATAATTCATAATCAAAACTTCGATATTTGACGTTCTGGCAAAATTTTTAATATTGGGAATGTTGGATTTATTTTTTGTGTTATAAATAGAAAATCGGATTTTCTTGCCATACTCTTCCTGAAAATGATCCGCGGTTATTTCCAGGGATTTATGAACGCCTTCCCGAATGGCCACCGAAGGGACCATAATAATAAACTTGCTCCAGCCGTACTCTTTATTAAGCTCATACATGGTTTTGGTATAGACATAGGTTTTGCCTGTGCCGGTTTCCATTTCAATGGTAAAATGAATCTTCCCGTGCAGTCCCGCCAGTTTACGAGCCGTCTTCAAACCGTATTTCTTCTGGACCTTCTGAACATTTTCCAATATTTTTTCTTTTGTGGGCTCCAGTTTTTTGTTTGAAAATATTTCTTCGATATACACCGTTGTTCTGTCAACGATCTCTTTTCGCTCGCCTTTATGTTGGCCGTCAAAACACTCCGCCACTGCCATTGCGGCGTCGGTTTGGTATTGTTGCCGTTTGAATTTTAATTTCATCTGTTTATTTTCCTGGCAGAAATAATCATGCCTTTTTGTGTCAAACTTTTGTCATGGCGCTTCATTTATTCTTTTGGGGTCATCATTATATCACCGTAATAACTGTTTCTGGAGAAAGCCCTTTAAACTGTTCCTCGACATTGATTCTGTCTTTATCATCAGCAAAACCGGCGTCTTTAAAAACCACTTTAAATGGTTTCAGGGCGGCTATGTCATCGACTATTTTCAGATTGATATTCTCGTCAAAGCAGGCGACCAGGGCATTGGTCTGGACGATAAATACCGTGTTTCCAAAAATCTTTTTTGTTTCTATGGGAAGGTCAAGGGTCAAGCCGAGGTTGAGAATCACCTGGGTGATCAGATCGTCTGGCGTGCGGTCTTCCTTGATGTTGCTTTCAAATCCGGGCAATGAAAGTTGATCTAATTTTTCGGGGTGGTAATAGATATCCTTCATGTTGCTGTCGTCTGTTTTATAGACCCGGAAACCGATGTCCAGTTTGTCCGAATCGACTGGATCTTCCCCCAGTTTTAATTGCCTGTTCTTTTTTTCAAGCTCTTCTTTTATTTTCTTTCCGGCGCGGCGAATTCGTTCTTTGCCTATTTCGGCTATGGTTTTGTATCCCGCTTTATGGGCTTCTGATTTTTCATCGGTTTTTTCAGGGAGTTGCACCATTATGAATTTCCGGTTGCCGTTGTCTTCGGCGTTTAGTTGCATTACCGCGTGGGCTGTGGTGGATGAGCCTGCAAAGAAGTCTAAAATTATGTCATCATCATAGAGCATAATCATTTCAATACGTTTTAATAATTTTATTGGTTTTGGGTTATCAAAGAAATCACCTTCTAATAGCTTTTTTAACTCTTGACCACCTTCATCATTCATTCCTGCATGTAGCCATACACTTCGCGTATTGGCGCCTTTATGCTTTGATAGAAAACGTTTTTTCTTGGGCTCATTATTTTTCCCACCAATCCCCCACCAGACAAGGTTATCTTTAACATTTTTAAGATGTGTTTCTTCTGCACACGCCCATACTCTATTTGTATTTGAAAATGTATCTGGATAAATTTTTTCTCCTGTGAGTGGATGTGTTATCCCATAATATAAATTTTTCCGCTCATCTTTTGACCATTTGCTTCGATAATCAGTTTCAGCCCAATCACCTCTATAATCATTATCTGGGTTTTTATATTGCTTATATTGCTTGGGGGTTAAAGCCACACGAGGAATTTGATTTGTATTCTTTCCAAATATTAAAATATTATCATGCGTGAACGCAAAACATGGTTTATTATCTCCACTAGTTTTTTTCCAAGCAATGTTTCCAACAATATTATCCTCCCCAAAAACCTCATCACAAATCTTCCGCAAATTATGAACTTCATTATCATCAATACTAATAAAAATAACCCCATCATCCCTAAGCAAATCCCGAGCGACAATCAGCCGCTCATACATCATGCTCAACCAGTCAGAATGAAACCTGCCATTGGAATCGGTGTTTTTAAAAAGCTTATCGCCATCCTCATCCACCGCCCCAATCTCCTCTTCGTACTCATTCTTGCCAACCCGGAAATTATCCCTGTAAATAAAATCTTTCCCGGTATTGTAAGGCGGATCAATATAAATCATTTTGATTTTGCCGAGATAAGACTCCTGCAAAATCTTCAAGACTTCAAAATTGTCCCCTTCAATGTAAAGATTTTCCGTTGTGTCAAAATCAACGCTCTCTTCCCGGCAGGGTCGCAGGGTTTTGGAAATGGGAATATTCGCCTTTAACAATGACGCTTTTTTTCCCGGCCAGTCCAAACGATAGCGCTCGTCGTCGTCATCCGCCAGGACACCAGACAGACTCTGTTTCAACAGATCAAAATCAATGGCTTTTTTGATGGTTCCATGTTCGTCTTTTATTTCAGTCATAACATGGGGAAAGAGCGTGGCGATCTGTTCAATATTTTTATCCGTCAAATCGGGCGTCTTCATTTTTAATTTTTCCATTATTGATCTTTCCCCTTAAAACTTTCATTATTTTTCAATGATTTTTTTTCATCAGAATGAAGCTTCCGCTCAATCTTTTTGACATCTTCTTCGGGGGGCAAATCTTCCGGCGTGATGCCTCGAGAAACAAGGGTGTGGCGCACTGTTTTGTTGTTGGTCACATGCTCGCTGGATATGGCGCGTTCAGTGTTCATGTTTTTATCTTTCGCGTTAAATATGGTGATCTCTGTGGCAAAATCTTTTGCTTTCAAAAGAATTGTGGGCATGTGGTCGGCGAGAGGTTTATTCCGTATTCCCCATTTATCTTTCATCTGCCGTGTGGTGTGGTTAAAGAGGGCCTTGTCGCCTTTGCTGCGAATAAGAGCAAAATTTTCATTGCCGCCTGTTTGTTCGAAAATAATATCTGACAGTTCTTTCTCTGTGCCCGCCAGTTTGCGCCGCGCCTGAACTCTCTCATATTCTAAAATCCGTTGCTCTATCAACTCGGCTTTCCGGGTTTGTATGGCAAAATAAGTTTGGGCAAAGGCGATTTGTTCTTTTTTGCTTTCGCCATTTTGCGCGATAAGATAACAGGCATAGCGGGTAAGCATGACGTCATCTATCTCTTTTTTCGCTCCCGAGCCTATTTCAACCATTTTGTTGAACTCAACAAAATGGTCCTGAATATTTTGCATTGACAATTCACACGCTGTTTTTGCTTTAAAAATGACTTTATGAAAGTTACGCCATTCTGAATAACCCAGCAAGTGTTGCAACTCTCTTGCCAGCCAAAATTCTATGCCTTCCTCTGTTTTATGGATAAAAGACTCAAAATTGTCTGTTAACGCCTGTATCATTTCAGTTTTCATCCTTGAATATCCCCTTTTATCATTTTAAGTTGCGACCGCTTTGCCAGCAAGGATTTATTCATCTCCACTTTTCTATTAAACTGCTTTTCTTTTTTAATTTTACCGCTTAGTGTGACAATCTCTTTTTCCAGATTTTTGATCTGATTGTCGGCGTCAATGATCGCGGCAAAATCGCCCCGGCTTTTGGCTTCGGTATGGACAAACGCTTTGATTATTTTTTGATACACTTTTTCCAGATCAATGCCCGTAAAATCAAAATCCGGGCATTGATTCCATTCCGAAAAATAATAATTCCGGGCGGCGGCGCTCTCCTTTCCGGTCATGCCTTTTAAGGCGACTCCGAAAGCCATATCGTCTTTATAAACGAACTGATATAAAATGGGATATGGAATCGCCGCGTCAATGACCTTGAGAATATTTTTGGGGATGGCCCGCTCTTTAAGTTCGATCTGAAATATCTGTATCTCTGTCACGCGGTCGGTTTGGCTTATCCCGACCGTTTTTTCGGCAAGTTTATATTTCCAGGTTATTTTTTGAATTTTGCGGGTGAACTCATTTTGTATTTTTGAGCTTAACGCGGCCCTTTCATAAAACTTGGTTTTGGCGATAAATTTATTGACAATGGCGTCATGCGGTAATTTGAATTTAGCATTTATCATTATTGAATCACCATAAAGGCAAGCAGTTCAAAATCATCCAACCCGCAAATGCTATTCACCAAAGCGGTGGTGCCGCCGGTGGAAAACAGGCTGTTTACATCGCTTTCATCTTTCACATTCAAGATGGATTCCACCCCGGCTCCCAGCAACGCGGAATAGCCCCCCATTTTTTTGCCATCTTCTGTCTCTTGATTAAAACGTTCATACACCTCTCTGATGGGCTGATCGTTTCCTTTGGAGATCGCCCGCAATATATCAAGGGTGTTTTTCACATTGAGGTGGTTGGAAAGTATCTCGCCATCCTTCTGAATATACACCAGATAAAATGGATGCAATTGATTGGCGCTTTCAATGTTGATGGCGCTGTTGATATTTTTCAGGACAAAAATAACCCCTTCATGGACGCCCTTTTCAAGGATTTTCTCACAGACCGAATGGACGCCGTTGGGCGCGCTGTCCAGACTTCCATTTTCATTGATATAATTGACCAAATCCATTCGAAAATCATTCAGCCCCAAATCGGTGATGGAAACCCCCGATCCGATATCCTCAATATCAACAACCTCTTCCTGCAATTTCTCCAACTGTTTTTTTCTAAACAGCAGATCGGATGATTGGTTGGTGAGGACGTTGTCTTCCCCGCTTGCGGTCATATCGACCATAAGCATTTTGCTTTCAACCCTGTTCTTTAGATTGATGTAATCATCCAGAGAAAGTTGGGGCCAAAAATTGATGAGCTGAATTTCTTTATTGCTTGATCCGATTCTGTCTATTCTGCCAAATCGTTGAATAATGCGGACCGGGTTCCAGTGGATGTCATAGTTGATCAAGGTGTCGCAATCCTGAAGATTTTGCCCCTCGGAAATGCAATCGGTGGCGATTAAAATATCTATTTCAGGCGCATGTTTATTTTTTCTTTCTTTGGATCGGGGAGAGAAATTGATCAGAATGGAATTAAAGGAATGATCAATGTCAAGGGTGGTTCTGTTTTGGTTTGAGCCGGTGATTTTCGCGGTTTCCAAGCCATGCGTCTCTTTATTGCGCCGGGCCAGATTTTCATAAAGGTAATTGACGGTGTCCGCAAATGCGCTGAAAATGAGAATTTTTTTATTTCCGTCATTAATGGGGCGCTGGATTTTATTCTCAATAAACGCTTTAATATCCTGCAATTTTTTATCATGCTCCGGCGTTACGGATCGCATCTCAGCCAGCAGGTCGTTGGCGATCTCAAAATCGGCTTGCAAGTCTGTTTTCCAGCCAGCGGTGTTCATATCGGCCAGGTTTATCTTTATTTTGTCCCCGATGCTGAACTCATCATCCAACCAATCATCGCTTTCGGCGTCTAAATTGACATCACTAACTTGGAGGTCGTCCGCATAGACGGTTTGGCCGCTGCGTTCAAACCCTTCAATTTTGTCCAGACTGTTTCGTATCCTGTCAATCAATTTTCCCAGTGTGATTCTAAAAGAGTCAACCGAGCTTTCCAAGCGTTTCAAAAGATTGACCCTCATGAGAGTTTGCAAACTCTTTTCACGATGAGAGTGTTTAAAACTCCCGCCTTTATTTATGTCAGTGTCGTACAGGTCGCTGTAAAATTCTTTTTTACTGGCCAGGATGTAATCAAACGGGGAATAGATGGCCATGTTTAATCTGGAAAGTTCCCTGTATAAATCAGAAATTCTTATAAAACCCTCCAACTCTGTGATATCCGCTCTGTGTGTGATGGGTTTTCTTCGCGTGGGAAAGGCGCCTATTTTTTCCATATCATAATATTTTTCGATATGTTTTCGGCTTCTGGCAATGGTCACGCTATCCAGCAATTTAAAAAAATCAAAATTGCCGCTGAGACGATTCACCAATTGCTGGCTTGTTCTTTCTTCCACATCCTGTTTTGTCCAGTCATTAAATATTTTTTGTGAATTTCTTAAAATAGTGTCAACGGAGTGGCTCACTTCCATTTTGTCATCGACCATGCCGGTTTGGCCTTCATACGCCAAGGCAATCTGATTTTTAAGGTCGGTGAATTTATTGTTGACGGGAGTTGCGGACAGCATCAAAACTTTTGTTTTAACGCCGGCTTTCATGACCTGATGGAGCAGTTTTTGATACCGCGTGACTTTATCTTTGCGAGGGGCGTTATTCCTGAAATTATGGGATTCATCAATGACCACCAAATCATAATTTCCCCAATTGATTCGGGACAGATCGATCCCGTTTGACAGGCCTTTGTCTCTGGACAGATCGGTATGGTATAAAACGTCATAATTAAACCGATCTCTCACCAGCGGGTTGTCATCATAATTATTTAAAAAGGTTTGCCAGTTATCACCCAATTTTTTAGGACATAAAACCAGAACCGTTCGGTTTCTTTCCTGATAATATTTCATCACGCCGAGCGCGGAAAACGTTTTTCCAAGACCTACGCTATCCGCAAGAATGCAGCCATTATGCCGTTCCAATTTATTGATAATACCAAGGACGGCGTCACGTTGAAAATCATACAGCTTATTCCAGATCGCCGATTCTTTAAAACCTGTTTTTTCATTGGCGAGTTCATCTTCGGATATATCTTCCAAAAATTCACTGAAGATATTGTGAAGCGTCAGATAATAAATAAATTCCGGAGAATTTTCTTTGTATAAATCGGCAATGTAATCCAGGACTTCAGGGGTGACATCCTTTAATGCGTTTTTGTCTTGCCATATTTCTTCAAAATTTTGCGCGTATTGCTGCGTGGTGTCGGGATCGTCGGTCTTGATGATTTGATTTAAGATGGCATTGTCTTTCTGGTAACCGAATCCGGCGCTGCTGAACTCATTGATGCCTGTGTAAACAAAGCGGCTTTCATTTTTTTCTAAACTTAGATGCGGTTGAATGTATTGATGGCCCGCATTTGTTTTAAATGACACTTTCCGCTCTATCCATTTTTTACATTCACGGGCAATGGCCTTCCCTTTTAATTCATTTTTTAGATTTATTTCAAAATCAGAACCGCTGATGGCTTTTTTCCGACGGTTGGAATTAATTTCAAATTGCCGTTGCTCTCTTTTATTTTTATCAAGCTCTATAAAGGTGGGATCGGTGAAAACAAATCTTAGCCGACTGATTGTATTGAGTTCTTTTTTCAAAGCCGCATAACCATAAATGGAAAATATGCCTGCCGCGATATCAATGGCGTCGCCCTTGTCGATGCTTTTTTTTAAGTCATCACCCACTTTGTCCGTTTTATTATTAAAGCTTTTTATCACAATAAATAAAATCCTGTTTAATGGCTGTTGGACGGCATGAATAATAACTATTTAATGGTCTGTCTCCGTTTTACATATAAGGATGAAAACGCCGCGCATAAAAACTGAATCATAAAGCGATAAATAGATAAAGCGGGATATAAATATAGGCCCATTTTTTTATCGGGTCATTTATCAGGTCATTTGATTTTATAGGTCATTTAAAAGGCCATTTAAAAGGTCGGGCTGACCCGATAAATCCGAGTCCCAATGTTGAGAAGAGCCTTGCATCTCAAGAGCATGACGGTCAATGGCCAATATCCCGGCGAATATTTTGAAAAAGCCCCGCTGACTCTGGCCTCGACTCTGGCCCCAGGGCGGCGGGTCAACTTTTTTATGCCGCCATCAACTTTTTTTCATCACCGATTCTTCAAACTTTTCCGCCCATCGGCTGTGATTCGGTATTTTTGCAATCGGCTCGTGGGTTTGTCCGGTACGGTGTATTCGACCCGCTTTGCTTCGACCATCTGTTTCATCACATCATTCAGATAGCGGGAGGGCTTCTCTTTCCCCATGTTTTTGGCGATATCTAATTTCGACAATGGTTCCTGAAACAACATTCGTAAAATTTCCTCAACCATGTTTGACTCTACCCCTGACTCTACCCCTGACTCTACCCCTGACTCTACCCCCGACTCTACCCCCGACTCTGGCCTCAATAACCGATCGTCGGGAGCCTTTTCTCCAAATTCAGGCGTTTTAACAATGATGCGAAACACATCTCCCTCCATCATCTCAGGATCGCCGCCGCCATAGGCTCTGCCATATTTCATCATTTTGCGCATACCGGAGCCAAGCTCATCCGCCCGGTGAATCTCACGAAAAAAAGCGCCGATCACCGGATTTTTCGGAAAGGGAGTAAAAACGGCTGGCTCTTGCGCTCTTAAAAACTCCAGACAAGCGGGCGACTCCCTGCTCCGTCAATCCGTATGGCCGACTCCGCCCAAGTGTTTTTGGGGAGGCATGTTTTGCACAATGCCATGAAATCGCCCTCGGCTTCAGCAAGCT
>Ga0307987_1000364_pt1 | contig 27196 bp, 22 predicted proteins | sample EllFjometagen181_FD_203157 | JGI IMG/M metagenome (GOLD analysis project Ga0307987, IMG submission 203157) | Marine microbial communities from Ellis Fjord, Antarctic Ocean - #181 | ecosystem: Environmental > Aquatic > Marine > Unclassified | place: Southern Ocean | collected 2014-10-08 | reverse complement strand
AGGGTGACGTCCGGACCCACCTGTTCGGCATCAACACCGACGTGACCGCCACGCAGATCAACGAAGCGGGCGACGACATGAACTCCTACGTCTCCCTCGACTTCGCCTGCAAGGGCTGCCACAGCGACGAAGGTCCCTGGACCACCTACTCCGACCAGGTCCTCGAGCAGATGGCCGTGGGCTACCACGACCGCTAGCCCCAGCGACCCACGCTCGGCCCGACTCGGGTTGCCTTCGGGCTTCTCGCGTCGGGCCGACTTGCACCTGGCGCAGGTCGCCAGCGACGGAATCCCGACGGTGAAGCGACGGGATTCCCGCGCTCATCCCCACCCGGCCCCGCCCAAGGCCTACCCGCAAGCGCCCGTTCCTGGGTTTCCAAGGTCCCCGCGATGCCCAGGCGAAACGCCGCGATCATGGCACGAAAATTGCGATCCTCTCTTCCACACCCCCTCTGGAGAAGCCTGTGCCCGCGCGCCATCGAGCCATGTTGCTGCTGACGACGCTCACGCTGATCCTGTCCGGCTGCGCCGCTCAGAGCTTCGCGGAGTCGGTCGACGTGGACGCCACGGTCAGCCTCGATCGGGACATGGAAGAGATCAGCGCTGCCGCCGCCGAGATGGTGGCAGGCGCCTCCAAGAATGCCGGTCGTACCCTCGAGGGTCGCAGCTATACCGGGCCCTTGGCCCACCCGGGCGGCTCCGACTGCCGCACCTGCCACGCCCCGGACGCGGACATCGCAGGGCCCGGCTCCCCGGACTGGCGCCCCGTGGCCGCCACGTGCGAGCCCTGCCACGCTGGCCAGACCACTGCCCTGGGGATCCGGGGCGCCAGCCGCCCCGACCACGATGGAGACGGCGACACGACCGAGCCCCTCAGCGACGAACTCGACGACATGCTGGCCGATCTGATGGCCAGCATCCGTTCCGCATCCATGACCACCGGCACCCCCATTTGCTTCCACCCCAGGCGCTACCCTCACTGGATGAACGACAGTGACGGCGACGGCATCTGCAGCCCGGAAGAAGCCCACGCATCCAACGCCTACGAGATCTGGACCGAGCCCCTGCTCCACGCCTCGTACAACTACCAGACCGTCGCGAACGACCGCGGCGCCTGGGCCCACAACTTCGACTACGCCGCGCAGCTGATCATCGACTCCATGGAGCTGCTGGGCGACGACGTCAGTGGATATGTGCGACCGACGTAGAGTTCTCCTCCTGCGCGGGCGCACCACCCGGGGAGGCTCCACTCCGTAGTCTCCCCGGGTGCTTCCCTGGGCACCCGATGACGGGCTCCCCCAAGAGGGCGCCCTACTCTTCCTGGTACAGGTTCCAGTCCCTGCGCTCCTGCAACCGCTCGACCTCTGCCCGGAACTCGGGATCGTGGAAGTTACGGTAACGCTCGATGGATTCCTCGCCGTGGCAACCCGCGCAGAAGCCCTGCCAGTCGTCCCGCAGAAAGCTCGATCGCACATCGCCATCGCCACGGCCGGCGTCGCCGGTGCCCTTGGGACTCCAGACATGGGGATCGTGGCAAGTCAGACAGGTGATCCGACCGAGCTCGTTGTCGTCGGTGGGCACGCCCTGCATGTCGTACAGCGGCAGCTCGCCGGTGTTGGACCAGGGCAGGTTGGCGGTGGTGAGCAGCAGATCGCTGGGGTGCAGGAACTCGGTGACCGCGGTGGCGTCGAGATCGTTGCCCTGCTGGTGGCAGCCCAGGCAGGCCCAGCCGGCGGGGCCCAGGTCGATGCTGGGATCGATGGGGCCGTCCCATCCCGGACGAGGTCGCTCGGCGTGAACATCGTGACAGGACGCGCAGAAGCCCTCGAAGGCCATGGCGTCCAGGGTCTCGCCACCCACCGCAACGCTTCCACCCCGAAGATCGTGGTCCGAGCCCAAGGCGGGTCGCAGCTCGTCGTGACAGGCCAGGCAACCCTCGGCGTCGCCGCCGGGTAGGCGCAGCAGGTAGGGGTTGTCGCTGCTGGCGGGGGCGTGGGTGTCGTGACAAGTCACGCAGCCCATGTCGCCCTCGACCCCCAGCCCGGTCGCCCCGTCACGGGCCACCGAAGGGAGCAACGCCGGCGCAGGGTTGCGCTCGAACAAGGGGTGGCCTTGGTCAGGGTGGATGTCTGCGCGCACATCGCGCTTCGAACCATCGTGGCACTCGAGACAACCTGTGGGATCCCGGTAGTTGCCGCCGAACAGGCTTAGAGACGGGCCCACCGCGCCGTGCAGGGTATGGCACTCGAGGCAGGGCAGACCATCGCGACAGGCCCGATCTTCCATGCCATGGGGGCCCTTGATCATGCGTTTTTGGTCGGCGTGACAGTCCAGGCAACGCTGCTGGGCCACCCGCGTGGGCTCGAAGGCTGGATCGTCGAAGTCACCGTGGATGCGATGACAGGTCAGACACTCGACGGTGCCGCCGACACCCAGCAGGGCGCGGTCGCCGCGCAGCGCCGCCAAGGCGGCACGGTCGTCGATGGTCTCGCCCACGGGATGGTTGCGGGTGCGGCGCTGGGGAGCCACACCGGAGTGGCAGTCGACACAGGCCTGGGAGCTCCGCGCAAGGGGGGTGAGCAGCGCGCCGCGCATGGCGCCATGGGGCACGTGGCAGTCCATGCAGGAGACCCGTTCGACGTCGTCGGCGATGGCCCCCACCCCGCTGCGTTCTACGTCGCGGGGCAGGTCACCGGTGACGTGACCGGCCTGTAGCCCAAGCGGGGAAGCCAGGATCACAACCAGACAACCCACAACGGGCCATCTGCGACGATTTCGGGTGCTCTCGATGGGCTTGTACATTGGATCTACAGGGCAGGCTGCGTCAGTAGTAGATTATTTGAATATCACGCTCTCTTTCAGCCTCGGACGCCCTTCTGACCGGACATGATCCACGTCTGTGTTTCTAGCCGAGACATCGTGTTTCAGCTTTCGAATATGACCGTGATGTTTCCGCTGCGTGATAGATGACCGCTGGTTCTGTCCTACGCGTGCATTCCCCACGCTCTGCAGACAGGAGTTTTCCGTGATGAAAACCCACTGGTTCTTCGCCCTGGCCACCCTCCTGGCCGCTATATTCGTTTGCAACGATATATACGCACAGCAACCGGCCGAGGATACCACCCTCGAGCAGGTCGAAGAAGAGGAATTGTTGGACGGCGAGGTGGCCCTCGAGAACAAAGATCCCAACGCCAGCTACCTGGGCGACGGCATCGATCCCGAGAACTGCCTGTCCTGTCACAAGTTCCGTGGTCTCAGCAGGCTGGACGACGAAACCGGCGAGCTCCGGCTCTTCTTCTGCAGCGCCGAGTACTACGCCAAGCGCCAGGGACCCCACTCCCGCCTGCGCTGCACGGCCTGCCATCAGGCCGATGAGTTCGATGAGATCCCCCACGATCCGCAGACCAAGGTGGACTGCACCCAGACCTGCCACATCGTGCCCGAGAGCGGGGTGGAGCTCGAGTTCTCCCACAAGTCGGTGGCGGAGACCCTGGACCGTTCCTCCCACAGCGATGAGCTGATGGAAGCCTTGAGCTGGGAGCGGCCCCTGCTGCAGCAGGACCAGTCCAACTGCCTGTACTGCCACGACCAGCCTGTGTTCCGCCAGCCCAGCATCATCCACCGCAGCCACCGGGGCTTCGACGCCACGGCACGCTGCGACACCTGCCACGGCGACGACCTGCCCGTGCAGGTCGACTACTACCTCAACCACGTCACCAGCCGCATGCAGCCGGCCAGGCCGGTGGTTCAGCTGGTCCAGGTCTGCGCGGTCTGTCACTCCGATCGCGCCCTGGTGGATCAGATGGAGAGCCACGACGCGGTGGCCAGCTACCTGCACAGCTTCCACGGCAAGGCCAGCCTGCTGGGCAGCCAAGAAACCGCCACCTGTGTGGACTGCCACGCCCACGAGTCCGGCAACGTGCACATGATGCTCGCCGCCAGCGACGAGCACTCGTCCACCCACGAAGAGCGCGTCGGCGACACCTGCCGTACCGCCGACTGCCACCCCTCGGCGGCGCCAGGCCTGTCCTCCGCCGCGGTCCACCTGGAGATCGACCCAGGGGCACGCACCATCGAGTTCTACGTGGCGGCGGCCTTCATCTTGCTCACCGCCGGGGTGATGTCCCTGTACTTCTTCCTGCTGGTACTCGAGCTGTTCAACAGCGCGTTCCGCCCGGCCAGCAAGGAACATCACCGCTTGGTGCGCCTGGCCCAAAAGGTCCTGGCCAACCCCAAGGGCCGCGAGCTGCTCACCCGCATGGACGTCCACCAGCGCTTCCAGCACTGGATCCTGGCGGTGTTCTTCCTGATGCTGGTGCTGACGGGCATGCCCATCAAGTTCGCCGAGGCTCACTGGGCAGAGACCATCGTCGACATGCTGGGGGGCCTCAGCAACGCCCGGGTCCTGCACCGGATCTCCGGCGTGGTCCTGGTGGGGTGGTTCGTCTACCACCTGGGGTACATCGGGGTGAAGGGCTGGCCGCGGCTGGTGGACGCTGTGAAGCAGCGCTCCATCAAGGCCATGGTCATGCTGGTCTTCGACTTCCCCATGATGGTGCTGCCGCGTGACGTCCTGCACTTCATCCAGCTGTTCCTGCACCTGCTGTTCATCCGCAAGGAACGCCCCCACCACCCCCACTTCAAGTTCTCCGAGAAGTTCGAGTACATGGCGGTGTTCTGGGGCATGGGCATCATCGGATGCTCGGGCGTGGTGCTATGGGTCGGCCCTATGATCGCCGAGTGGATGCCTGGCTGGGCGCTGAACTTCGCCTTCATCGTCCACTCCGACGAAGCCTACCTGGCCTTCATCTACATCGCGGTCGTGCACATCTTCACCGTGATTCTCGCCCCCGCGGTGTTCCCCCTGTCCCTGGGCACCCTCAGCGGCGACGCTCCTGCCGAAGAGATCGCCGAGGGCCACCTGGGTGAGCTACTCGAGGTCGCCAGCAGCCTGGGCATCACGGTGACCGACGAGCCCGAGCACAAGCTGGGCCTGGGTGGGTTCCTCAAGGGCTTCATGCGCCGCAGCTACAGCCTGGCTCTGCTGGTGGTGGTGGCGGTGGTGGGCGCCTCGTCCCTGACCTTCCTGGGGGAGATGCTGCTGACCCGCCCCGCGGCCCCCGCGGAGATCCGGGAGATTCCCACGGTGCTCGACGCCAGCATGCTGGTGCCCGACACCCATGCCGCCGTATCCGAGCACGCTCAGGACGAGGAAGCCCGCGACCAGATGCGGGGCCCCCTGGCCCACTTCCACAAGATCCCCGACTGGTACAACCCGGACGACGCCAACACCTGCACCGTCTCCGGCTGCCACTCGGCGCTACCCCACGCCGAACGCATCGAGACCCGGGCCTTCCTGAACATGCACACCACCTTCGTGGACTGTCAGGCCTGCCACGCCGAGGGCGCCGGCAGCCAGGGCAGCATCACCTGGTTGACCCTGAAGGATCGCGAGCCCCGCGAGGCCCCTGCCCTGCTGCGCCTGACCACAGAGCTCGAGCGACTGCATCGTGACGGCTACGGCGACCGCGAAGCCAGCACCGAGCTGCTGCACGAGCTGCTCGAGCAAGCGGTGGAAGAATCCGGTGGGGAACACGAACTGGACGCATGGATGCTCGAGCTCGAGACCACCCACCCCGAGAGCCGCACCTGGGAACGCCTGGTGGAAGAGATCCTGCTGGGGCTACCGCTGCACGTACACGGCGAGTATGGCGCCAAGTTGGGCATGCTGGACGCCGCGGGCAAGCCAGTGGCGCCCACCCACGACGCCATGGGGGCCACCGAGCGCTTGCTGGACGCCGGAGACAGCGTGTCCGAGGCGGACGAAGAAGAGTGGATCGCCCACGTGCACAGCCAGATCGCCGACGAAGGCCTGCTCTGCACCCCCTGCCATGCGCTGGACGACGCCGTCATCGACTTCACCGAGCTGGGCTACTCCCCCACCCGGGTGCGGGATCTCGAGTCCAACGCGGTGATCCGCCAGGCCCTGAACATCGAGGAAGGCGAGTCGTTCTTCCTGCCCAACTTCCTGGAGGGCAAGCATGAGGAATAGCCACCCATGGACATGGCTCATCATGGGCCTGCTCTTGCCCTCGTCAGCGCTCGCCGCAGCACCGGGGCCTTCGGTCACCGCGGGCCAGGCTACAGCACTGGTGGGCCCGACCTCCGACCCTCTGTTCCTGCCCACCGACGTTGCCGTGGCCCCCAACGGAGACGTGTGGGTGGCCGATGGCGTCAACCGCCAGGTCGCCCGCTTCACCGCCGACGGCCGCTGGGTCGACCCCATCCACAGCGTTGGAGACCACGAGCTGTCCAACCCCATGGGCGTCGATGTCAGCGCCGATGGGCGCCTGTGGATCGCCGATGCCGGCCTGGGCGTGGTGCTGGTCCGCACACCCGACGGCGACCTCGATCGGATCCTCGAGCCTCCCGCTTCACTAGGCCCCATCGAGCCCAGCGATGTCGCGGTGGGCGACGACGGTCAGCGAGCGTGGGTGGTGGACAACGACGGCCACCGCCTGCTGGTCTTCGACCTCGGCACGGGCGAGGCGGTGGCCTACGGCAGCCACGGCCAGGCCCTGGGCCAGGCCGACCGCCCCTGGCTGATCACCACGGACGACCGCGGCAATGCCTACTTCTCGGATGTGCTCAACGGCCGGGTCCAGGGCGTCAGCCCCCGGCTGAAGCCCCGGGCCAGCCTGGGCGCCTACGGCGTGGAGCTGGGCGAGCTGTTCCGCCCCAAGGGCGTGGCCACCGACGACTCCGAGCACGTCTGGGTCTCCGACGGTGACCTGGGGGTGGTGCAGGTCTTCAACAGCAGCGGCTCGGTGGTGGATGTGGTGCGCGATGCCGCAGGCGCGGTGCTGCGCCTGGACACCCCCGCGGGCATCGCCTGGCACGACCAGACCCTCTACGTTGTGGAGTCCACCCGCAACCGGGTGCTGCGCATGCCGGTCACCCTCGTGGCGGGCCGGCGGCCTCCCACCGACGCCCGCCCCATCCTGGACAGCAAGCCCAAGGACTGCACCACCTGCCACCTCGAGCTGATGCCCATGCTGGCCCAGGGCCTGCCCACAGAGATCGCACTGGTGCCCCCGGCCCACCCCGATCAGCCGCCGGCCAGCCTGGAGAAGGCCTGCTTCTCCTGCCACGACGGCTCGGTGGAAGACTCCCGCCGCACTGTGTGGCTCGAACACGGCCACAGCGCGGACGTGCTGCCCCCCGAGGGTATGGAGATCGACCCAGGCATCCCCCTGGTGGACGGGAAGCTGGCCTGCCGCAGCTGCCACACGGCCCACAGCCAAGGCGGCTCCGGCCGCAGCTGCGCCGAAGCAGTGTTCCTGCGTGTTGGAGAACAACCCATGGAACTATGCCTGGCCTGCCACGGTGACATGAACGAGCACCGGGCCCCGGTGAACCGGGAAGAGCAAGGCGACGACAGCCCCGCACGGCCCTCCGGGCACCTGCCCTAGAGCCGCCAGCGACTACTCCGCAGCCGGGCTCGCCTCGGCAGGCTCATCCCCACAGCTTGGTTCCACGGGCGGGGCTTCTTCGGGGACAACCTTGGGCACCACGATGTGGGCGCGCCGATCGGGCCTGTGGAAGTAGCGGTACAAGGCCAAGGAGTCAGCGCCATGGCAGGCGGCACAGGCCTTCTGCCACCCGGGGCGGCGCAGGTGCTCCGGACCGGCGTCCGGGCCGTGATTCGAGTGGCAAGAGTTGCAGGTCAGCGCTCCGGCCTGGCCCGGGTCCACCACGCGGCCCTGCTCATCGAACAGGGGGATGGTGGTCAGGGCGCCCCAGCGCTCCCCTTCGGCGTCGAAGACGTGCAGCGGGTGCTCGTATCCGTCCACCTGCACCGCTCCCGAGCCTTCCTGAGCATGGCAAGCCACGCAGGGCCGCGAGCGGCGGTTGAGCTTCCCGAAGCTGGGCTCGGCCAGCCCCTTGCCCGCGTGGGGCGGGTGGCAGGCCATGCAGGTGCTCTGGTCGTCGTCCATCATCGGCTTGGCGTGCTCCACAGCCCGCAAGGCTTCGTCGGTGTGCACGGTGGTGGCCAGCACCTTCACCTGGGAGGGGTGGCACATAGCGCAGTTCACCGGCTTCACCTCACCATCGTGGGGGAAGGCGCCATAGCGCCCCGCCGGGTGGCAGGTGGTACAGGGCATGGAGCCATGCATGCCCTCGGGCGCGGTGTAGTACTTCTCCCTGCAGAAGTAGCGGCAGTCGCACTCCACACCCTCGGGATCCGCCGGCGTAACAGACTCTCGGTGACAGGCGGTACACGGTGGAGCCTCGGCCGTGACGGGCCGAGCGGCGAGCAGCGCCACCGCCAGCAGCAGGCACATGGACAGGCGGGCGGTGCGGGTAAACGCTGAGGACATCACTTTCGACGCTCCGTGAGGTGACATGCCCTACACAGAGCGCCGTCATCGTCGGTCAGGGCCAGCATGGGGTGGTGGTCCGCGTCCGAGCCATGGGTGTGTTGGGGATTCCAGCTCAGATCCTCGTGCTCCGCCATGTGGTCGAGCACCAGGCCCGTGATCGCCGTGGCCAGGCGCGTCTCCTTCAGCCAGCGTTCGTCCGCCACGGGGGGACGGTCGTGGACCTCGTGACAGGTCCAGCATTGTACGGTGCCTTCGGCGGGCACCGCGATCTGGGGCGGGAGCTGGACCACCACATGGGGCTCGAGCTTCGCGCCCACGTGGGCTGTGGTGCCCTGGTGGGTGAAGGGCTCGTGGCAGGTCATGCAGACGCCACCAGCCACCTCACGCAGCCGGGCCTGTTCGGGCTTTGCCCCCACCTCGGGCCGGCCGGTGTGGCAAGCCGAGCAGGAGTCGGAGTCCAGCACCCGGTCCATCTCCGGATGGTGCGGGTTGGTGCGCTCGTACTCGCCGCGCTCATGGCAGCTGAAGCAGAGCTTGTTCACGAATTCGTAGGGCCCGTCCCGCAGATAAGGCTCGGGAACCTTCTGGCCCGCGGTACACATGGGATCCACGTGGCAGGTCCAGCAGGTCAGGGAGCCGTCCGCTGAGGTGGGGAAGCGCTCGGGGACCTTGATCTCCCCCACATCCACCTCGACCGGATGCATGTCGCCGTCGGGGTGACAGTCGAGGCAGGTCTGATCGATGGGCTTGGCGGCGCCAACCCCTGCATCGCTGACCACGTGGCACTCACCGCAGGCGTTGGGGTCCTTGTGGGGGTCCACCCGGTCTACCCCCGGAGCGCGCGGGGAGAACAGAGAGAGCAGTACGATGAGCATCAGGGAACTCATGGCGCCTCCATCCCGTTGTCCCCATGACACACGGGGCAGGAGTCCAGACCATCCTGCTCCACCATGTCCTGGATGGCCTCGAGGTCCACATCAGGTGTGCAGCCCGTGCGGTGCAGGGTCAGCGCGGGGTGACAGGCGTCGCACTGGACGCCACCCCAGGCAGCGCCGTGTTCGGTGGAGGTGACCACCAGCCCCTCGTCGCCATCGAGCATGGAACCCTCGGGACAGGGATCGTGGCCGCAGCCTACGAGCAGCAGGCACAGCAGCAGGGGCCTCACCATGGCAGGCTCCCGGTCTGGTGACAGGCCAGGCAGGCATCGCCGGTGTGGCAGGTGGTGCAGCGCTGTGGATCCACCCGCGCCTCGACGCCATGGGTCACGCGGAAACCGGGACCGTGGGGGCTACCCGCCATGGCGCCGCGCTCGTCGTGGCAGGTGAAGCACTGTGCGTTGTCGTGGCAGGCCAGACACTCCATGGCTGCAGCGCGGGCACTGTCGCCGTGATCCAACTGCCAGCCTGACACATGGCTTTCGGGCAGCAGTTGCTTGCGATCCGCATGGCAGAGCTCGCAGCGGTTGCTGGCGCCGTGGGGCACGCCAGGGACCTCCTCGAGGTGACAAGCGTGACAGGTGGACAACGGTGCTTGCAGATCCACCACCGGCGGGTCGGTGGTGCGCCCGATGGGATGGCAGCCAATGCAGGTGAGCCGGGCGGCCCGGAAGGCTCCCTTGTGGGTGTCGTGGGAGAAGGGCAACGGGTCGATGATCGTGGGGGTGTCCGCCGCTAGCGCCGCCGCTGCGCCGAGCCAGACCAGCACGAGAAGCTTCTTCATGGCGCACTCCCTCGGCCGAAGCTGCCCTGGAGCGACAGGCCACCGCGAATCCAGGGGTCCAGCAGGCGATCCGAGCCCGCCGCCACCTGAGCCAGCAAGGTGAGCTCCCCGCCTTGCCCACGCACCAGCGGAGCTTCGGCGTTCACGCGGCCCTCGACCACGTTGGCCATGGGACCCTCGAGGGGCGAGAAGCGGAACAGACCGGCCTCGACGCCCAGGGCACCCCGCTCGCCGGGCTGCCAGCGCGCTTCGGCCACACCACCCCACACCCAGGAAGGCTGGGCCAACGCGCCGGAAAGAGCAGCCCCCACCGACAGCTGTTCACCCAACGCCACACCCAGGCCCGCTCGGGCCACGCCGCCGGTGCTGGCGTGATCGGGGGACAGGTGGCGGGTAGGGCCGACGGAGCCCTGCAAGGTGAGGCGCTTCAGGGCCATCCTCCCCTCGAGCTCGGCCGCCACGTAGCCAGGCCCCGACAGCCAATCCATGGGAGAGCTCAGGGCCTCGGGCTGGACCGCACGATCGAGATCCTCCCAGCGCAGCCCCGCGCCCATGGTCCCGCCGCCACCGACGGGGGCCTGACCGCGGAGCGCCATGCGTGCGGGTGAGCCCAGCACGCTATCGGACTGCTCGAGGGGCGCCGCCTCGGCCAAGGCGGTGGCCCAGGCTCCGCCGACGCTGCGGGCACGGCCAAAGGCGTGCAGCCGGTGCACGATGGCGTCGTCCACCAAGCGTCCTTCCCAGCCGGCACCGCCGCTGAACACCAGTCCGGGGTCAACCCTGAGCTCGGCGCCCAAAAGACCGTCATCGCCAGGTTCCCAGGTCTCGGGATGCCAGGAGCGGCCACCCCAGCCGTGGAAGGTGATGGCCGGCGCAAGCCCGAGGTCCAGCTGGGCACCATCTAGGCGCAGGAATCCGCGCTCGCTGGCCATGACGAAGCGTCCCACGCTGGCGCTGTAGCAAGCGCCCCGCAGCCCCAGGGCCAGCCGATGCAGATCGCCAACCCAGGCGCCGTCGAGGGGGTCGCGCACCGCGCCGGAGGCGTCGAAGCTCAGGCCCGAGCGATCCCGCATGGACAGGGCGAGCTGCTGCTTGAGCCGCAGCTGTGACTCGGCGTGGTAGGACGGCCGCGCCTCGACGCCGGACCAGGACCAAAGCCGCCAGTCGAGGCGTTCGGAGGCCTGGGTGCTGCCGAGCAGCAGCAGGGGCAGGATGGACAGGCCGATCACGGCGTACCTCCGTGACAGGACGGGGCACAGGTGGCGGGCATGGACGCCGGGCCATCCCCAGCGGCGTGGCAGCCGGTGCAGGCGCCTTCGCCCCGCGCGGCGCTCCAGGCCACGTGACCCGCGAGCCACGCTTCGGCGTGGGGGTAGCCGTCGTGACAGCGGGCGCAGGCCAAGCCCACCGCGCCGCCGTCGTTGGAACCGTGACAGCCCGAGCAGGTGACGAGTTCATCGCCGTAGCCTTCGTGGGGACTCCAGGCCCGATGGTCGTTTTCCCAGGTGTCCCCATGGGGGAACGCGGTGTGACAGCGAGCACAAGCGGGCGCCACCGCGCCCCCCTCGAGGGCGCTGCCATGGCAGGTGCCGCAGGTGGCCTGCAGGCTCCCCCGCGCCAAGCCGTAGGCGCCGTGCTGACCGGCATCGGCCCAGGCTTGTTCGTGGGGGTAGCTGGCGTGGCAGCCGCTACAGCCCATGGCGCCCGCCGCAGTACCGGCTACGCCGTGACACTTCTCGCAGGGCTCGCGATCCGCAGCGCCGCCGGTGCGACCTTCGCCGTGGACGGTGCCCTCGTCCCATCCGCTGGCGTGAGGGTAGGTGTCGTGGCACTCCGCGCAGAACGCGGTGCCAGGCTCGACCTCGTGGCAGGGAGCGCAGGACACAGCGCCGTAGCGGAGGAAGTCGGTGCCGTGGGGCAGGGCCTCATCGTAGCCGCTGGCGTGGGGGAACAGCGCGCCGGGAGCGGGGGGCGCAACCCAGTCCGATGAGCGCCCACAGCCCAAGACGGCAAAAATCAGAATGGCGCCGATCATGGGTAGAGCTCCTGCCAGCTGGTGAGGAAGGCCTCGTGGGTGCTGGCCAGGGTGGGGTCTCCGAACGGGGCGTCGAAGTCCAGGCCCAAGCTGTCGAAGTACCAGGCATTCCAGGCGTGGCAGTCCGAGCAGGCGTGGGCGGGGAACGCCCCTAGCTCGAGGGTGCTGGCGCCCGCAGCGTCGAACAGCTCGAGGGTGGCGGCCGGGCTGGCTGCGACGAAGCTGTGGGAGCTCAGCTCGCCCGCGCCGGATTCCTCGCTCCAGAAGCCGTCCGAGGCTGTCGCTGGCATGTGACAGCCGATGCAGCGAGCGCCTTCTTGGTTGCCCTCGGGCTGGTACAGCCGATGGGCCATGTGCTCGAGGGCCACCGCCTCGCTGTCCGAGAAGCCACCCATGTGGCAGGCCTCGCACAGGGCGTTGTCGTCCGTCGTCAGGCGCAGCATCCGGGAGCTCTGGTCGTCCAGCTCCACCAGGCCGTGGACCCCGTGGCAGTCGATGCAGCGCAGCCCGACCTGGCCGTGCAAGGCGTCTTGGTGTTCGTCCAGCTGCATCCGGCTCTGGACGGCCAGACCGGAAGGCCAGCGCTCCCCCGCCTCGTCGGCGAAGTCGGCCAACACGTCCCCAGGCTGGAAGCGCTGGGCCTCGGCGTGGGGGTGGGGCAGGCCGCTGCCGACGCCGATAGTGCGGGCATGACACTGCCCGCAGGTCTCGTCGGCGCGGGCCGCAGCCAAGGATGACGGGTCAGTGATGGTGGCCGCGTCAGAGCTGCCGGTGTGGCCGCCGGAGGGACCGTGGCATGCCTCGCAACCCACCCCGGCATAGCGTAGGTCGTCCCGGGGATAGCTCAGGTCGGCGCCACCATCGTCCCGCCGGGTGAAGCTGTAGCCACTGCTGTGGCAGGGCAGACAGGTGGCCTCGGCGGAGCGTTCGGGAGCGGGCCCCTCGCCACTGAAAGCGAAGGCGCCGTCGGTGTCGAACCAGCGTTCCAGCTCGAACGCCACCAGCCGAGCCTCGCTGTCGGGGTAGCCTTCGCGTTCGTCCCGGGGAGCGTGCCAGGCGAAGGGCAGCGGGTAGTCCTGCTCCCCCACGGTGACCACCGGCACGCTGCGGTGCTCGGGGTCGCCCAGGTAGGACACCACGGCGTGACTGACGGCGGCTCCGTCGGCGTCGATCAAGGTGGCGGTGGGTTGCTCGCCGTCCAGCCACAGGGTCACGCTGGCCGCGTCGAGCTCCAAGACCATTCCCTGCTCGAAGGCGGTGAGCAGCGAGGCAGAGGGATCTTCCACGTGGGCGCGGGCATGGGCGGTGGCCCCGTGAGCCTCGGCCTGATCCGGGTGGCAGTACAGACAGGTGGTAGAGCCGGTGAGGCTGGCGTCGGCGGGCGGGCGCCCGGAGAGCTCGACCTGCCACTGCACGCCGGCGGCGGCCTCGACGTTGACACCCACCAGGGTCCCGGGCCACAGGTCCCCGTCGGGGTGCGCGGCCACGAGGGTGAGGTCCTGACCCGTGACACCCTCGAGCCGGGCCACTCCAGCGGCGTCGGCGTCGGCGCTGTCCCCGCTGGACAGGGTGACCAAGGCGCCCTCGACCGGGACGCCCCCTGGGCCTAGCACCGTGACCACCACCAGGCCGCCCAGCGCGAGGGGCGCGAGGGTCAGCTCTGCCGTGACGGATTCGCCAAGCTCTACCGCGACTGGGCCGTGGACCAGAGACTGGAATCCTTCGGCGGATGCCACCAGCTCGTAGTCACCGGCGCCGAGCCAGGGCAGCTCGAAAGCGCCATCTACGTCGGTGCTGGCCTCGTGCCCTCGGGGCACGCTGACCACGTGGGCATCCACAATGGGAGCACCGCTGCTGTCCAGCACCACGCCGTTCACAGCGGCGTGCCGGGGTTCCAGCTGGGGGGGGGCGGTGTCATCGGGCGTTGTAGGCAGCGGCACCCCGATGGGGCCGCCGCAGCCGATGGCGATGATGGAGAGCAGAACAAGGGATCGCATGGGAGCATCCTCGCTGCCCACATAGCACTTATTTCATATACATCGCATCCCATGCTCCGGCACAAACAGGACGGGGATCAATGAATGGACGCTCCAGGGACCCCTGAAGCACAACGCCCCGGCCGAAGCCGGGGCGCGAGGACCAGGGGAGTGCCGAAGCCCGAAGGCTCAGGCACGCTGGCAAGATTTAGAGACCGTGCACGTCGGTGACGTCGGCAGCGGAGCCTTCGCCATGGCAGACGGTGCAGGACTCGAAGGGCATCTCAGCCATGTACTCGGAGCGGGTCCACATGAAGGCACCACCGTTCTGCTCCATGTGAGCAACGGCCGCAGCACCATTGTGGCAGCTGGCGCAGGCGCCGACCGCGGGGGAGTAGATGAGGTCTTCGTCGTTGGGCACAGACTCGTGCGCCAGCTCGTATGTCTCGACAACATCTTCGCCGACGATGAGGGTCTCGGCGATGGACAGGATAGCGTCCGCCGGGATCTCTTCGAGCATGTAGGTGCCATCGATGTGACAGGCCTCGCAGTTACCGATGTCGCCTGGGTAGGCCACGACGATTCCGTCGGGGTAGTCTTCGAGCTGATCGTGGGTGATCCAGGCGTAGTAGCCGCCGTAGGAACCGCTGCGGTAGAACTCCATGGGGGTGTCGCGGACGGCGCCACCGTGGATACCGTGGATCATGTCCTTCATGTTGTTGGAGTCTTCCGGGTTGGTGACGTCCTCGGTACGCCCCGTGGTGGACAGGGTCACGTTGTGGCAGGCGATGCACGTGGTGGTCTCGTACACGCGGTTGCCGCCATGGGCCTCGAAGTACTCGTGGCAGTTGGCGCACTTGTCGTTGTCCACAACCACGCGGCGGGCTTCGTCGCCGGTCACGGTGATGAACTTGGACGGGGTGTGCAGCGCGTAGGACTCATCATCGATGACCTGGTACATGTAGCCCTGGATGTGCACCGTACGCAGGGTGGCGCCCACGGGGAAGGCGTCGGCGATGGTGGCGATGCATGACGTGCTGTCACAGGTCATCGTGCCGCCTTCATCGATAATGTCCACCAAGTCGGGCCCGTCGGGCTGGCCGGATTCCATGCCCAGGTTGTTCCAGTCGGCCGGTGCATCGATCCCGTCCTGCGCCATGGCGTAGGAGAACCTGAGGCTAGGGGACCGATCGCCGCCCGTCGGGTCGGTGGTCCAGTCCTGGATGGCACCGTCGGCGTAGATGGCGAACTCGAGGGTCAGCACGTTGCTGCCATCGACGGCGGCGTCGAGCAGATCGTACTCCACATCCCACAGACCATCGGAGAGCTCCGGGTTGTTGGGCGTGGCCATGTTGGTGACATGGTACTCCATGATGGAATCGGAGCTGTGGCAGAGGGCGCACTGGCTGTTGTCGGTGGCCGCGCCACCGTCGTGGTTGGTGCCATCGGCCCAGACGACGTCGTCGTGGCAGGCGCCGCAGGCGTTCATGTTCGGGACCAGGTTCCAGTTGTCGCCGTCGACGGTTTCCTTGTCGTCGGCGCTGTGGCACTTGGCGCAGTTGTTGATGGCCTGCGGGTAGCCCACATGGCTGTAGTCATGCTCGCCGTCGTAGTAGCCCCAGATGGTGTACATGCCACCTTCGTCGACGCTGGGCAGGCTGTGACCCATGTGGATCTTGTGGGTCATCAGCGCCATGTCGACGTTGTTGCCGGAGTTCGGATCGACGGTGCCAGGGTTGTGGCACTGGGTGCAGTACTCCATCTCGATGCGGCCGCCGCCGTGGATGGCCAGCGGGTCATGACACTCGTTGCAGGAGTCGGTCATGGCGATGGCGCGGGTGGCCGGGGCCGCGGCGCCACTGGGCACGAAGTCGTACCAGGGGTTGGAGATGAGCTCGTCGCCGCTGCTCAGCTCGTACTCGAACTGGATGGCGACGCGGTGCAGGTAGTCTTCATCGAAGGAGACTTCGATGGGGTCGGTGACCGCGGTGATGTCGAAGCCGCAGGTGTACGCCCACTCGCCATCGGCGAGCTCTTCGATGGTGCCTGAGTACTCGTAGGTGGCCTGGATGGCGTCGGCCATCGCGGGCACGCCGTCGGGGCCGGCAGTGGAGCCGGTGGTGTCGGCGAGGGTGTTGATGTAGCTCTGCCAGTAGCTGGCATCGCCATCGACACCCGGAACCAGCTTGGCCAGGGTGAAGCGCATCGCGTGGGCATCCAGCATGGGAGCCAGGTCGCCCAGGAAGGCTTCACCGTCGCCATCGACCACGGAAAAGGTGACCACGGGCGTGGAAGTGGTGTCGACGTCGGTGATTGTGACCGTGAGATCTTCGGGCTCGGTCACCCAGTCTTCACCGTCTTCACCGTCTTCGCCGTCGGCGCCATCAGCACCATCGGCGCCATCGGAGCCATCGGAGCCGGCGGAGCCAGCGGAGCCAGCGGAGCCATCGGCGCCATCGGCGCCAGCGGAGCCAGCGGCGCCAGCGGCGCCATCGAGACCGTCTGCGCCATCTTCGCCACAGGCGATGGAGAGCGTGAGACAGAGGGTCATGCAGACCAGAGAAAGTCGCTGCATCGTATGTCCTCGGTAGGGTTGGTTGGAGAAAGGGAACACGGCATTACACGCAATTTTCGTGCCATCTCCCACCCCTCCATATCAGGCGTTCTTCCGCAGCCAGGGGACACGCAACGTTTCAACTCCAACGGTGCCCCGTCACCAGTGACGGGATCCCGTCAGCCCAAGGGATCCGCTAACGCTGATCTTCCTGCGGCCACCAGCTCAGACCACCCACGGCCACACCGCCGTTGACACCCTGGAACGCCAACACGCTGTCGTAGAAGGCGTCCCAGTCCATGGCGGATCCGTAGAACACGTCCTCTGTCACGGTGGTGGACCAGGTGCTGCCGTCATGGGTCACCAAGCTGGTGCTGCCCAGCAGCGCCCCGGTGATCCCGTGGACCTGGTGTACCTGCACCCCTTCTACAGCGCTGCTGGTGCTGCACTCGAAGCTCACCGTGCCCGCGCCCCCCGAGAAGCCCGCCGAGGCCACCGGGGAGGCATCCCACGAGGGCACATCCAGCCAGGCCAGCTCGGAGTCACGCAGGAACGACACCCCGAAGAACAAGCGGGTGATGTCCCCACAGTCCACCGGGATGTCGAAGGCCGAGGCCGGCACCGTGGCCTCGAACACACCGGGGTTGCCCGTGGGGGCCAACACCATTCTCACCGCCAGCGCGCCGTCCAGGCCATGCCAGGCGAAGCCCAGGACCGAGTCCGCGTAGACGTTGGTGTAGGTGTGGATGGTCCACTGTTCGCCGCTGCAATCCACCGTGGAGTCTGCCCAGGGCTCAACATCGGTGTCGGCATCGGTGTCGGCATCCGCGTCGGCATCCGCGTCGGTGTCGGTGTCCGCGTCGGCATCCGCATCGCTGTCGCCATCGGGCGGCTCCCCCGAGTCCACAGGGCCGGTGCAATCCGGCGAGGCGCTACACCCCTCGTCGTCGCAGTCGAACAGCCCGTCGCCATCGTTGTCCGCACCATCGCGGCAGTCTTCGGCGCTGCGACCCTCGGGCAGGCTGCAGCCGACGAGGGTGGCCAACGCCAGGATCATCACTTCGAGGGGGCGCATCGTGCCTCCAGGGGCTGATCCCATCTTGCCTCGAGCACCACCCCCGCGTCACTCCCCCACCCAGGTGACCAGGGGGTGCACACGCTCATCGCCGCGGCGGTAGCCCATGTCCAACAGCTCTCCCTCGATGAACGGCAGGTGGGCGGCGCCCCAGGGCACCACCACCACCGGGACCTCGGTCACCGCCACCAGCAGGTGCTCCAGGAGCACCGCGTTGCGATGGTCGATGACGTCATACCAGAAGAGCTCCTGATCGGCCTCGGTGGTCTCGGTGGAGTGCAGCAGCAGATCCAACACCGCCTCGAGGTCGATGCCGTCGTCGCCCATGACGCGCATGCTGACCTTCAGGTAGCCCAGGGTGCTGTCGGACATGGTGCTGACATCCACGTCGGCGTTCCGCAGCCGGATGCCCGGTCGATAGCTCTGGAGATCCCGCTGGGTGGCCAGGCCCGTGCGCGCGGCCACCGCCTCGTAGTGCAGCCGTCCGCTCCCCAGCAGCTCCTGCTCGTCCCTGATCCCTTCCGCCAGAACCAGCACGTCGGGGTGGTCGAAGGAGGACACCAGCGCCTCGTAGGCCTGCTGCTCACCGATGTGCATCATGCCCACCAGCCGTACGCGGCTGTCGTCCAGATCGTAGACCCGCTCCACCAGCTCGAAGCCGTACCACTGCAGCCGCACGAAGCCGCCGGTGAAGTGGTCGAGGCAGCGCTCACACAGCCCCACGAAGCAGACCAGTGTTCCCGGCAGCAGCAGCAGCAGGGTGAAGGCCACCATGCGCAGCGCCGGGGCGAAGGAGAACACGGGCCCCGGGAGATCCCCGGCCCTCAACCACGGTCGGCCGCCGCTGCGCCGCCACAGCAGTGCGAGGGTCGCCAGGCCCAACAGCGCCTGGGCGATGGAGATCTGAGCCGTGCCGTAGTTGTCCCAGCCCCGCCAGTACGCCAGCGGCAGCCCCATCAGCATCACGGCCCCGGGAAACAACGCGATGGGCACAAACAGCCGCGGGACCGACCTGAAGACCACCGCCAGCAGATAGACGCCGGGCCCCCCGAGCACCGCCAGGGTGGCCAGCGGGTTGCGCAGCCAGGCCAGCAGGTGCAGGCCCGTAGCGGCAAAGCCAAGCTCATCCAACACGCTGACGCCGGCGTCCGCGAGGAACACGACCAGGTACAGGTTGAGCAGCACGGCGAGGATGGTGGTGATGCGGTCTCCCGTTCGCGGGGAGATCGAGTGTAGCAGCATGGAAAGGTGACGGCGGCTCGGGGTAGGATAGCGGTGCCAGGAGGGCACCATGCTCTGCGTCAGTTGCACACAGTCCACCGACACCGACCCCTGCACGCACTGTGGCGAGACCGCCACGCTGCTGGGCCGGTACCAACTCGAGGAAGCGCTGGGTGCAGGGTCGTCCGGCCAGACCTGGCGAGCCATCGACCCCGAAGGCCAGGCGGTGGCCATCAAGTCCATCCCCATCACCAAGGTGGGCGGCAGCAAGGAGCGCACCCTGGTGGACCGAGAGGTCCGGGTACTTCGGGAGCTCAACCACCCCGGCATCCCCGCCTACGTCGAGCACATGGTGCTGGGAGAGTCCCCCAACATCGCGCTTTGGCTGGTGCAAGAGCTGGTGCCCGGGCAGAGCCTCGCCGACGAGCTCGAGGAACACCGCTACACGCCCCGCGAGGTGCTGGCCATCATCGCCGAGCTGGCCGAGATCCTCTCCTACCTGCACGAGCTGGCGCCCCCGGTGATCCACCGAGACATCAAGCCGGGCAACGTCATGCGCCGGGACGACGGGCGCTTGATGCTCATCGACTTCGGCTCGGTCCGAGACGTGGCCAAGGGTTCCCTGGGGGGCAGCACTGTGGCCGGAACCTTCGGCTTCATGGCGCCGGAACAGTTCGCCGGCGATGCGGAGCCCCGCTCCGACCTGTACGGCCTGGGAGCGCTGGCGGTGGCCCTGCTCACCCGCAAAGAGCCCCAGTCCCTGTCCGATCATGCCAACCGGCTGCGCTGGGCCCAACACACCTCGGTGCCATCGGGCGCCCACGATCTAATCAACCGCATGGTAGATCCGGAGATGGAGCGCCGGGCCCCCTCGGCGGACTGGGTGGAGCTGAGGGCCCGCACCCTCCTGGCCGCTGGCGAACTGCAGCCAGGCGCGGCGCCACCGGCAGAGCCGGTGGACGTGGACCGCATCCTCGAGCGCAAGCCCCGGGGGCTAGGCTGGTGGCTGATGGCCGGCGCCCTGCTGCTCACCGCGGGGGTCGTGCCGGTGGCCCTGGGCATCCACGGCCTTGACTGGCTGGCGCGCTACGAGCCGGCGGACACCACAGTGCGCCTCCCCAGCCCCCCCGACGCCGAGCCCCGGGCGGACCGCCCACTGATGAAGCGCACCTCCTCCGACGACGAATCCGATCCCCGACCCCTGCAGCGCATCGTAAGCACCATCGGCGATGACTCCGGCGTTCAGGGCTGCGTGGCCCAGCACCAGGACGCCTTCCCAGGCAGCACCATCCAGCTCGAGGTCCAGCTCTCGCCCCCCAACGAGGTGCGGAACGTCAGCGTCGGCCCCTCGAGCCTCTCCAAGGCCGCCGTGACCAGCTGCCTCGAGCGCGCCGTGATGCGGGTGGCCTTCCACGGGGTCGAGCTCGAGCGCTCCGGCTCGGTGACCCTGGCCTTCGACTGATCAGTCCTATTCCAGTTCCGAGATCCGTTTCTCGAGACGCCGCACCCTACGCAGCAGCTCGGGGAGCTGCTTGCTCGCCGCGGCGACCCTGGCGAAGAGGCCCAGAGGCATGGCCGGGGTGCCCATGTAGCGTTGGCCTCCGTCGAGGTCGCGATTGACCCCGGCCTGGCCGCCAAGCTGCGCACCCGCGGCGACGCTGACGTGGTCCGCCACGCCCGCCTGGCCCGCCATGACCACACCATCGCCCACGCGAACCGATCCGCTCAGGCCCACCTGAGCCGCCAGGACCACGCCCTGGCCTAGATCGCAGTTGTGGCCTACCTGCACCAGGTTGTCGAGTTGGGTATGGTCGCCCAGCCGGGTTTCTTCCAGGAAAGCCCGATCCACACAGCTGTTGGCTCCGACACCCACCTCGTCCCCGAGCACCACGCGCCCCACCTGGGGTACGGGCGCAGGACCCCGAGGACCAGGGTGCAGGCCGAAGCCCGCGTGGCCCAGCACGGCACCAGGGCCGATCACGCAGCCCGCGCCCACCACGCTGCCACGCAGCAAGACCGCGTTGGGCAGGATCACCGTGTCAGCGCCCACCTCGACATCGGGGCCGACATAGGCGCCCGGGTAGACCGACACACCCGGCGCCAGGTGCGCCGAGGGGTCCACGTGGGCCCCGGGCTGCACACCCGCAGGGTGCACCTCGGGGAACAGGCGCTGCAGCAGCTGCACGAAGGCGCCCTTGGGATCAGCGACGACCACGGTGCAGCGCTCAGGGATGGGCTCCGAGGCCAGCAGCACACCCGCGCCCACGGGTACGGGAAGCTTCACCGCGAAGGCGCAGTGGGCCGGACCGGCCTGACCGACGGGGGCCACCCCCACGAACTCGCTGTCGGGGCCGTGAAGGACCCCACCCACCAGCTCCGCGAGCTCGGAAGCCCTCATGGCTCCAGCCGATCCAGGGTCCGGGGGAACGGAACCACCTCGCGGATGTGGTGGATGCCGCACAGCCAGGTGACGAAGCGCTCGAGCCCCAGGCCGAAACCACCGTGGGGACACGTTCCGTAGCGGCGCAGATCGAGGTACCACTCGAAGGCTTCCATGGGCAGCTTGTGGGCATTGATCTTACCCACCAACACGTCCAGATCGTCCTCGCGCTGGCCCGCGCCGATGATCTCGCCGTATCCCTCGGGAGCGAGCACATCGACGCCCAAGGCCCTGGCCGAGTTCTCGGGGTCTTCCTTCATGTAGAAGGCCTTCACCGCAGTGGGGTAGCGGTGGACCATGATGGGCCGGTCGAAGCTGTTGGCCAGGGCGGTCTCGTGGGGGGAGCCGAAGTCGTCTTCGGGGTCCACTGGCACACCCAGCTCGGCCAGCTTGGCGCAGGCGTCGTCGTAGGAGATGCGGGGGAAGGGCTTCTGCACACGCTCGAGGGCGGAGACGTCCCGCTCGAGCTCTTCGAGCTGGGGACGAGCCAGCTCGAGCACGCGGGCGGTGACCGCGACCAGGAAGTCCTCGCACAGGTCCATCACGCCTTCGAAGTCGATCCAGGCCACCTCGGGCTCTACCATCCAGAACTCGGTGAGGTGACGTCGGGTGTCACTCTTCTCGGCGCGGAAGGTGGGGCCGAAGCAGTAGGTCTTGCGAAACGCGGTGGCCCCCGCTTCCTGGTACAGCTGGCCGCTCTGGGAGAGGAACGCCGGCCGACCGTAGTAGTCGGTGGAGAATAGATTGGACGTGCCTTCGCAGGCGTTGGGGGTGAGGATGGGGCTGTCCAGCAACACGTACCCGCGATCGTCAAAGTACTCGCGGATGGCGCGGACGGCCGCATGGCGCACCCGCAGGATGGCCTGCTGGCGACGGCTGCGGAACCACAGATGGCGGTGGTCGTGCAGGAACGCCGGGCCGTGCTCCTTCTTGGTGATGGGGTAGTCGGTGGACTCCCCCACCACAGTGGCGCCGGTGACGTGGATCTCGTGGCCGCAGAAGGGGGCGCGCTGCTCGGCGCGGACGTTGCCGCGGAGGATCAAGCTCGACTCCTGGCCCAGCTTGCGGAGCCGCTGGAACAGCCCCTCTTCAATGGCCTCGAGGTCCTTCTTGGAGGCGATGCACTGGATGATGCCGGTGCCATCCCGCAGCATCAGGAACGCGATCTTGCCGCTGCCCCGCTTGTTGTACAGCCAGCCCTGCAGCTCGACTTCCTGATCAACGTAGGACGCGATGGTGGCGACGGTGGCGGGAATGGCCATGAATGCTCCTGTTGGGCGATGGACGGGGGAAGGTACTCGAAGCGACAACAGAGGGCAAGCATCCCTGGCCCGGTTCTTGCGAAAACAGTTGGCAGCCCGCGCGACCGCGCCCGGGCCGCTTCGCCCGGGAGGCCCACGGGCACGCCATCTTCCTCCGACCACCGGAGTGGAACCACCCACAGCTGGGACATTCTTGGGAGAGTTACTGGGGCGCTGCCGCCCCGGACTTTCCATCGCGCCCCAGCCGGCGTATCATTCCCAGGTAGGCAGGTGCCCCATGCGTAACGCCAGAAGCGCCCAGACCACCGTCGAGTACATGATGACCATCTCGGTCATCACCATCGCGATCATGGCGGTGGTGTTCACCCTGATGAGCGTGGTCTACGAAGAGACCGGCAGCCTGGGCACCAGCCTGGGCACCAGCCTGACCACCGACGGCGTTCAATAGCCTCGGGCGCTATCGTGCCCTTCAACCCGCTCGCTTCGCTCGGGGTTGACGGTACCCGTACCCGCGCTGGATAGCGCGGCTACTGCGGGGCAGGCTCGGCGGGCAGGATATGGAACTCCACGCGACGGTTGGCGGCCTTGCCGGCGGTGGTGGTGTTCGTGTCGATGGGATGGGTCTCGCCAAAGCCTTCGGTGATCAGACGACGGGCGTCGATGCCCTTGCCGATGATGTACTCGAAGACCGAGTCGGCCCGACCCTTGGACAGCTCGAGGTTGGTGGAGTCGTTGCCCACGCTGTCGGTATGGCCTTCGATGCGAACCTTGATCTCCGGGTAGTCCCGCAGCACCATGACCACATCGTCGAGCACCGGGTAGCTCTCGGATCGGATGGTGGCGTTGCCCGTGGAAAACTGGATCTGGTCCTTGATGACGATCTGCTGCTTGGTGACTTCCACCCGCTGGGGCTTCTCGTCGGGGCAGCCGTCTTCGTCCAGGTACTGATTGACGGTCTCGGGCGCGTCGGGACACGCATCGGAGTCGTCGGGCACGCCGTCGTTGTCGGCGTCCTGATCCGGGCAGCCGTCGGAGTCGCGGTCACCGTCGAGGTCTTCGGCCTGGTTGGGGCAGCGGTCGGCGGCGTCGGCGATGCCGTCGTTGTCGTTGTCCGGGTCGGGGCAGCCGTCGGTGTCGGCGAACTGATCGAAGTCCTCGGCGGCCATGGGGCAGGCGTCCATGCCATCGATGATGCCGTCGCTGTCGTTGTCCAGCTCGGGGCAGCCGTCGGCATCCTTGAAGCCGTCGAGGTCTTCGGGCACGTCGGGACAAGCGTCTTCGCCGTCGGCCACGCCGTCACTGTCCATGTCGCCGGGCTCGGGGGGCGGCGGGACGAACACGGGGGGCGGCGCCACGACCACGTCTTCTTCGGGGCAGCCGTCGTCGTCGCGATCGCCGTCTTGGTCCTCGGGCTCGGCCGGGCACTGGTCGTCGCTGTCGGAGATGCCGTCGCCATCGCTGTCCTTGGGCACACAGGACTGGGCGGCGATCTTGGCTTCCTCGGCGTAGCGCCGTGCCAGGGCCAGGTGCTCCGAGGCGCGACCGGCATCGCCTTCCTGGAACTCGAGCTCGGCGAAGGCGCGCTGGGACTGAGCCATCGCGAACGCTTCGGGCGCGCACTCGAGGGCGAACTTGTCGCCTTCGAGCTGGGTCATGGTGGCCATGAGGGCCTGGTGGTCGCGCTGCAGGGGCGTGAGGTCGGCACAGCCCACGAGCAGGAGGATGAGGGGGGTTGCGCGCTTCACGTCATTCCTCGGTGATGCCAAGGGGAGTCTCGTACTCTTCCTCGATGGTGGTGGCGGCATCGGGCACCGTATCACCCATCTCCTGGAGCATCAGATCTCGCTCGGTGGTGCCGTACTCGGCCACCGCCGACGCCTTGGAGGACCACTCGGTCGCAGCCTTGGCCATCTCTTCGGCCGTGCCGTAGTCGGAGTAGCCGTGCTCTTCCCGGGCCTTGAGCAGGTGCTGGTGGGCCATGGTGTACTCATAGACAGCACGCTGGTCGGCCTCGAGGGACGTGGCCGCTCCAAACTCACGCTCGGCGGTCCAGAGGTAGTAGGTGCTGCGACCGGCAGCGCAGCCGCTGGCCAGGAGCAGGGAGAGCAGGATGGGCAGCGAGCGCATGCTTCTGTCCTAGGTGGTCTCTGTGTGGAACAGAGGTGACTCGACGACGAGGCGGGTCACCGCGCCTCGACCCCCGAGGGTTCCAGGCTGATGGTATAGGAATCTTGCTCCTGAGGATCGGTGCTGACCACCGCATCTTCGCGCAGCAGCATGTACAGGCCCACGCCTCCACCCGCGACGGCCACTGTGACACCGGTCCAGAACCACCAGGTCTCGGCCACGGGCTTGCGCTCGTAGCGGATGCCCTTCATGGTGTGCTCGCCGCGACGATTACGGGGCCGGCGACTGGAATCGTAGGCGCTGCCTTGGTCGGTCAGGTGTCCGCCGTCGCTGGTACCGATGCTGCCGCTCGAGTTGGAGCTGGAGCTGGTGGAACCGGGATCGACGGTGGGGATCTCGTGAAAGTCACCGAACTCGGGTTCGGTGGTGGACGAATGGCTGGGGGGACCGGAAGGGGCGAAACCACCGCCACCACTTTCGCCCCCGACGAGCAGAACCGCCATGTCGTAGAAGAAGGGATCGCCCGGGTAGAGGGGCAGCTCGGCGGCGTAGTCGGTGGATTCGGTGACCAGGCGGCCGTCCTGGTACAGGGCGACATGCACGGTGCCATCGGCCACGACGTAGCCGGTGACCACATAGGCAGCGCCCAGGCGGTCACCGATGGTGGCCACGCGGGAGCCGGGCACAGTGCGGCGCTCGGACTCTTCGAGCTGGGATCGCGCACGCACGAACAGGGAGGTCATCTTGGCAACGCTGCTCACGGCCCGACCCTGTTCGTAGCCAGGGTACAGGTAGATGCACTCCACCAGGTGGTCCACGGCTTCGGTGGTACGCCCCAGCTTGCTGAGGGCCACGGCGGTGAAGTAGTGGGCATCGGCGAGTTCGGGACGGCGACCCACCCATGACCAAGCCGATTCGTGCAGCGAGAGCACTTCCGCCAGCAGCCGCAGCGCCCCCGACACATCGCTGGAATCCATCTTGGTGCGGGCCTGAGCCAGCAGCTCACGGGCGCGGGGCAGGGTGTCGCCCTGGCCAGCGGTGAGCCCTTCGCTGATGTCGTACCCGGACAGCGGGTCGAAGGTGGCCTCCTCGAGGAAGCCGTCACGCAAGCCCTGGCTCATGACCTGAGCCGTCTCGTAGTCGATGCCGTAGCCGTCGAGATCGAGCACAGCGATGGATTGGATGGCCTGGGCTCCCCGCGGCCCGAGGGCGATGAACGCCACGCAGACCGCCAGCAGCAGCGGGCGCAACGCGGACCACCGCACGGCACGGGAACCTGGGTCTGGCAGCTTCTTGGCGGCGATCATCTTGTCTCCGCGGTCTCCAACCTCTCGATGATAACCCACGCTCGGTCAACCCGGCGCGGCTGCACCGAATTCCTGGGGCGGGCCTCACCGATGGGAACGGGCTGACCACAAGGTGGTTGACTCGTCAACGCCATGGCATGGCCGAAGATCGGGACTAATGGTAGCATGACCCCACGAGCACGCCATCCCAGACACTATAACCACGGATCGATCATGGCCGCACTCGCTCTCGCCGCCTTGCTGGTCAGCGCCCAGGCCCTGGCCACCGAGCCCATCCCGGATCGCCCCATGGCCACCTCGAGCGGCTACCTGGTGGCCACCCGCAGCCTCGAGCTCGAGCTGGGCGGCCGCTGGCAGCACGGCTTCACGGTCCCTGCACGCATCAAGTTCGGCGCCGCAAAGATCTTCGAACCCCGCATCGGCTTCGACCTCAGCGGCGTGGACGGCGGCCACCCAAACCTCGAGCTCGGCGGCAAGTTCGGCCTCATCCAAGAGGAAGGCATCGGCCTGTCGGTCCTGGCCGTCTCATCCTTCCCCGTGGCGGACACAGAACGCTGGCACGGCACGGTGCGCGGCGTGATGACCCTGCCCTTCGACCGCTTCGCCCTGCGGGCCAACCTGGGCCTGGATCTGGTGGGCGACGGTGAGGGCGTGGCCTTCGCTGGCGTACCCATCCTGGGCGCCCTCGAGCTCCCCTTCACCTCGAACATCGGAGCCTTCTTCGAGGTCGGCGGCGTGGCGGGCACCGGCTGGGACCGCATGCTCCTGGACGGCGGCCTGGCCTGGCACATCACGGAGATCGTCATCCTGGACACCGCCGCCGGCTGGGACCTCGCCGCCGACAGCCCCTTCGTCCACCTGGGCATGACCGCCAACCTGGGACGCGTCGGCGGGTGAAGCCCGCGCCCGAACCACCCAAGAAGCGTCCCTTCATCCCACCCTCACCTACAACGGTCGCTTGTCGGCGGGGGCCTGATGCGAGGGTGAAGCGCGCGCCACTCATGCCTCGGCAGCCACCAACGCACTAGGCGCGTGGTCAGCCCCAACCAGCCTACAGTCCTAAAGGCAACAGCAGTACGGCCCCCCGAACCACCCAA